>Ga0308397_1000137_pt1 | contig 55494 bp, 48 predicted proteins | sample Hotspr20SampleT8_FD_202356 | JGI IMG/M metagenome (GOLD analysis project Ga0308397, IMG submission 202356) | Hot spring phototrophic mat microbial communities from Mushroom Spring, Yellowstone National Park, Wyoming, United States - 20051001_T8 ...
GGGGTAGAGCGTGCGTAAGCGCCGGATCTCTGCCACCAGCCTGGGGTCGGTCTTGGGGGTTCGGCGCTTTTTGGGCGCGCAGGACTTCGCTGCCAGGGCGGCCGGGTTACCGCCTTGGGCTTTGAGGGTGGCTTTCCAGCGGTAGAGCGTGCGGCGCGAGACACCGAAGGCGTCACGGGTCGCGGCCAGGCCGTGCTTGTTGAAAAAGCGCAGGATTTCAAAACGTCGTTGGGCATCTTTGGGCGTCATGTCCCAAAGATACCCCAAAGCCGCTACCCGGTAGAACCCCCGGATGCGGTAGCCGATGTGTTGCACTTGCATGGCATGCCTCCTGGTTCAGAGGAGTGCCAAAGGTTTCTGAGCTTATGCATACTCTGCTTGCTTTTTTCCCTTTTTCTTTTTATGATGAATCCCTCGTGACGACTCAGGGAAGAGGCCATGGGGCAAAGGATGGCCAGAAGGTGGCAGGTAGTGGTCTGGGGGTTGTTGAGCTGGTTGGTCGTTGCTACGGCGCAAGCGGGCGATCCCGGCCTTCGTTCGCAGGCTTACCAGGCGGTCGATCTGCACTCGCTCGATCTTCTCGTGCAGCGGGGCGATCCCAACCAGCCCCACCCGATTGCCTCGATCACCAAGCTGATGACGGCGCTGGTTGTGCTGGAAGCCAAGTTACCGCTTGGCGAAGTGCTCACGGTGACCAGCGAGGATTTCGATCGAATCAAAGGGACCCATTCGCCGCTTGCTGCTGGGACCCAACTTACCCGCGCCCAGGCGTTGCAGCTTGCCCTGGTAGCTTCTGACAACCGCGCTGCGATGGCGCTCTCCCGCCACTACCCTGGCGGGCGCAAAGCATTTGTTCGGGCGATGAACGTCAAAGCCAAGATGCTTGGGATGACCCGCAGCCGCTTTGTCGATCCTGCTGGGTTATCGCCGCAGAACGTCGCGTCGATGAATGACCTGGTGCGGCTGGTGCGCGCAGCGTATCAAAACCCAATGATCCGTGACTATTCGACAGAAGAGGAGGTGGTTGTCTCGCGATCGGGTGGGATGCTGCGCTTTCGTTCGACCAACGCGCTGGTGCGCACAGAAGAGATGCCTGTGTTACTGCAAAAGACCGGCTATACCCGCGAGGCTGGGCGTTGCCTGGTGATGGTCACCCCCGTCAAGGGCCGGCCAACGATTTTTGTTTTGTTAAACAGCCAGGGGAAATATACCCGCATTGCTGATGCCAAGCGCCTCAAACACTGGCTGGAGACGGGCGAACCCCACCCGTCGTCGGTGCGTGCGCAGCGCGCCAGCGGCCGTCGCGCGGGCTAGTTCTTGGGAGGAGATGGGGTGCCGCGATATCCTAGCGCCGCCGAAATAGCCTGGGCGGTTGCCTTAACCCGCTCGGCGTAGCGGGGGTCGAACCGCTCCGACGGAGTAGAGAGCGAAACGCCCGCGACAAGGCACCCATTCTCATCGCGGATCGGCGCGGCGATGCAGTGCACCCCCAACTCCTGCTCTTCCCGATCGAAGGCAACCCCCTCGGCGACCACCCGGGCAAGTTCAGCGGCAAGCGCCTGGGGGGTCACCAACGAATGGGGCGTCTGCGGCCGAAGCCCAGTGCGGGAGCAGTAGCCGGTACGCTCGTCAGGGGCCATTTCAGCAAGGAACCATTTTCCAGTGGCCGTGGTATGAAGCGGCGCGCGCGACCCCACGATATGGACCACCCGCACTGCAGTTCGGCCACCGCAAGCCCGTTCGATATAGACGATCTCGTCACCGTCGCGAACGCCAAGATTGACGCTCTCACCCGTCTCCTCGTGTAGCGCGCGCAGGTAAGGCAGCGCGACATCGCGAACCGTCAGCCGCTCCTTAACCCGGGCGCTCCACTCAAGAAGCCGCAACCCCAGTTGATACCGGCCACCATCGAGCCGTTCGACCAGGCCGCTTGGGACCACCGCGTTCAAGATACGGTGCACAGTCGATGGCGGTAGGCTGACGGCAGCTGCCACCTCGCGCAGCGGCACTGGCTCGCTTCGGGCAGCCAGCGCTTCCAGAACGCGGAGCAGGCGGTCGATCACCTGGATCGTCGACTTGTCGGCAACACTCATGATGGCGTCAGAGGGGCTGGGATGGCGATTATACTGATTTCATTATGTGGAACGAAAGGGTGGCCCTTGACGGCCTCTTGTTTCTCTTTTAGAGTCGCATCCCTATCTAGGGAGGGCAAGGTGTGCCGATGAACCTACAACAACTGCGCTATGTGGTCGAAGTGGTCCGTCATGGACTTAACGTCTCAGAGGCTGCTGAGGCGATGTTTACCTCCCAGCCGGGCGTCTCTAAACAGATCCGCGCGCTGGAAGAGGAGCTGGGGGTTGAGATCTTCCTACGGCACGGCAAGCGGTTGATCGGATTGACCGAGCCGGGTAAGGTTGTTGTCAAACGGTGCGAACGGATCCTGCGTGACCTACAGAGCATCGCCACTGTTGCCGAGGAGTTTGGCCGCTCGGACGAGGGCGTGCTAGCGATTGCCACCACCCACACCCAGGCCCGCTACGTGCTTCCAGGGGTAATCGACCGATTCCGCCGCCACTACCCGAAGGTGCGTTTCAAGCTCCACCAGGGCAGTCCCCGCTACGCCTGCGAAATGGTGCTCTCTGGCGAGGCCGACCTTGTGATTGCCACCGAGGCGATTGCCGACTATCCACAGCTTGTCGAACTCCCCTGCTATCAGTGGTCCCATGCCCTGGTGGTGCCGCAGGGGCATCCGCTGGCAAGCGTCGAACCGCTCTCGCTCGAAGCCGTTGCCACCTATCCGCTGATCACCTACGATGGGGCGTTTACCGGGCGCGATCATATCAACAAAGCCTTCCTGGGTCGGGCGCTGCGCCCGATGGTGGCGCTTACCGCGATCGACTCGGACGTGATCAAGACTTACGTCCGCATCGGTCTGGGGGTGGGGATCATTGCCAAGATGGCCTTCGATCCGACCAGTGACAGCGACCTCGTGGTGCGCGACTTGGGGCATCTGATCGAATCGAACGTCACCCGAATCGGCATTGTGCGCGATGCCTACCTGCGCGGCTACGTCTATACCTTTATCGAAATGCTCGCTCCGCACCTCAAGCGCGCGATGGTCGAACAGGCTGTCCACGGCAGGGGGGAGCGTTACGAGCTGTAGGGCAATTGCCGTTGCGCGACGGCGTGAAAGAGTGGCTTTGCTCCGCTGCCAGCAGAAAGGCGCGTGGCTGCGGCGATCGCCGCCTGCAGGTAGCGGTGGGCAGTGGCAAAGAGCGGTTGGGCAGCCGCCGGCGTCAGCACAGTGCCGCGGGGCACGGTTAGCGCCCACTGGCCAAGCAGCGCGGCAATGGCAGCAGCGAGCGTGCACCCGGTGCCGTGGAGCATCCCAAAGGGTCGTCGGGTGGCAGGAAAGGTGAGCCAGCTCGTGCCATCGAAGGCGATGTCGCAGAGCGGTTCCCCATCGGGCAGGTGGCCCCCCTTAAGGAAAACCCAGCGGCCCGGCTGGTCGGGCAGAAGGGCGCGCACCGCTGCGGCCAGGTCGCGCATCTCTTCCACCTTCTTGGGGAGCGGCTGACCGGTAAGCGCCGCCGCCTCCGGCAGGTTGGGGGTGACAACGGTGGCAATGGGAAGCAGCCGCTCACAAAGCGTGGTAACCCCATCGGCGGTAAGAAGCGGGTCACCGCTTGTTGCGACCATCACTGGGTCGACGACAAGCGGCAGCGGCCACTCGGCGATCAGCTGGGAGAGCACATCGGCCACCACCTCGGCCACCGCCGCCTCCCCCAGCATCCCGGTCTTAGCGGCAGCAATCGGCACGTCGGCAAAGAGGGTAGTGAGCTGTGTGCGCACAAAGGCGGGGGAGGGGCGCTCGATTGCTGTCACCCCGCGGGTATTTTGCGCGGTGAGCGCGGTCACCACCCCGCAGCCAAAGGTACCGAGCGCCGTAAACGTCTTGAGATCGGCCAATAGCCCTGCGCCGCCCGATGGGTCGACGCCGGCAATGGAGAGCACATTGGCTACCGGCAGTGGCGCTGCCGTCAAGTCTATTACTCCAGCCAGGCGCGCATCTTCTTGAGCGCTGCCTGTTCGATCTGCCGCACCCGCTCGGCCGAGATGCCCAGTTCGCCGGCAAGCTCGTTGAGTGTTGCTGCCGGTTCGCTCAGCCAGCGGCGGGTGATGATCAACCGACTCCGTTCATCAAGCCGGGCAAGTGCCTTCTGTAGCCCCTCCTCTTCGCGCTGGGTCGCCTCGGTCTCGGCAATCAGCTCCTCTGGCGTTCCGTTCGGGTCGGGGATCCAGGCGAGCGGCGCCCGCCAACTCTCCTCCTCATCATCCGCAGGGGTCTCTAGCGCCACTTCGCCGCCGGTGATGCGCAGGTGCATCTCTTGCACCTCTTCGGGCTTGACCGCCAGTGATTCGGCAATCGCTGCCGCTCGCTCGTGGGTGAACGACTTGCCGCCCAGGAGCTTACGAAGGTTGAAAAAGAGTTTTTTCTGCGCCTTGGTCGTGGCGATCTTGACTAACCGCCAGTTGCGCAGGATGTAGTCGTGGATCTCGGCCTTAATCCAGTGGACGGCAAAGGTAATGAAACGTACGCCGCGCGCTGGGTCAAAGCGGCGGACGGCCTTCAATAGCCCAACATTCCCCTCCTGGATCAGGTCCGCTTCCGGCAACCCGTAGCCAAAGTAGTGGCGGGCGATCATCACCACGTAGCGCAGGTTAGCAAGGATCAACTGGCGCGCGGCATCCAAGTCGTGCTGCTCGCGGAAGCGGCGGGCAAGCGCCTCCTCTTCCTCTTGGCTAAGGAGCGGCAGCCGATTGACCGCCTGGATATACCGCTCCAGGCTGCTTACTGGACTGGGCAGCCACTGGACAGAAGGCATCGGTAGGGTCGGAGCTGCTCCGCTTAGCGTTTGGATGGCAGTGGTCATCGTCATCATCCTCCCGTTGGCATTGATCCATTTTAGCACTCAAAACTTTAGAGTGCTAAACCGGCAGCCAGTTCCGTTGGTTGTGGCAAGATTGCAACACAAAAGGGGGGCAAAAGGCAAAAAACGGCATCGGCTACTTGCCTTTGTGCGTGATCGCGGTCACAATAGCTGCCAAGTATCGCGGCACGCGATGCTCAGAAGGCGGGTGCTTACGGTGCCCAAGATTCACTTGGTAAGCAGAGGAGAAGCAATATGCAGAAGAAGCTGATTGCGCTAGCCGTTGCCGGTCTGGTCGCTGCCCCGGCCATGGCTCAGTCAAACGTCACCATCTACGGTCTGGTCGATGTTGGGGTCAGCCACCGTGGTGACAACATCAACCCGGGCGTTGGTTCGAAGTTCTCAGTCGATAGCGGCCTCCAGTCGGGCAACCGGCTTGGTTTCAGAGGGACGGAAGACCTCGGTGGCGGCCTGAAGGCAGGGTTTGTGCTGGAAACTGGATTCGGGATCGAAGAGCCAGGATTCCGTAATGGCGGCCCCCTCTTTGGTCGTCAGGCGTTCGTGACCCTCTCGGGCGGCTTTGGTACCCTTGCCGTTGGTCGCGTCTACACTCCGCAGTTTAACCTCCTTGCGGCCGTTGATCCCTTTGGCTTCGGCACCGTGGGGCAGATGAATAACATCTACCCGACTGATGTGCGTGTCGACAACACAGTTGCGTACATCTCCCCCAACTTCTCCGGGCTGACGGTGACGGCTGCTTACGTCAACCACTTAACTGGTCCTGAGACGCTTGGCAATAATACCGACACTCGCGTCTATGCGCTTAGCCCGGTCTACCAGAATGGTCCGCTGATGATCGGTCTAAACTACCACAAGATCGACCCGCAAACGGCTGGGGCTGCTGACCGGGACGTCTGGGACCTGGCTGGCTCCTATGACTTTGGGGTAGCGAAAGTGGCTGCTGCCTACGGTAGCCGCGAGGTCGATGCGACCAGTGACCGCACCAGCTGGATGCTTGGGGTGACCGTGCCAGTCTCGGCAGCAGGCAAGGTTCTTGCTTCCTACAACTACACGAAGCGGGATGTGGCTGGTACTGCCAACGATCCGAAGTCGACCCAGTGGGCGGTAGGGTATGAGCATTCGCTCAGTAAGCGCACCAACCTCTATGTGGCCTACGCCGACATCTCCAACAAGAGGGGTGGTAATGCATCCGTGGGCGATTCCTCAAACGGGGGTGCCGGTTATCAAAATGGCTTCAATCTGGGGATCCGCCACAGGTTCTAATCGCGGCCTGATGGCGGTGTAAGGAGAGGGCGCGCAAGCGCCCTTTTTCTTGCTCCGTACCTCCCGCTTCGAGCAAGCGGCAATGCGCGAGCGGTTCGCCTTCTGGTACCGGCAGCTCAAAACTGCCCGCCCTGCGGTGCGGATGGGGGTGGGGGTGTTGCTGGTGATTGGCGGGATGCTGGGGTTTTTGCCCGTTTTGGGGTTCTGGATGATTCCGCTCGGGGTGGGGCTCCTCGCGGTCGACTTTCCGTGGGTGCGGCGCCTGATGCGCCGCAGTATCATTGCGATGGGGCGTTTGGTGCGCCGCTACAAAAGGAGAGGGCCGTGGACAAGATAAGCGCACGGCATCACGATGAGCCGACCTTTGCCGTGGATGGCGCCGAGGTGCGCGCGCGGCTCCTTGCGGCGTTGGGGCCGGAGGTGGTGCGCACGGCCCCCGAGGAGTTAATCCCTTACGAGTGTGACGGGTTGTCGGTCTTTCGCGCCCAGCCACTTGCCGCGGTGCTCCCGCGCAACGAAGATGAGGTGGTCACGGCGCTACGCCTACTTCATGCGCTGCGCGTGCCGGTCGTGCCGCGCGGGGCGGGGACGGGGCTCTCCGGTGGGGCGATGCCCCGCCCTGACGGGGTGGTTTTGTCGCTGGCTCGGCTCAACCGCATTGTGGCAATCGATCCGCTTGCCCGGCAGGCCCGGGTGCAGCCTGGGGTACGCAACCTAGCGATCAGCGAAGCGGCTGCCCCGTATGGCCTTTACTACGCTCCTGACCCCTCGTCGCAGATCGCTTGTACGATTGGCGGCAACGTTGCCGAGAATTCCGGCGGCGTCCATTGTCTGAAGTATGGGTTGACCATCCACAACGTGCTGGCGGTGCGCGGGTATACCGCAGCGGGGGAGCCGGTCGCCTTCGGCAGCGAAGCTCCGGACGCGCCGGGGCTCGATACCCTGGCGCTGGTTGTTGGCTCTGAAGGGATGCTGGCCGTTATTACCGAAGTGACCGTGCGGCTTCTTCCCAAACCGGCGGTAGCCAAGTGTCTGCTGGCTGCTTTTGCGTCGGTGCGCGCTGCGGGCGAAGCGGTAGCCGCTGTGATCGCAGCCGGGATCATCCCGGCCGGGCTGGAGATGATGGACCAGGGGGCCGTTGAGGCGGTGGAGGCGTTCATCCACGCCGGCTATCCGACTGATGCTGCGGCGCTCCTTCTTTGCGAAGCCGACGGAACGGAAGAGGAGGTGGCCGAGGAGATCGAACGAATGCGCAGTGTGCTCCTTGCCCACGGGGCGAGCGAAGTGCGTGTATCGCGCGACGAGGCCGAGCGGCTTCGTTTCTGGGCTGGACGCAAGGCGGCTTTTCCGGCTGCGGGGCGTTTGTCGCCCGACTACTACTGCATGGATGGGACAATTCCGCGCCGGGCAATCGGCGAGATGCTCGAAGCGATTGCCGAAATGCAGCAGCGTTACGGCCTGCGCTGCCTCAATGTCTTTCATGCTGGCGATGGGAATCTCCACCCGCTGATTCTTTTTGACGCCAACCGTCCCGGGGAGTGGGAGCGGGCTGAGGCGTTTGGCGCCGAGATTCTGGAGCGATCGGTGGCCCTGGGTGGGACGATCACGGGCGAACATGGGGTGGGAATCGAGAAGATCAACCAGATGTGCGTGCAGTTTACGGCTGAGGAGCGCGAGGCCTTCTTCCAGGTGAAAGCAGCCTTCGACCCCGAGGGTTTGCTCAACCCAGGCAAGGCGATTCCGACGCTTCATCGCTGCGCCGAGTATGGGCGGATGCGGGTGCACCGCGGAGCGCTGCCCTTTGCCGGCCTACCCCGCTTTTGAAGGAGAGGGGCGTGGCCGAAACGATTGCAGCGTGGCAGGAGGTGATCGCCGCGGCGCGGCAGGCGCGTCAGCAGGTGGTGATTCGCGGCGGTGGCAGCAAGGCGGGGTTGCCGTGGCAGTCTTGCTGCGAAGGGGCGGTGGTGCTGGTTACCGACCAGTGGCGCGGGATCGAACGGTTTGAACCGAGCGAGCTGGTGGTGACGGCCAGAAGCGGTACGCCGCTTGCTGAGATCACCGCCGCACTGGCCGAGGCTGGCCAGTGGCTGCCGTTCGACCCACCGCAGTTTGCTCCCGGCGGCACGATCGGCGGGGCGGTAGCAAGCGGCCTCTCTGGCCCGACGCGGCTGGGGCACGGGACAGTGCGCGATGCCATCCTGGGGGTGAGGCTGCTCGATGGCCGAGGCCGGGTGTTGCGCTTTGGCGGCGAGGTGATGAAGAATGTTGCCGGCTACGACGTCGCTCGGCTGATGGTTGGGGCGTGGGGGACGCTTGGGGTATTGTTGACCGTTTCGCTTAAAGTCGCGCCGCGGCCTGTAGCGGAGGTGACCTGTGCCTTTTCGTTTGACGCCGAAGGGGCACAGCGCCAGCTCAACCGCTGGGCCGGCGAACCCCTCCCCCTCTCTGCCGCCTTTTGGCACGATCAGACCCTGTGGGTAGCGCTGCGCGGCTCTGCCGCTGGGGTGCAGGCGGCCAAGGCGCGGCTGGGTGGTGAGGTGGTGGGCGCTGCTGAAGCGGCGCGGCTCTGGGCCATGGTACGCGACCAGCAGGGGGGGCCATGGATACTTGCGGAGGGCGAGGTGCTTTGGCGTCTGGCGCTGCCGCCGGCCGCTCCGATGGTGCCGCTGGGCCACCGCTTCTGGTTTGAGGGAACCGGAGGCATCCGCTGGGTGGTCGCCAACCCCGAATGGGATGGGTTTGCCGCGGCAACGGCGCTGGGCGGTTGGGCGTGGCGCTGGCGGGGGGGAGCAGTTGGACCGCCGTGGCAGAGCGCCCGGAGCGCCGCAGTGGCGGCAATCGAATCACGACTGCGCGATGTTTTCGACCCAGACCGCCTCTTTGTGGGTGGCCCTTTTGCCAAGGGGTAGCAATGCAGACCCAACTGGCTCCGTGGTTCCGCGAGCGGCCCGAAGCGGCCGAAGCTGAGGCCATTTTGCGTAAGTGCGTTCATTGCGGCTTCTGTACCGCCACCTGTCCCACCTACCAGCTTGTTGGCGATGAGCTCGACGGCCCACGGGGGCGGATCTACCAGATTAAGCAGGTGGTGGAGGGGGTGCCGGCTACTGTTTCGATCCAGCGCCATCTCGACCGCTGTCTTGTCTGTCGCGCCTGCGAGACGACCTGCCCTTCAGGGGTGAACTATCACCGGCTGCTCGACATCGGCCGGGGGGTGGTTGCTCAGCAGCTGCCCCGGTCGCTCCCTGAGCGGCTCTTTCGCCGGGTCTTGGCCTGGGGGCTTACCCATCGGCCCTTCTTTACCGCAGTGTTGCGCCTTGGCCAGGCGGTTAAGCCCTTGCTGCCCTCCTCCCTTGCCCAGCTGGTTCCGGCGCGCAACGTGGCCCCCGCTTGGCCGAAGCGGCCCAGCCCCCGGAAGTTGTGGCTCTTTCAGGGGTGCGTGCAACCGGCGCTGCGCCCATCGATCGATTCTGCGGCAGCGCGCCTATTGACCGCGCTTGGCTTTGCCGTGGCACCGGCCCCAGATGGTGGCTGTTGCGGGGCGGTGGAGCACCACTTAGATGACCACGAACGGGCGCTTCGCCGCGCCCGACGGCACATCGACCTGTGGTGGGAGGCGATTGCTTCTGGCGAGGTGGCGGGGATCGTGGTGACCGCAAGCGGCTGCGGTGCCCATCTGCGCGACTACCCGGCGCTGCTTGCCCACGATCCCTCTTACGCCGAGCGGGCAGCCCAGGTGGCCGCACACCTATGGGATCCGGCTGAGGTGGTGGCCAACGAGCGGGCAGCTTGGCAACGCCTCTTTCCCGGTGGCGCTCCGGCACGCGGGGTGCTTGCCTTCCATGCCCCATGTTCGTTGCAGCATGGGTTGAAGGTGCGCGGCGTGGTCGAACAGCTGCTTGCTGAGGCTGGGTGGTCGGTTCCGCCGGTGCGCGATGCCCATCTGTGCTGCGGTTCGGCTGGAACCTACAGCTTGCTGCAGCGCGAGATCAGCGGCGCGCTCAAGGCCAATAAGCTGATGGCGCTTACCGAAGCACAGCCAGTGGGGATTGCAACGGCCAATATCGGTTGTCTGACCCATCTGCAAAGCGGCACCGACCTGCCGGTGCGCCATTGGGTCGAATGGGTGGTTGAAGGGCTGGGAGAGGGGAGTGGTTAGTTGGCGTTTTGCCAAGATGCATGGGCTGGGCAATGATTTCGTTGTGCTGGATGCGATCCGCCAACCGGTGGCGATGACCCCAGAAATGGCGCGACGGATCGCCGACCGGGCGTTCGGGATCGGCTGTGACCAGCTCCTCTTGGTGGAGCCGGCGCCTGATGCGACGGTTGATTTTGGTTACCGTATCTTCAACGCCGATGGCAGCGAAGTGGAGCAGTGTGGCAACGGGGCGCGCTGCTTTGCCCGATTTGTCCGCGAAGAGGGGTTGACCGACAAAGAGGCGATCCGCGTGCGCACCAAAAGCGGTGTGATCGTGCTGCTCTGCCATGACGATGGGACGGTGACCGTCGATATGGGGGTGCCGCAGTTATTGCCTAGGGCGATCCCTTTTGATCCTGAGGTGGCCGACCCGCAATCTGCCGCCGAGATCGCCTGTCAGTTGGCCGTGGGGGCGGTGCCAGCTCTCTTTCCGATCGTTGTCGGAGAAGAGCGCCACTGGGTGAGTCTGGTTTCGATGGGCAATCCGCATGCGGTTCTGGTGGTTGGTAACGCCGCCACTGCGCCGGTGGCAACGCTTGGGCCGCTCCTTGAGCGCCACCCGGCTTTTTCGCAGCGGGTAAACGTCGGGTTCATGGAGGTGGTGGATCGGCAGGCGATCCGGCTGCGCGTTTTCGAACGCGGTGCCGGTGAGACGCTCGCTTGCGGTACCGGTGCCTGTGCGGCAGTGGTCGCCGGCATCCGCCGCGGGCTGCTCGTGAGCCCGGTGACAGTCACCACCCGCGGCGGCACGCTGACGATCGCTTGGGGCGGGGAGGGGACGCCTGTGGCGATGACTGGGCCGGCGGTGACTGTTTTTCGCGGTGCCTTCTCCCCTGAGGCGCTGCAAGGACGGCCACAGTGGCCCGACTTGCCGGGATGAGCGAAAGGAGCGAGGGGCTGCCGCCGCTGGTTGCCCAGTGGCTGGGGGAGCTGGCGGTGGTGCGCCGCCTCTCCCCTCATACCCTTACTGCTTACCGCCGCGAGATCGTCCATCTCCCTGGCGTGGCCGACGGGACGATCGCTGCAGTGGGCCCGTCCGAGATTCGCGCCGCGCTTGCTGCCGCGCACGCAGCTGGGTTGGCGCCGCGCTCACTTGCTCGCCGCCTCTCGTGCTGGCGGACCTTTTTTCGCTGGGCGTGTGCCCGAGGGTTGCTTACCCACGATCCTACCAAGGGGGTGCGGGCGCCGCGCCGGCCGCAACTGCTGCCCAAAGCGCTTGCCGTCGATGAGGTGACCCGTTTTCTCGATGCCCTGGCCGCTGCTGCACCTGCCGAAGAGGGGCCAGCAGGCGAGCGGCAGCGGTTGTTGTGGGTTCGCGACCGGGCCATTGCCGAGGTGCTCTACGGCTGTGGGCTGCGGGTTGGCGAGTTGGTGGCGCTCAATGCCGACGATCCGGCCTGCGATTGGACGGCGTGGCGCATCGTCGTCCTTGGTAAGCGTGGCAAACGGCGCATGGTGCCGGTGGGGCGCAGTGCGCGGCTGGCGGTGGTTGAGTGGTTGCGCTGGCGCCCAGTGATGGCGGTGCCTGGCGAGCAGGCCCTCTTTGTCTCTGAGCAGGGTCGGCGCTTGACAGCCCAAGGGGTGGCTGCGCGCCTGGCGGCATGGGCTGAGCGGCTCGGTCTGGGGCAGCGGCTCCACCCGCACATGATGCGCCACAGCTTTGCCAGCCACCTGCTGCAATCAAGCGGTGATCTGCGGGCGGTTCAGGAGCTGCTTGGCCATGCGTCGCTGGCAAGTACCCAGGTCTATACCCGGCTTGACGCCCAACACTTGGCGCGCATCTACGATGCGGCCCACCCGCGGGCGCGGAAAGGGGCAGCTCAGGTAGAATCGCGCCATGGTCGATCTGATTCTGAAACCAGGTAAAACCGGTTCGGTACTTGAGCGCCATCCGTGGATTTTTGCCCAGAGCGTAGCGCGCCTTACGGGAAGGGTTGACAATGGCGCAACGGTCCGCGTCTGTTCGGCCGAGGGTAGGCCGCTAGCGCGGGCTGGGATTTCACTGCACTCGGCCATCCGAGCGCGAATCTGGCATTTCGAACCCGACCGGCCAGTTGACCACGCCTTTTTTCGCCGGGCAATCGCTGAGGCGGTGGCGTGGCGGCGCCATCATCCGCTGCTGGCTGGCCAGGAGGGGGTGCGGCTGCTGCACGGCGAAGCCGATGGGTTACCGGGGGTAGTGGCCGATCGCTACGGGCCAGTGGTGGTGGTGCAACTGACCTTTGCCGGCGCCGAGCATTGGCGCGAGGCGATCATCGATGCCTTGCGCCGTGCCTGCCCGGAGCTGACGGCAGTCTATGAGCGCTCCGATTCCGACCTGCGCCAGCGCGAAGGGTTAGCCTCGCGCAGCGAGCTGGTTTGGGGAGAGTTGCCTGAGCCGTTGGTCATCAGCGAGTATGGTGTCTCTTTCCGCATCGATGTCGCCAAGGGGCACAAGACCGGCTTTTATCTTGACCAGCGTGAGAACCGCTATCTGGTTCAGCGGTTGGCCGGCGGGATGCGGGTGCTCAACGCCTTCTGTTATACGGGGGGGTTTTCGCTCCATGCCCTCAAGGGTGGGGCCCGCGAAGTCTGGTCGGTCGATACCAGCGGGCCAGCGTTGGCCCTTCTGAACGAAAACCTTGCCTGCAACCCGGCGATCGATGGCAGCGGCCACCGGACCATCGAGGGGGATGTCTTTACCCTGTTGCGCGCTTGGGAGCAGCAGGGAGAGCAGTTTGACCTGGTGATCCTCGATCCGCCTAAGTTTGCTCCGTCAGCGGCGCACGCTGAACGGGCCAAGCGTGCCTACTTTGACATCAACCTGCATGGGATGCGCCTGGTGCGCCCAGGGGGGTACTTGATGAGCTACTCCTGTTCCGGTGGGATCGGTGTGACCGAATTCCAGGAGCTGGTGGCCCAGTGTGCCGCCGCTAACCGGCGCAGTGGCCAGATCGTTGCGCGGTTGAGCGCCGGGCCGGACCATCCGATCGGTCTGACCGTGCCTGAGACCGAGTATCTTAAGGGGCTGTTGGTGCGTTTAGAGTGATTTTTTTGAGCTACGTCAAAGGGTTATATTAAATTTTGTGGTAAGATTACCCGCTTGGTCGATTCGGGCTGGGAGAAGATGATGTCATTGCAATTTCCGGTCTCTTGGTATTTCGACGAAACGCTCTACCGTCATGAGCTGGAGCGGCTCTTTCGCAACGGGCCGGGCTATCTTGGCCACGAGCTGATGGTGCCGACGGTAGGCAGCTACCGGGCGCTGCCGCAATACGACGAAGGGTTTGCACTGGTGCGCGACACGAGCGGCGTGGCGCTTCTTTCCAACATCTGCCGCCACCGTCAGGCGATCATGCTCACTGGCAGCGGGGTGACCGAGCAGATTGTCTGTCCGCTGCATCGCTGGAGCTATGGGCTGGATGGCCAACTCATCGGTGCCCCCCATTTTGCCGAGAAGCCGTGCCTGGATCTGTCGCGCGAGGCAGTGCAGAACTGGCATGGGCTTTTGTTTCGCGGGCCACGCGATGTCGCGGCGGATCTTGCCGACATGAGACCGCAGTTTGCCGACCGCTTCGACTTTTCTGGGTACAAGCTCGACCGCGTGGTGGTCCATGAGTGTCGCTACAACTGGAAGACCTTTGTCGAGGTCTATCTGGAAGATTACCATGTGGTACCGTTTCATCCCGGGCTAGGGAACTTCGTCGACTGCGACCAACTTCAGTGGCAGTTTGGCCAATGGTATTCGGTGCAGCGGGTGGGGATCACTTCGTTGGCCCGGCCGGGAACCGCGACGTACGCAAAGTGGCATGAGGCGGTCTTACGCCACTACGATGGCAAACTTCCTGAGGATGGGGCGATCTGGCTGATGTACTACCCCAACGTGATGGTCGAGTGGTACCCGCACGTGCTGGTGGTGAGCACTCTGTGGCCGCAAGGGGTCGACCGCACCTTGAACCTGGTGGAGTTTTACTATCCTGAGGAGATCGCCGAATTCGATCGCGACTTCGTTGAGGCCGAGCAGGCAGCCTATATGGAGACAGCGGTAGAAGATGACGAGATCGCCGAGCGAATGGATCGCGGTCGGCGGGTGCTTTTGCGCGAGGGGCGCAATGAGGTAGGACCGTACCACTCGCCGTACGAGGATGGCATGCCCCACTTTCATGCCTTCTATCGCCAGGTGATGGGGGATTGCCTGCCCGAGCAATAGGAGCTGGGCGATGATTACGTGGGGGATCGACCCAGGTGAGCAGCAGCAGGCACTTGCGGCCTTCTTTTGCTTGCCGGACAACTTAGCACTGACCCTGGACGGCGAGAACCGGATCACTGCGGTGAGTGCTGGATTGGTGTCCCAACTTGGGCACAGCGAGGAGGCAGTGGTCGGAACCCCCTTTCAGACGTGGATCTTTCCAGATGATTGGACCACGGTGGTGGCCCGTCTTGAGGAGGCGCGAGACAACGCCGGGTCGGTCCGCTTTGCAGCGCGGTTACGCTGTGCCAACGGCCAGTTCGTAGCACTGGCTTGGTCGGCGATCGTGGTTGGGGATGCTGGTGCGGTGGTCCTCTCGGCCCATGAGGTGGCGATGGCGCTTTCCAGCGACGCGCGGCTGGCGCCGGAGGTGCTCGACCGGCTCACTGGTCTGCCCAACCTGGCGCTCTTTCTCGACCGGGTGGAGCATGCGCTTGAGCGGCTGCGCCGTAACCCGCAGGCGCGCTTTGCCGTAGTTAGCCTGGGGTTGGACCGTTTCCACCTGATCAACCACCGTTTCGGCTATTGGGCGGGCGATCTGCTGCTTACCGAGGTGGCCCGTCGGCTGCGCAGCAATATCCGTCCTACCGATATGGTCTCACGGGTGGGAGGCGATGAGTTTTGTGTCTTGCTCGAAGATATCCGGGATGCGTCGTCGCCGCTGCGGGTAGTGCAGCGGTGGCGGGAGCGGATCGCTACCCCCTTTCCGATTGGTGGCGTCCAGGTCACCTGGGGGTTTTCGTGTGGGGTAGCGGTGGCGGCTGGCGAGAGGGCAGCTGCATCGACCAGCGAGGCCCTTCTTTCCGAGGCGCAACTGGCAATGCGTCAGGCCAAACGCGATGGTGGCGCAGGGACGGTGATCTCCGATCCTACCCTCCACTGGCAGGTGCAGCAGCGGCTGGAGCTGGAAGAGGCGTTGCGCGAAGGGGTGACACAGCAGGCGTTCGAACCCTATTTTCAACCGCTGGTCGATCTGCGCAACCGGCGGATCGTTGGGTTTGAAGTGCTGGTGCGCTGGCTCCACCCTCAGCGCGGGATCGTTGCGCCTGGCGAATTCATCGGCTTGGCCGAAAGCACCGGCTTGATCGATCCGATCGGGCGGCTGACCATCGATCGGGCGTTGGCCCACTTTAGCCAATGGTTGAGGCAGAGCGCAAACCCGTCGCTGACCCTGGCGATCAACGTTTCGCCACGGCAACTAGCGGTGGCCGGGTTCGACGGCTGGCTCCTGGAGACAATAGCCAACCACGGTGTTCCCCCGCAGGCAGTGGAGGTAGAGATCACCGAAACGGTGGTGCTCGACGAGCGGGAGGAGACGCTGGCTGCGCTCAAGCGGCTGGCGGCAGCCGGGGTGCACCTGATGCTCGACGATTTCGGTACTGGCTATTCGTCGCTCTCGTGCCTGCACCGCCTGCCGGTTCATGCGATCAAGATCGACCGCAGCTTTATCGCCACGCTGCATGAGGGGCGAGGGGGCGATTTCGTGCGCGGGGTGGTGGCACTGGCCCGGTCGCTCGATCTGGGGGTGATTTGCGAAGGGATCGAGACCGAGCAGCAGCATGACTGGCTGCGCACCCTGGGGGCCCACCGCGGCCAGGGGTATCTCTACTCCCGACCCGTGGCCGCCGACCAGGCGTTAGCGATGTGGTTGTGCTCCCGCTAATCGGTTGGCCCATTGGGTGAGCGGCGGCTGCGGGCAGGCGGTCTTGAGCAGGGTGTGATCAAGCGGCCCGTAGGGGGCGAGTGCCGAGACGGCGATAAGAAGAAGCAGCGCACCAGCCAGCAGCAGCAACTGGTTCAAATGCCAGCGGTAGGGTGTGTCAGAGAGCCTATCCTGTTGGGCACGGCGGATCAGCCGCCAACCGGCGGTTGCAGCAAGAAGGAGCGCCACGCCGACGATCCGGCTCATCGTCGGGGTGAGCGACCAGCCGCAGCCAGGCTGTAACTGATCGGGCATCGTGAAGGGGGGTGCCCAGAGAGCAAGGGTGCTGCCAACCACCAGGGTCACAAGCCAGCAGGCGGCAAGGAAGGGGCGCATGGCTCATGCGGGAAAGAGGGGCGGTTGCTCGGCGATGGCGCTGGGCAGGCCAAAGTGGCGGACGATCGCCGGCGAGGCGATGCGACCGCGCGGGGTGCGCTGCAGGTACCCCTGCTGGATCAGGTAAGGTTCGATCACCTCTTCAATGGTGTCGGGGGCTTCACCGATCGCCGCGGCGAGGTTCTCTAACCCCACTGGGCCGCCGGCAAACCGTTCGATGAGGGCAGTCAGTAGTTTGCGGTCCATCAGATCAAGCCCGAGCGGGTCGACGTCAAGTAGCGTCAGCGCCTCTTTGGCCACGGTTTCGTCGATCTGGCCGTTGGCCTTAACCTGGGCGTAGTCGCGCACGCGGCGCAGCAGCCGGTTGGCAATACGTGGGGTGCCGCGCGAACGGCAGGCGATTTCGCGTGCCCCCCGCTCGTCGATGGCCACGCCAAGGAGCCGCGCTGAGCGGGTCACGATCTGCTGGAGTTCTTCGGGGGTATAGAATTCGAGCCGGGCGACGATCCCAAAGCGGTCGCGCAGCGGGTTGGTGAGCATTCCGGCGCGGGTGGTGGCACCAACCAGCGTGAATGGGGCAAGGTCGAGCTTGATCGACCGCGCTGCTGGTCCTTCACCGATGACGATGTCGATCTGGTAGTCTTCCATCGCCGGGTAGAGAATCTCTTCAACCACCGGCGAGAGGCGGTGGATCTCGTCGATGAAGAGAATGTCACGTGGGGCGAGCGTGGTGAGAATCGCTGCAAGGTCGCCAGCCCGTTCAAGCACCGGGCCAGAGGTTTGGTGAAAGCCCACTCCCAGCTCTTCGGCGATGATGTGGGCAAGCGTCGTCTTGCCCAACCCAGGGGGGCCAAAGAGGAGCACGTGATCGAGTGCTTCGCTTCTTTGCCGGGCCGCTTCGATGAAGATGGCCAGCTGTTCGCGCGCTTTGGCCTGTCCCGTGTATTCGGCCAGGCGGCGCGGACGCAGCGCCCGTTCGAAGCGCTCTTCGCCAGCCAGTGGCTCAGCCAGAATCAAACGCTCGGCCATCGTTAATGGTCAGGTGGTGCTCAGTTCGTCGATTTCCTGGACCGTTGGCTGTTGTGGCCGCGGCGGCTGTGGTTCAGGGGCGGGAAGGCGGACCTGGTGTTCGGTGCTGAACTGGTAATCGCGAAAGACATGTTCGGCACTAAGGAGCTGGTAGGTGCCGTCCGGGTAGCGCCGGGTGGTGTCCTTGAGGCGATAGACGTAGTGACCGCAGGTCCACACCTTGAAGTTGCGCATATGGGTACAGAGGCAAGTCTTGTCCCAGACGTGAAGCTTTTCACCAGGCGGGGTGGTGGCTACAGCCAGGTCATAGGCGTCGATGTAGGCACAGTGGCCGTTGGCATCCAAAAGATACCCGTATGATTCGCAGTTGGGCCGGATGCCGCTTCCGATCGCCGGGCTGGACTTCAACATGCGCATCGGGTAGCCGGTGGGGGAGATGGTGTTGACCACCACGTCTTCTGGGTTGGCTTTGAAGTACTCCTGTTTGACGTCGTTGGGCAGACCGCACTCACGGGTGACGGTAAAGCGGGTGGCGACCTGGACGGCGGCTGCCCCCATCTCCAGGTATTCGACAGCATCGCTGCCGGTGAAGATGCCACCGGCGGGAATAACCGGGATGGCCAACTGCTGTTCGTGTAGGTAGGTGAGCACTTCGCTAGTGATGGCTTTGAGGTCGTATTGCGCCCAATCCAGGCCAAAACCGAGGTGACCGCCTGCTAGCGGTCCTTCGACGACAACATAGTCGGGCAGCCGCCCGGTGCGGGCGTTCTTCTTGAGAAAAAGCACGAGGGCGCGTAGCGACGAGACAATGATGCCGAGCTTGACGTCGCGAAAGCGGGGGTGTTCTTCGATGAGGGAGAAGGTGCCTAGGTGTAACCCAGCCGAGAGGGTGATACCATCGATGCCGGCATCGAGCGCCGCTTCGAGCCGAACCTTAAGGGTCTCTTTCGGAGACCCCATGGTCAGTTTCTCCATGCAGTTGATGAAGATGAGCCCTGGACCCTTTTTGCGGCTCATCGTCTGTTCGACGTGGAGCTTTTGCGCTTCGCGCACCATTCCCAGATCGAATTTCACCGCCGATTTGTCGCTATTGGATACGTTTGCTTTGTATTTTTTGAGCTTTTCCTTGGTGAATTGGGTATCGTAACGGCGGTCGGTGACGGTGGGGACCATCGCATCCGAGATGTGGCCGATGCCGCCCAGGCGGGCAAATTCCAGGGCGAGGTCGGTGTTGGAGATATCGACCCCCATGCCGCCAAGCATCAGCGGCACCAGTTCTTGGCCGTGGGCGCCAAAGCGCAGGCGAAAGTCGTCAAGGGGGCGGGTGGTAGGCGTCATCGGTCATTCTCCCTGGGGGGGTCAGCCTTTCCAGCTGCTTTTCAAGGGCACCGTCAGGTTGAAGACGGGCCGGTCGGGGCGGTGGTCGGTGCGGTCGGCAACGAAGTAGCCGTGGCGCTCAAATTGCAGCCGCGTCTCCGGTGCGACCAGCGCTGCCTCCGGTTCGGTATAGATTGTTCGCTGGGTCAATGAGTTCAGATTGAGGTCATCGAGAAAGTGGCGTGCTGTACCCTCTGCGGCAGGGGCGCCGGGGATCGGGGCGGTGAAGAGGCGATCAAAGAGGCGCACTTCGGCAGCCACGGCATGGTCGGCCGAGAGCCAGTGGATTGCCCCTTTAGGGCGGTAGGTGTCTGCCCCCGGCGTGCCGCTCTTTGAGTCGGGGTAGTATTCAGCGGTGACCTGGGTGATGCGTCCCGCGGCATCTTTGGTGTAGCCGGTGCACCGGATGACATAGGCGTAGCGCAGCCGGACTTCGCTTCCTGGGGCGAGGCGCTTGAATCCTTTGCTTGGAACCTCCATGAAGTCGTCGCGCTCGATCCATAGCCGGCCAGTAAACGGTACCAGCCGCGTGCCCCACTCTGGGCGTTGCGGATGGTTGGGGGCAACGCACCATTCAGTGTGGCCAGCGGGGAAGTTGGTGATCACCAGTTCGAGCGGGTCGAGGACGGCGATGCGCCGCAGGGCGATCTCGTTCAACGCGTCGCGCTGCGCTTCTTCAAAAACGGCATAGTCGATCCAGCTCTCTGCTTTGGCAACACCGATTCGTTCGGCAAAGAGGCGAAACCCATCCGGACAGTAGCCGCGGCGCCGGGCACCAGCTAGTGTGGGCATGCGGGGATCATCCCAGCCTGTAACGATCCCCTTTTCAACGAGCTCGATCAGTTTGCGTTTAGAAAGAACCGTATATTCGATGTTGAGGCGAGCAAATTCGATCTGCCGCGGCAGCGGCCGGGGAAAGAACCCCGCCTGAGCAAGCGCTTCAAGAAGCCAGTCGTAGAAGGGGCGTTGGTCTTCGAATTCGAGGGTACAGATCGAGTGGGTGATCCCTTCAATGGCATCTTCGATCGGGTGAGCAAAGGTGTAAGTAGGATAGAGGCACCACTCGGTGCCGGTTCGGTAGTGGGGGGTGTAACGGATGCGGTAGATGACCGGGTCGCGCAGGTTGATGTTGGGGTGGGCCATGTCGATCTTGGCTCGGACCACGTGGGCCCCTTCGGGGAATCGGCCGGCGCGCATCTCATAGAGCAGCTCGAGGTTTTCGTCTACCGGGCGGTTGCGGAAGGGGCTATCGACCCCTGGTTCTGTGAGCGTGCCGCGGCGCTGGCGGATCTCCTCGGGACTTTGCGAGTCGACGTACGCAAGCCCCCGTTTGATCAGCACTTCGGCGGCACGGAACATGGTTGGGAAATAGTCGGAGGCGTAGTAGCGGTGTTCTCCCCAGTCGTACCCCAGCCAGGCTACCGCCTCTTCGATCGAGCGGGCAAAGGCTTCGCTCTCTTTTTCTGGGTTGGTGTCGTCAAAGCGCAGGTGGCATCGCCCACCAAACTGTTTGGCAAGTTCAAAGTTGAGGATGATCGACTTGGCGTGCCCCAAATGCAGATAGCCATTAGGTTCCGGCGGAAAACGGGTGACAACGGTGCAATAACGGCCGGCGGCCAGGTCGGCTTCGATTTCGTGCAGGATGAAGTTAGCAGGAAGCGTCTCGTTCATGATCGGGCATTCGGCTAGGCCAACTTTATATTTTACACCGCCCCTCGTCTGCAGTAGGTGGCAGGCCAAATGCCGAACGCCACAGGGCGAGTTTTTCGGCAAAGGGGCGATTGGCATGGGCAGGCGAGGTCGATGGTGCTGGGTAGTGGCCAAGGCGCGCGCGCACCGCTTCCGGGAGGTTGGCCCAGTGGTGGCGGCGAAAAAGGCGGGAGGCCAGCGTGCCATTGGTGACGATGCGGGTAAGGGTAGAGTGGCTTGTGATTAGGGCATTGATGTCATTGATGACGATAGAATCGCGCGCGATCGCATCGTCACGGCTGCCGATGCGGCGGCATTGGCCAACGACATCCCAGAGCGCTACCCTGGCAGCCACCAACCGAGCAGCCCGTTCAGCATAGGGTAGGCTGGGGTCAAAGCCGAAGAGAGCGCCCATGATTGGCCAGAAGGCATTGCGCGGGTGGCTATAGTAACCCGCCGCAGCAAGCGAGGTTATGCTGGGGAACGAGCCGAGGATCAGCCACCGGGGAGCTGGACCAACGAGGGGGGGAAAGCCTGTGCAGAGCGGTTCAGTTGGCCACAGCATCAGTTAGCGACTCGATCTGCCAGATGCGCGCAGTCCACCGTTCGATCTCCTCAGCGCTTGCTTGGTCGATCTTCGCCCGAATCGCTTCGGGAATTTCACCAAACCGGCTCTGGAGTAGGATCAGAAAGAGACGGCGAGCCTCTTGGCTTGTGCCTTCTTGCAGTCCCTGCTGCAGTCCCTGCTGCAGTCCCTGCTGCAGTCCCTGCTGCAGTCCCTGCTGCAGTCCCTGCTGCAGTCCCTGCTGCAGTCCCTGCTGCAGTCCCTGCTGTTTCCACTCTTCAACCCATTTTTCAACGGTTTCAGCTAGCATAGAGTGTACCTCCTCAAGGTCATAGACGTCTGGGATCGTTTCACTAAAACGGGGGGCGATTCGGTAGAGGACGACGCGCCGCAGCCAGATCGTGACATGGCGACGCAGTAGCGGGAAGGTCTCTGCCGGCAGCGCACGGCTAATAGCAGCAAGCGCCTCGCATAGCTCCTGCGGTGTTTTCGCCCGCTCAGTTTTGGCTATGTAAGTAAAAAGAGGGTTGTTTCCTGCTCCATGGGTTTCCGGTAACTGATGGATGTCGAGCAAAAAGTAGCGAAAACGGGGCAGATAGGGGGCAAAATAGCGAGCGCCGGCAGGAGCGATCAGCTCTTCGACCGTTTCAGGAGCATGCCACGGGCGGCTTCCTAAGTAGAGGACTACCGGGAAAACGGGGGGAATCGGCGCGTTTCTTTCGCTCTGGGCCAGCCGTTGGTACAATAGCGCAACATAGACAAGCATTCGTAAGGCCATGTGGCGATCGCGATAGCGTTGAATTTCGATCAGGATGGCAACCAGGCACCACCGATCCCGAAGCCGCAGCCGCCAAACGATGTCGCTACGCCGCTCACCGCCCTGCTCAAGCGGTGATACAGTCGGGTAGGGGGCAAGGGTTTGCCAGTCGACCTCTTTGACCCACGCTTCGTCAATGAATTCGCGCAGAAGACTCTCGACGATCTCGCGGTGCGAAAAGAGCAGCCGATAGCTTTCGTCGTCTGGATTCATCGCCATTTCCTCCATGCCCCATTCTAATCGAACTTCTAGGGAATCGCTAAGGCTGCCGCCAATACTTGCCCGCGATCGCGGCCGGGTGTTGGCACTGATGCGTCGGCTCTCCCAGGCCAGCAACGGTGAGGCCAGCAGCTTGCAGCAGCAACTGGCCAGCCTGATTGCGCGCTCCCACGCAGCTTACCAGGCGCGAATGGCGGTGCGGCCAGCCATCTCCTATCCGCCGGAGCTGCCGGTTAGCGAGCGGGCCGAAGAGATCGCTGCGCTCATTGCACACCACCGTGTGGTGGTGGTTTGTGGGGAGACGGGTTCTGGCAAAACGACCCAACTGCCCAAGATCTGTCTGGCAGCTGGCCGGGGCATCAGCGGCCAGATTGCCCATACTCAGCCGCGGCGGATTGCGGCGCGAACAACGGCAGCGCGGATCGCCGAAGAGTTGGGGGAGCCGCTTGGCCGAAGCGTCGGTTACCGTGTCCGTTTTCAAGAGGTGGCGAACCCGGAGGGGTTCATCACCCTGATGACCGATGGGATTCTGCTGAGCGAGACGCAGCGCGATCCTTGGCTTGCTGGGTACGACACGATCATCATCGACGAAGCGCACGAACGCAGCCTCAACATCGACTTTCTTCTTGGGTATCTGCGCCGGTTGCTGGAAAAACGCGATGACCTACATCTGGTGATCACCAGTGCCACACTTGAGGCAGAGCGCTTTGTCGACCACTTTTGCCCAGTGGCGGGCAAGGTGCCAGTGGTGGAAGTCAGCGGGCGGACCTATCCGGTACAGATCCGCTACCGGCCAATCGAAATGGCAGAAGAGAGCGAGGCGCCGCTCTATGAGGCGATTGTGGCCTGTCTGGCCGAGGCGTGGCGCGAAGGGGCGGGGGATGCCCTTATTTTTCTCCCCGGAGAGCGGGAGATCCGCGAGGTGCGGGCAGTGATCGAAGGCTCAGCCAGCCTCAAACACGAATTCGAGGTTCTTCCCCTCTTTGCCCGTCAGTCGCCTGCCGAGCAGGCGCGGGTCTTTCAGCGCAGTAACCGACTGCGTGTAATACTGGCTACCAACGTTGCCGAGACTTCACTTACCGTTCCCAACATCCGCTACGTAATCGATTCAGGGCTGGCGCGGATCAACCGCTACAACCCGCGCACCCGGGTGGAACAGCTGAAAATTGAACCAATCAGCCAGGCGGCCGCCAAACAGCGGGCCGGACGGTGCGGACGGGTGATGGCTGGGGTCTGTTTTCGGCTCTATAGCGAGGAGGAGTTTGCTGCCCGTCCGGTTCAGACTGACCCCAAGATCCTGCGCACCTCGCTTGCGGCGGTGGTGTTGCGTATGGCCGACCTTGGGTTGGGTGAGGTCGCATCTTTCCCGTTCCTTGACCCTCCGCCGCGCCGCGCAGTGGAGGGGGCCTACCAGGAGCTAATTGAGTTGGGGGCGATAGAGGGGCAGACGCGGCAACTCACCCCCGTGGGGAAGCTCTTGGCCCGGATGCCAATCGACCCGCATCTGGGGCGGCTGCTAGTAGCTGGGCATGAGCGCGGCTGTCTGCGCGAAATGCGCCTCTTGGCTGCTGCCCTCTCGGTGCCCGATCCGCGTTTGCGGCCTGCTGGGCAAGAGGCGCAGGCCGACCAGAAGCATGCCCTTTTTCGCGGCGGCGAGCGCGACGCCAAGTCGGAGTTTTGTTGGTTTCTCAACCTCTGGTCAGCCTGGCGCGAAGCCAGCCGCCACCTGAGCAGCAACAAGCAGCGCCAGTGGGCAAGCAGCCACTTCCTCTCCTGGCTGCGGCTACGCGAGTGGCACGAGGTGGCCGGGCAGCTCCACGCCTTGACTGGAGAGTTGGGCTGGGTGGAGAACGAAACGCCGGCCAGCTATGAGGCGATCCACACGGCACTTCTGACCGCACTCCCGCACGGAGTGGGGATGCGCGCGCGTGAGGAGAAACCAGAGCACCGCGGCAGCTACCTAGGAGCCAAGGGGGTCCGCTTCTGGCTTCATCCGCAAAGCGCTGCGGTGCGCCGCGCTGCCCCCCAATGGGTGCTGGCTGCTGAACGGGTGGAGACGACCCGTCTGTACGCGCGCACCGTAGCAGCGATCGACCCGCGGTGGATCGAAGCGGCGGTGCCGCATCTGATCGTGCGCGAAGTGGGTGAACCGCATTGGAATGGCCGCGCAGGCGAAGTGCGTGGGCTGGAGCGCGGTTCGCTCTTTGGTTTGCCGGTCTATTCGGGACGCTCGGTTGCGTACCGCCATATCGATCCGCTGCTCTGCCGTCAGCTCTTTATCCGCGAAGGGCTGGTGGCTGGCGACCTGCCGCCGCAGCGCATCGCCCGGATGCCCTTTTTGCAGCATAACCTCAAGCTTGTTGTTGAGCTGCGCGAGCTGGAGCAGCGGTTGCGCCGCCCCGATCTGGTCGATGAGACGCTCATTGCTGCCTTCTACGAACAGCGCATCCCCGCCGATGTTGTCGACCTGGCCAGTTTCGAAGCGTGGCGGCGGGAGATCGAGCGCCGCGAACCCAAGTGGCTCTTTCTAACCAAAGAGATGCTGCTAACCCACGACGCGGCCGGGGCGGTTACCGAACGGTTTCCTGACACTTTTGACCTCTTTGGCCAGCCGCTCCCCCTTAGCTATGTCCATGACCCTGCCGCGCGCGACGATGGGGTGACGCTGACGGTGCCACTTGCGCTGCTTAACCAGATTCCAGCGGCCCGTTGCGAGTGGCTGGTGCCAGGGATGCTGGAAGAGAAGGTGCTGCTTCTGATCAAGAGTCTGCCCAACAAGCAAAAACACCACTTGCAACCCCACGCCGAGCGTGCCCGCGCTTTTGTTGCGGCGGCTGGCGAGCATCCCGAGTGGTTCAAGGAGCCGCTCTTGGTGGTACTGTCCCGCTGGGTGGCAGAGCAGACCGGTTTGGCTACCCAGCCAGGGCACTTTCGCCTGGAGACGCTGCCGCCGCACGCCTTTATGAATTTCCGAGTGGTCGATAGTCATGGCCAAGTGGTGCGCGAAGGGCGGCAGCTCGATGCGCTGAAACGCGAGCTGGGTGGGAAGGCGCGCGGCGCTTTTGCAGAACTGGCGGCCCGTTGGCAGGCGCAGCACCAGGAGGCGAGCAGCGCGTCAATCGGCAAACCGCCTCGTATGCAAGGCGAACAGGCGTTGCCGGCACAACAGCGCTTTGCTTCGGAAAATAGGGCGCGCAACGGGGCCTTGCCTTTAATAGAGAAGAGCCATAACTTGGCCAAGCCCACAACAAACAGGGCAGAGACGGAGCCAACAGGCCCAGCTACCGATTGGGTCTGGGGGACGTTGCCCGAGATTGCCGAAGCGGTGGTGGCTGGTGTGGCTACGGTCGGTTTTCTGGCGCTGGCTGATGCCGGCGAGGCAGGGGTGGTGCTGCGCCTCTTCGATACCAAAGAGGCGGCTGCGGCAGCACATCGCCGCGGGCTTCTGCGGCTATTTACCCTGGCGCTCAAAGAGCCAGTCCGCGCGTTGGCCAAACGCCGCGAGTTTCAGCAGCTTTCCCTCCTGTGGCTTGCCCGTGGCAGGAGCGAACCGCTTGAGCAGACACTGGTTGAAGCAGCGCTTAGCCAAGTCTGCCTGGCCGAGCCGCTTCCCCGCGACGAAGCAACGTTTCTTGAGCACGTGCGCCTTGGGCGCGAGAAGTTCCTGCTTGTTGCCGATGCGCTGATGCGCGCGGCAATTGGGTGGTTTGCCGCCATCGACCCGATCGAAAAACGCCTGGTTCGCCTGGAGGCGGCCCACCCGCAGGCGGTTGCCGACATCCGCGCCCAATTGGCGGGACTCTTCCCAGCCGGTTTTTTTACCCAAACACCGTGGGCACGCCTTAATCACTATCCGCGTTACCTTAAAGGGATTGACGTCCGTTTGGATAAGCTCAGCAAAGACCCTGCGCGCGATCAGCGCTGGCAGCGCGAATGGCAAGAGGCAGCGCGTCCCTGGCAACGGGCGGTGGCTGAACTGCGCGGCCCGATGCCCCCCTTCTTTATCGAATACCGTTGGCTCCTTGAGGAGCTGCGCGTCGGGCTCTTTGCTTCCGAGCTCAAAACCCCTGTGCCGGTAAGCGTCAAACGGCTGCTGCGGCTCTGGGGGCAACAAGAGGGCTAAGAAGAGACCGAAACAAGCCCGGCTCTTTTTCGGTGCACGGGGTGAAGATTTTGCACCAAACGGGTGCAGCACGACGCTCGCCCATCATGCCAGCAGTCGCCAACCATTGATGAAGGCTGGAAAACCCCCGTAAAAAACTATCTGGCATGGTCTTTGCTCCACTGCTCTTGCCTATTTTTTTCCTTCAGGAGCTGAGCCATGACCCAATCGCTTTCCCTTCTTATCGGAACTGCGCTGGCCTTTTCGCCCCTAGTGCTTTCGGCTGCGGAGTTGGAAACGCCGCCTTTTACTGGCAGCGCAACGCTGGTTAGCGACTACGTTTTCCGCGGCATTAGCCAAACGCAACACCGCCCAGCGGTGCAGGTGGGGCTCGAGTACGCCCATCCTACCGGCTTTTATGTTGGCACCTGGGCTTCTAACGTCAGCTGGGTGCGCGAGACCAATCTCAAAAGCGACAGCAGCTTGGAGTGGGATTTCTACGGCGGGTATCGAGGGTCCTTGATAGGCGATCTCACCTGGGATGTCGGTGTGCTCACCTACTACTACCCAGGGTCGGTGTTACCCGGCGCCGTTGATGCCAATTCGACCGAAGTCTATGCCGGGTTGGGCTGGAAATTCGTGACGGCGAAGTACGCCCACACCGTCTCTTCCCACCTCTTTGGCTGGACCGGACCAGGCGGCGAGAAGAGCCGTGGCAGCGGCTACTGGGATCTCTCCCTGAACTATCCCCTTGATGATGGGTGGGCGGTGCAGGCGCACCTGGGCCACCAGCGGATCGAGAATCGCAGCAGCGCCTCCTACACCGACTGGAAGGTGGGAATCAGCAAGGAGCTTGGCTTTGGCACGATGGCCTTGGCCTATAGCGACACCAATGCCAAAGGGTCGTGTGCCAAAGGAGAAGACTACTGCTGGAACGGTAAAGATGTGAGCAGTGGGCGGGCTCTGCTCACCTGGAGCAAGAGTTTCTAAGGAGAGTGGCCATGAAGATGGTAACGGCAATCATCAAACCTTTCAAGCTCGATGAGGTGCGCGAAGCGCTCTCGGCCATTGGGGTACAAGGGCTGACGGTGACCGAGGTCAAGGGGTTTGGCAGACAAAAGGGCCATACCGAACTCTACCGTGGTGCCGAGTATATCGTCGATTTTTTGCCCAAGGTCAAGATCGAGACGGCGGTGCGCGACGAGCTGGTCGACCAGGTGGTTGAGGCGATCGAACAGGCAGCGCGCACAGGCAAGATCGGCGATGGTAAGATCTTCGTTTTTGATCTGGAATCGGTGGTCCGGATCCGGACGGGCGAAATGGGAAATGAGGCCCTATAAGGGGGAAAGGAGCTGATCATGAAACGTCGGAACTTCCTGTTGGCACCCCTTGTTGTGCTGGGGTGTCTGGCTTTGCCAGCGGGAGCGGCCGAGGAGGCTACTGCTGCCGCAGTCGAAGCGGTGGTACACAAAGGGGACGTGGCTTGGATGCTGACCTCGACCCTCCTTGTGCTCTTTATGGCCTTACCTGGGTTGGCGCTCTTCTATGGCGGTCTGGTCCGGGCTAAGAATGTGTTGTCGGTTCTGATGCAGGTGATGACCGTCTTTTCGCTGATCACCCTTTTGTGGATCGCCTACGGCTACTCGCTCGCCTTTACCGAAGGGTCGCCCTATATCGGGGGGTTAGGCAAGCTCTTTCTCTTCGGGGTCACCGGCGAATCGCTCTCTGACACCTTCACACCTGGGGTAAAACTGCCTGAATACCTCTATATTGCCTTCCAAGCGACCTTTGCCGGGATCACTGGGGCATTGATCATCGGCGCCTTTGCCGAGCGGATGCGCTTTGCCGCGGTGCTTCTCTTTATCCTCTTATGGTTTTCGTTTGCCTACCTGCCGATTGCCCATATGGTCTGGGGTCCAGAGGGGCTGCTGCTCAAAAGCGGTGCAATCGACTTTGCCGGGGGAACGGTGGTGCACATCAACGCCGGGATCGCTGGGCTGGTTGGGGCTTACCTGGTTGGCAAGCGGATCGGCTATGGACGTGAGGCGCTTGCGCCCCACTCGCTGCCCCTGACCATGGTCGGCGCGGCGATGCTCTGGGTGGGTTGGTTTGGGTTCAACGCCGGTTCTAACCTCGAGGCAACTGCTGGTGCGGCGCTGGCCTTCCTCAATACGCTGGTGGCCACTGCTGCAGCGGTGTTGAGCTGGTCGGCTGCCGAAGCGCTCCTTAAAGGCAAACCCTCGATGCTTGGCGCCGCTTCGGGGGCGGTGGCAGGCCTGGTGGCGATCACCCCGGCTTGTGGGACAGTCGGTCCGCTTGGGGCAATCGCGATCGGCGCGTTAGCTGGGGTGGTCTGCCTGTGGGGGGTCAATGGTCTAAAGAGGATGCTCGGCGTTGATGATGCGCTCGATGTCTTCGGCGTTCATGGGGTGGGTGGTATCCTGGGGTCAATCCTTACTGGAGTGTTTACAGCTCCGGCATTGGGGGGAACGGGCGGGAGCGACCCGGCCGCCTTCTCGATCGCTGGGCAAGTATGGGTGCAGACGGTCAGTGTCCTGGTGACGTTGGTCTGGTCTGGTCTAGTGTCGCTCATTGCCTACAAGATCGTCGATGCGGTGATCGGCCTGCGTGTCGAGGCGGATGAAGAGCGCGAAGGGCTTGATCTCTCGGCCCACGGCGAAACGGCGTACCACCTCTAACCCACCCTTCTTCTCCTTTGTGGTGCCCACACGGGCACCTTTTTTATTTTATGGCGCGGCACCAGGAATGGCGCGCAACCAACGGGTATAGAGGTGGTCGGCCACCTGATGTAGCAGCGGTAACCGTTCAGCCATTTCAGCCAACATTGCCTCCGGGCTTTGCACCGAATCGCTCACTGTCACGCCCTCTTCTGCCCACGCGGCGCACCACAACCGGATCAACGGTTCGGTCATCTCGACGTGGCACTGCAGTCCAAGGTGGGGGCCGTAGGCAAAGGCTTGGTTCATGCACCACCGGCTGGCCGCCAGATGGGTGGCGCCTTCCGGGATGGCGAAGGTCTCTCCGTGCCAGTGAAACGCGGCAAAGCGCGCAAATGGGCCGAACCAGTCGTGCGCTGCGGCCACAGGATCGACGGTGACCTCTCCCCAGCCGATCTCTTTGACCGGGTTTGGGCCAACCGGGGCACCAAGCGCTTTCGCAAGCAGCTGTCCCCCCAGACAGTGGCCGATGATGGGGATATGGGCGGCAATCGCCTTGTTAAGAAGCGCGATAAGCTTTGGAATCCATGGCAGCGGATCATTGACGCTCATCGGCCCACCCATCAGGCAAAGCCCAGAAAAGGGGGCTACTGCCGAGGGAATCGGGTCGCCGGCATCCACCGCGATGAGCGTCCACGGGATTGCTCGCTTGGCAAGGAAATCGGCAAAGTAACCAGGTCCTTCGCTGGCGCTGAAACGAAAGATGGCGATCGGTTTCATGGTTGCGCTCCTTCCTTGATTGTAGACCATCCCCTTTCTCGATTACCGTGTGGCGCTTCCTGCCAGTTGACGCAACGCCCATTTGATCGCTTCAGGCAGGGAGAGATCGCTGGGCAGTTGGGCGACAATCCCGGCGATTTGGGGTTCAGAATAACCCAGCGCAGCAAGCGCCGCGGTAACGTCGCGAAGAAGGAGAAGCCGCGCGTCGGGTTGCGGCAGTGGGTCACGTTCGGGAGCGGCTTGGGGAGCGGCATCGTCCGTTGGGGCAGACGGGGGGTGCTCCAGATCGGCGGGCGAAACCGGTGCCGTGCCCCACGGCAGTTTGGCCAACCGATCTTTGAGTTCCAGAAGAAGCCGCTCGGCTGTCTTTTTGCCGATGCCGGGGATTTTGATGAGCCGCTGGCCGTTTTGCGTAGCCACTACTGCCTTGAGTTCAGCCAGTGTCAAGTGGGAAAGGAGCGCCAAGGCGATCCGTGGGCCGATTCCACTGATGCGGATGAGCAGGCGGAAGGTGTCCCGCTCCCCTTCGCTGGCAAAACCAAAGAGCTGCATCTCCTCTTCGCGGGCTAGCAGATGGGTATAGAGGCGAACAGCACCCCCAACGGCCGGCAGGAGGTAAAAAGTGCTCATCGGCACCAACAGCTCGTAGCCGACACCACCCGAAGTTTCAACTAGGATCATTGGCGGTGATTTGGCGATTAGGCGGCCAGTAAGAAGGCCGATCATGAGTCTGCTCCAAGACGGGCTATCCCCAGCACCAGCGCCAGAAGGAGCGCGTAGCCGTGGGCAGCGGCCATGGTGGCGACGATTGCTGGCAGGAGCGGGCGAAAATCAGTGACTGCGGACCATGAACCGCCGGGCGGGATTGAGCGGGCAAAGGCAAAGAGGCGGCGGGTGGCCGATGCGCTCGCAGCAAGAGGAAGAAGAGCGGTGAGGGCAGAGAGGGGAAATAGGCCGGTTAGAACGAGGAAGAGGTGTGTAAGGGCAGCAAGCAGAGCAATCAGTGGGTACCCCCAGATGGCGCTTCTACCCAGCCGAACCGGCCAGGTGCGTTTACCAACCAGGGCATCGGCTGGGGCATCGGGGAACTGGTTGATATAAAGAATGTTGGCAACCAGCAGGCCAAAGGGTAGGCCGCAGAGCCAGGCATGGCCAACCGACAGGGGTGCATCGAAAAGCGCTGCCATCAGGGTGGCCGATCCGGCAACAACGAGCGACCAAGCCAGCGCAATGGCGATTTCCCCCCAGCCGCGAGCGGCAAACCGTAGGGGCGGTGCCGAATAGCCCCAGAGGAGCAAGAACCCGGCGCTAGCGATTGCGGCAAGGGGCGTAAGGGGCGCAGTGGCAGTTTGGGTGAGCCAAAAAAGAAGCAGTGCGCCAATAAGCGTGGCGGCGGTAACGAGCCCAGTTGCCAGGCGCCAGAGCTCGCTTGGGGTGAAGACGCCATTTTGGACAAACCGGCTGCCGCCGGTAAATGGAAAGAGGCGGGTGCGGTATACCGCGTCGGTGTCGGTGTCGCAGGCGTCGTTGATCACGTTGGCTGCGGCATGGGCCAGGAGGGCAATGAGTAGCGTTGCTAAACCAGCCACCACCAGCACCGCTGGCGGGTAAGATGGTGCGTTGCTTGCTGAGCCAGCCAGGGCAAACCCGAGTAGAACGGCAGCCAGCGTGATCGTTAAAAAGGCAGGGCGCGTGGCGCGAAAGAGGGCAAAGAGCGGGCGGGTGCGCCACAGCAGGTGGGGTTCGGCGGGGTCAGTTGGCAGGTGGGGTGAAGTCATAGGAAGAGTCAGAGCAAGACGATGTCGTACTGTTCCGGCGCGTAGCTCGATTCGCTACGCAGCGAGATCGGTTTGCCGAGAAATTCGCTAGCCATGGCCAGGGCGCCCGACTGCTCCTCTTGGAATAGGTCGATTACTTTGGGCGCAGCCAGGATGCGCAGCTCGCGCACGTTGGGAAAGAGTTTGGCTTCGCGAACCAGTTCGCGCAGGATCTCAAAGCAGACCGTTTCGGCCGTTTTGACAAATCCGCGGCCGTTGCACGTAGGGCAGGGTTCGCATAAAAGTTGCTGGAGCGATTCGCGGGTCCGTTTGCGGGTGAGTTCCACCAGCCCTAGCTGGGTAAAGCCGCTTACCGTTACTTTTGTGTGGTCACGGGAAAGAGCCTGCTGAAAAGCTTCGATGACCCGGGTCCGGTGTTCGGGTACAGTCATGTCGATAAAGTCAACCAGGATGATTCCGCCCAGATTGCGCAGCCGCAGCTGGCGGGCGATCGCTTGGGTTGCTTCAAGGTTGGTTTTAAGGATTGTCTCGTCGAAGTTATGCGCGCCAACAAAGGCTCCGGTGTTAACATCAATGGTGCTGAGCGCTTCGGTCTGGTCAAAGATCAGGTACCCGCCCGATTTGAGGTCTACGCGCCGGCAGAGGGCTTTGGCGATCTCCTCTTCTACTTGATAGCGGGAAAAGAGGGGACGTTCGCCGCGGTAGAGCGCGATCAGAGGTACTAGATGGGGGGCATAGTGCTGGGCAAACTGGATCATGCGCTGGGCGTTTTCGCGCGAGTCGACAGTGATCGCTACCGTGTTGCGGTCGGCTAAGTCGCGGATGGCGCGTAGAGCCAGGTCGAGTTCGGCATAAAGAAGCGCCGGGGCACGGCAGCGCCCGGCTGCTTCTTGGATTTCGGCCCAGAGCTGGTGCAGATAGGCAAGGTCGGCAGCAAGCGCCTCGTCGCTTGCTTCCAGCGCGTTGGTGCGTACGATGTAGGCGCCAGCTGGGTGCTTAGGCAGCAACGCCTGCAGCCGGGCGCGCAGCGTGTCGCGTTCAGCACCATTGTCAATCTTTTGTGAAATACCGATCTCTCCCGGTTCGCCGTAGGGAAGAAAGACGAGGAACCGGCCAGCAAGCGAGAGATCTTGGGAGAGCCGCGCTCCTTTGGAGCCGATCGGGTCTTTGACAATCTGCACAGTGATCTCCTCCCCTTGGCGAAGGAGCCGTTCAATGCGCAGGGGTTCTGGCGAGGCTGGCCGCGGATGGATGTCAGAGATAGGTAAAAAGGCGGTGCGGGCAAGCCCGATGTCGACAAAGGCCGACTGCATCCCGGGTAGGACGCGGACAACCCGACCGCGGTAGATGTTGCCTACCAGGCCACGCCGGTTAGCCCGCTCGAGGTGTAGTTCCTGAACCAAGCCGTTTTCGATCACGGCCACGCGGATCTCCTGCGGCGTGCAGTTAATGAGCAGCTCGCGCTGTAGCGGTGGCGTTTCGGGCAGGATGAGCCCGCCGGAGGGCTGTTGCGGCAACGAGTCACCGGCAGGGGAGTCACCGGCAGCGAATTGGAGGGGCAAGTCGGTGCTCATTCAGAGCTCCCGACCGATGGGGCGGGGGGGCGACGACCCACCGCGTGCGGGCCAAGGCCGAACTGGCCAAGGAGCGCTGCCGTTTCATAGAGCGGCAGGCCAACGATTCCTGAGGCGCTGCCGCGGACTTCGGGGATGAAGGCGGCGGCAGCCCCCTGATAGGCGTAGCCCCCGGCTTTGTCGAAGGGTTCGCCGCTAGCAAGGTAGGCGTCAATCCACGCCTCAGGAAGCGGGGCAAAGCGCACCTGTGCGCGCGACAGCGCCGTGATGCAGCGGTTCCCATCAGCCAGAGCAACCGCGGTGAGCACCTCGTGGGTTGTCCCAGAAAGTTGCCGGAGCATCGTGCGCGCCTCCTCAGCGTTGGCCGGTTTGCCCAGTAGCTTCTCACCAAGGGCGACGGTGGTGTCGGCCCCAAGGACAAGCGCTGGCTGCGCACTGGGTGTAGGAGCCAGATGGCGCCAGCCGGCCCAAGCTTTGGCCTGGGCCAGCCGCAGCACGTAGTCTGCCGGCGTTTCACCAGGAAGCGGCGTTTCGTCGACCCACTCTGCTTCGCACCTCAGCAGGGTAAATGGCACCCCAAGCAGGGTCAGAAGCTGCTGGCGGCGGGGGCTTGTCGAAGCTAGGTAGAGGTGGGGCAGCATCACTTACTCCCGGTGGTAAGGGTGTCCAGTGAGCACGGTCCAGGCGCGGTAGATCGCTTCGGCTACAACCACCCGCACCAAAGCGTGCGGCAGCGTGAGCGGCGAGAGCTGCCAGAGGTCGTCGGCACGGTGACGCCATTCGGGGGGGAGCCCGTCGGGTCCGCCGATGATCAGAGCGACCGGTCGAGCGTCGCTGCGCCAGCGGGCGAGCTGCTGGGCAAGGTCAGCGGTAGACCATGGGCTGCCCCGTTCATCAAGGAGGACCAGCCGGTGGCCAGCGGGAATCCGGGTGCGCAACCGTTCTCCTTCGCGGCTCCGCGCCCGGTTCCGTTCGGCTTCGGAGTCGGCGTGGCGCGGTTCGGCCTTGACTTCGACAAGCGTCAGCGCCCACTCTGGGGGGAGCCGTCGCGCATAGTCGGCAAAACCAGCGCTGACCCACTCCGGCGGGCGGTGGCCGATGGCGTAAAGGGTGAGAAAGGAGGAGCGTGGGCTGGCCATCCGCAGGAGGTCACGCTGGGGGGGATGGCACTTGGGGGGTGGGCAGCCGTTGTGGGGCGGTATGGGTCGACGCGGCTACTCGGGTGGCTGGTGGCATTCCCCAGAGCTCCTCCAGGCGGTAGTAGTGACGCACCGGCGGCAGCATCACGTGGACGATGACGCTCCCTAGGTCAACAAGCACCCACTCGCCGGCCTCTTCCCCTTCCACTCCGACCACTGGAATCGACAGTTTCTTGGCCTGGTCGACGACGTTACGCGCCAGCGCCTTGACCTGACGGGTCGAGTTTCCCGAGGCGATGACCACGCGCTCAAAAAGTGGCGTGATGGCACTGGTGTCGAAGGCTTCGATCTGTTCCCCTTTGATCTCCTCAAGGGCGGCGATAGCCATTTCGGCAATCGCTTGGGCTGAAGGGAGAGTCGGCTGAGAAGATAGGGCAGCGGCAGAAATTTCGCTCATCATCAGTTTCCTGAATGATCCTTGGGTGGTTGATAGAGCCGATGGTGGGCAATATACCCGAGAACGGGGTCGGGAAGCAAATAGCGGGCGCTATGGCCTGCGCCAAGCAGCGCTCGGATCGCAGTGGCGGAGATGGCAAGCGGCACCATCGGCAGTTCGATCACCCAGCCGGCAGGGGGGGCAGTGGGCGGCAGGGGAGCGGCGCGGCGGCGTTCTTGCCATAGCTGAACGAGCGGGGCAGGAAGGGTGGCAGGATCGAGCGCGGTACCCGGCCGGGTGGCAACTGCCAGATGGGCAAACAAAAGGAGCTCAGACCAGCGGTGCCAGGTGGTGAGCTGAGCAAAGGCATCGGCGCCTACTAGCCAGATAAGGGGCAATTGCGGGCCGAACTGGGCACGCAGACGGGTGAGCGTCGCCACCGTATAACCAGGTTCATCGGGGTGGTCGAGTTCTGTGCGGTCGATGGCAAAGGCAGGGGCATCGGCAATGGCCAGGGAGACCATCTGAGCGCGATCGGCAGCGCTTGCCACTGGTGGTGGGCGGTGCGGCGGTGCGGCACTTGGAATAAACCGGACTTGGGTCAACCCCATCTGTTCGCGGGCCTCTTCGGCCAAGCGCAGATGGGCAAAGTGAATCGGGTCGAAGGTGCCGCCCAGTAGCCCGATCATGGTACGAAAAGGTCAGTAACCTGGCGGTAATAGCTGGCAAAAAGGATTGGGATGATCACCATCGGTAAAAGAACCATGCCCAGCGTCAAGAGGAAGGGATGAAGCAGGGTTCCGGCCAGCGCAGCGATAAGTGCGCCACTACCAATGACCAGCCCCATGAAAAGAAACCAACCAAGCAGCGCTGCCCAGTTGCGCAGCGTGGCGTAAAGGCTGAAAAAGAGCGCTTTGGGCCACGGAACCTGGTGCCAGGCGATGAGCGGCGGGGCAAACCAGTAGGCGGCGGTTACCGGCAGCGACAAGAGAAAGAAGAGCGCCAGCGGCCATAGGTCAGGAACAACGCCCATGGTCAGCGCGCCGTCGAGCTCCGGCGCCGGCTGGATGGCCGGTTTGAAGGGGGTGAGCGGGCCGGCAATGGCGGTGGCGAGAAAAAGTACCAGGAGGTTACCGGCAAGATTGACGATGCCCACCGCCACAAGCGGCTGCCAGGGGCGGCGAAAGCCAGCAAAGAGAACCTCCGGCCCTGCTTTGAGGCGGCGTTCAGCAGCACGCATTCCTTCGAGCACCCCCACCTGCAGGATTGGCATCGCCGCTGCGGCCGCCACTTGCCCAACCAGCGGGATTGCCGAAAGGAGCATTAGCCCCAGCAGGTAGCCAAAGGAGAGATAACCGGTTAGGAGCGGGGCGGTGCGCCAAAGCGCCAGCGCCTCACGTCCCCAGCGCCAGCCATCGGAAAAGGAGCGGATCGCGGTTCGCATTGGGTAAGCGGCATTTGGGCAGAGGGGATAGTCTAGCATGTTGCTCGTTGTCGGTAACGAACCGCGGCTTAGTTGCCCACAAAGGTCGGCCAGGGCAGAGCATCTTTGTGCATTACGTTGACGTAAACGTAAATAGTCGTTAAGATCATGTCGTTGCTGCCACCAGGAGTCTGCAATGACCGATCCGCGTATTGCCAAGGCGTTGGCGCCCTACCAGCCGAAACATTCCGTGCGCTTTGTGACCGCCGCTGCTCTCTTTGACGGACACGATGCGGCGATCAACATCATGCGCCGGCTTTTACAGGCCACTGGTTGCGAAGTGATCCACTTGGGGCACAACCGAAGTGCTGCAGAGATTGTGCGCGCAGCACTGCAGGAGGATGTCCAGGGGATTGCGGTAACCAGCTACCAGGGGGGGCATATCGAATTCTTTAAATATATGATCGACCTGCTTCGTGCCCATGACGGGGCAGGAATCAAAGTTTTTGGCGGCGGCGGCGGCGGCGGGGTGATTGTTCCGCCAGAGATCAAGGAACTCGAAGCCTACGGCGTTGAGCGTATCTATTCTCCGGAAGATGGGGCCCGCATGGGGCTGCAAGGGATGATCAACGACGTGGTGATGCGCGCCGATTTTGACCTGGCCGTTGCGGCGCCGCAGACGCTCCCTGAGATTTTGGATCGGTTGTGTGCCGGTGATTGGCGGGCGTTGGCCAGGGTGATCACGGCGCTGGAAAATGGCGCCTACCCGGAGTCGATCCGTGCTGGGCTTCTTGAGGCAGCGCAGGGAGTGCGCGCACCGGTGCTTGGCATCACCGGTACCGGCGGGGCAGGGAAGAGTTCGCTCACCGATGAGTTGGTTCGTCGGTTGCGCATCGACCAGGAGGATCGGCTAAAGATTGCGATCATCTCGATCGATCCTTCGCGCAAACGCACCGGTGGAGCACTTCTGGGTGATCGCATCCGGATGAATGCCATTGAGCACGAAAACATCTACATGCGCTCACTGGCTACGCGCGATACCGGCACAGAGGTCTCCCGCGCGCTGCGCGAGGTGATTGCTGCGGTGAAATTGACCGGGTATGACCTGGTCATTGTGGAAACCTCGGGGATCGGGCAGGGAAATGCAGCGATTGTTCCCTATGTGGATCTCTCGCTCTATGTGATGACCCCAGAATTCGGCGCCGCGAGCCAGCTCGAAAAGATCGACATGCTCGACTTTGCTGACTTTGTAGCGATCAACAAATTCGATCGCAAAGGGGCCGAAGATGCGCTGCGCGATGTGGCCAAGCAGTATCAGCGCAACCACCAGCGGTTTGCCGAACCGCTTGAGGCAATGCCTGTGTTCGGCACGATTGCAGCCCGTTTCAACGACGATGGGGTGACCGCGCTCTACCAGGCGATCTTGCCGCGGTTGATCGAAAAGGGGCTGGCGGCCAACCCAGCAGGGCGTCTGCCGCGGGTGGCGGTGCGCACTTCGAGCAAGGGGCAGGCGATTATTCCGCCGGGCCGCACCCGCTACCTAGCCGAGATTGCCCAGACGGTGCGCGACTACCACGCGCACATCAAGGCGCAGGCGCAGCTAGCGCGCGAGCGCCAGTCGCTTAGGGTCGCTAAGGCGCTCTTTGCCGCCTGTGGCAAACCGGCCGAGCAATTTGACGAATTAATCGACTGGAAAGATGGGCAGCTTACGCCGCACGCCAAAAAGCTCCTCGAGCAGTGGCCCACGCTGAAGCGGCTCTATGCGCAAGATGAATACGTGGTCAAGATCCGCGACAAAGAGGTGCGCACCCGCCTCTATCATGAGACGCTCTCAGGCAACAAAATCCGCAAGGTGGCGCTGCCCGATTACGAAGACGAGGGGGAGATTCTCAAATTTTTGATGAAGGAGAATGTGCCGGGTTCGTTTCCCTATACGGCAGGGGTTTTTGCCTTCAAACGCGAAAACGAAGACCCAACCCGAATGTTTGCTGGCGAAGGGGATCCGTTTCGCACCAACCGCCGTTTCCGCACGCTCACCGAGGGGATGCCGGCAGCGCGGCTCTCTACCGCATTCGATTCAGTGACCCTCTACGGCTGCGACCCTGATGAGCGGCCCGACATCTACGGCAAGATCGGCAACTCCGGCGTTTCAGTTGCTACGCTCGATGACATGAAGGTGCTCTACTCCGGGTTCGACCTCTGCGCCCCGACTACTTCGGTGTCGATGACCATCAACGGGCCGGCGCCGATGATTTTGGCGATGTTTTTTAACACCGCGATCGACCAGCAAGTGGATAAGTTTCGCGCCGACAACGGGCGCGATCCCACCGAGGAGGAGTACGAAAAGATCAAAGCGTGGGTGCTGTCGACGGTGCGCGGGACCGTCCAGGCCGATATCCTCAAGGAGGATCAGGGGCAAAACACCCGCATCTTCTCGACTGAATTCGCGCTAAAGCTCATGGGCGACATTCAGGAGTATTTTGTCCACCACCAGGTGCGCAACTTCTACTCGGTTTCGATCAGCGGCTACCACATCGCCGAAGCGGGCGCCAATCCGATCAGCCAGCTTGCCTTCACGCTAGCCAACGGCTTTACCTATGTCGAATCCTATTTGGCGCGCGGGATGCATATCGATGATTTTGCCCCTAACCTCAGCTTCTTCTTCAGCAACGGCATGGACCCGGAATACACGGTGATCGGGCGGGTGGCACGGCGCATCTGGGCCGTGGCAATGAAACATAAGTATGGGGCCAACGAACGGAGCCAGAAGCTGAAATACCACGTGCAGACCTCTGGGAGGTCGCTCCATGCCCAGGAGATGGCTTTTAACGACATTCGCACCACGCTGCAGGCGCTCATTGCCATTTACGACAACTGCAATAGCCTGCACACCAACGCCTACGATGAGGCGATCACCACGCCCACCGAAGAGTCGGTGCGTCGGGCGATGGCGATCCAGCTCATTATCAACAAGGAGTGGGGGTTGGCCAAAAATGAAAACCCCAACCAGGGCAGTTTCATCATCGAGGAGTTGACTGACCTGGTGGAAGAGGCGGTTCTGCGCGAGTTTGAAGCGCTGGCCGAGCGTGGAGGGGTGCTGGGCGCGATGGAGACAGGTTACCAGCGCAGCAAGATCCAGGAAGAGTCGATGCTCTATGAGCAGAAAAAGCACGATGGCAGCCTGCCGATCATTGGCGTCAACACCTTCCGTAACCCATACGGCGATCCAATTCCCGAAAAACTTGAACTGGCCCGCTCAACCGAGGAGGAGAAGCAGAGCCAGTTGCAGCGACTACGCCAATTCCACGCCCGCAACGCCCAGGAGGCGCCGAAGTGGCTGGCCAGACTCAAAGAGGTGGCCATGGCCGGCGGCAACACCTTCGAAGTGCTGATGGATGCTGTGCGCTACTGCTCACTCGGACAGCTAACCCAGGCGCTTTTCGAGGTTGGCGGGCAGTATCGGCGGTCGATGTAACGGTTACCTTTCTGTTACATTTTGGTAAAACGGCGGTAACACTTCTGTGCGATGATGGCATCTGAGCGATTCCTGCAAGCGGATGCAGGAGCGTGGAGGAGACACAACGATGACCATCGTACAGGGAGAGGCGGCGCCACCGCTGCCCGAAGGGCTCGACACCTTTCCGCGGCTGCTGCGCCACCACGCGCAGGTGCGGGGGGCGCAGCCGGCGGTGCGCGAAAAAGAGTACGGTATTTGGCAGACTTATACCTGGGCCGACTACTACCGCATTGCCCGGGCGATTGCCTGCGGACTCTCTGAGCTCGGCTTCAAGCGCGGTGACCGCTTGGCGATCATCGGCGATAACCGGCCGCGCCTCTACATGGCGGTGGCCGCCTGCCAGATGCTTGGTGGCATTCCCGTGATGCTCTACCAAGACGCGATCGCTGAAGAGATCGCTTTTGTCCTCCAGGATGCCGAGGCCAAGGTGGCGGTGGTCGAAGACCAGGAGCAGGTCGATAAGCTGCTCGAAATCCTGGCTGATGTGCCGTCGCTGGAAAAGGTCGTCTATGACGACCCACGTGGGATGCGCCACTATGCCCAACCGCAACTGATGGGGCTTGATGAGCTGGTGGCTGCTGGCGAAATCCACGACCGGAACCAACCCGCTTTTCTCGACCGCGAGATCGAAAAGGGCAGCCCAGACGATGTCTCGGTGATGCTCTACACCTCCGGCACCACTGGCAAACCAAAAGGGGTGTGCCAGACCCACCGGGCCTTCATCTTTGCTGCCAACGGTGGGATCTATTTCGACCGGCTCACCGATCGGGAAGAGATCCTCTCGTACCTGCCGATGGCCTGGGTTGGCGACCATCTCTTCTCCTACGCCCAGGCGATGGTGGCCGGCTTTACCATCAACTGTCCCGAGTCCTCCGATACGGTGATGACCGACCTGCGCGAGATCGGCCCGACCTACTATTTTGCCCCCCCACGCATCTTCGAAGGGCTGCTCACTCAGGTGATGATCCGCATGGAGGATGCCGGCCGCTTCAAGCAGGCGCTCTTTCGCTACTTCATGGAGGTGGCGCGCCGCTGTGGTGCCGATATCCTCGAAGGGCGCCCAGCGCCGCTCAGCGAGCGGTTGCGCTATGCGCTGGGCGAGCTCCTTGTCTATGGGCCGCTGCGTAACGTCCTTGGGTTGTCGCGCATTCGTGTGGCCTACACTGCAGGGGCGGCGATCGGTCCCGACCTCTTTAAGTTCTTCCGCTCGATCGGGGTCAACCTCAAGCAGCTCTATGGCCAGACCGAAACGTGCGCCTATGTCTGTCTGCAACCCGATGGCGATATCAAACTCGATGCCGTAGGACGGCCAGCACCAGGAGTAGAGATTAAGATCGCTGACAATGGCGAAATTCGCGTGCGCGGACCGATGACGCTGCACTCCTACTACCGCCGACCCGACGCCACCGCCGAAGCCTTCGACGAAGAGGGTTTCTTCATGACGGGTGACGCTGGCTACATTGGCGAGGATGGGCAGCTGCGCATCATCGATCGGGCCAAGGATGTCGGCAAACTGGCCGATGGCACCCTTTTTGCCCCGAACTATATCGAAAACAAGCTCAAGTTCTTCCCACAGATCAAGGAGGCGGTGGCCTTTGGTGCCGATCGCGACTTTGTTGCAGTATTTATCAACATCGACCTCGACGCGGTGGGGAATTGGGCCGAGCGGCGCGGCCTGGCTTATTCAGGATATACCGATCTGGCGCAGAAGCCGGAGGTCTATGCGCTGATCCAGTCGTGTGTAGCCAAGGTCAATGAGGATCTTGCCGCTGACCCGATGATGAGCGGAGCGCGGATCAAGCGCTTCCTGATTCTTCATAAAGAGCTCGATGCTGACGATGGCGAATTGACACGCACCCGCAAGGTGCGGCGCCGTTTCATCGCCGACAAGTACGCGCCGCTGGTCACCGCTCTTTATAGCGGCGTTTCCGAGCAGTATATCGAGACCGAAGTGAAATTCGAAGATGGGCGCAGCGGCAAGATTGCCGCGACGGTGCGCATCGCTGAGGTGTGAGGGGAAAGGTCATGGCGCGCACCATTGGGGATGTGATCCTCGACCTGCAAAACATCAGTCTCCGTTTTGGCGGGGTCAAGGCGCTGACCAACATCAGCTTCAATGTCCGGCAGGGGGAGATCCGCTCGATCATCGGCCCGAATGGCGCTGGCAAGAGCTCGATGCTTAACGTCATCAATGGGGTCTACCACCCGCAAGAGGGTCGGATCATCTTCATGGGGAAAGAGCGGCGGCGCATGAATCCACACGAGGCAGCGGCGCAGGGGATCGCCCGAACCTTCCAAAACATTGCGCTTTTTAAAGGGATGACGGTGCTTGATAACATCATGACCGGGCGCAACCTGATGATGAAGCGCAATTTCCTCTGGAACGCCCTTTACTGGGGGCCGGCGCAGCGCGACGAGATCGCTCATCGCAAGCGGGTGGAGGAGATTATCGATTTTCTAGAAATTCAACATATCCGCAAAACGCCGGTGGGGCGACTCCCCTACGGATTGCAAAAGCGGGTGGAGCTAGCCCGGGCGTTGGCTGCCGAACCCAAGCTCTTGCTTCTAGATGAGCCGATGGCTGGGATGAACGTAGAAGAGAAGCAGGATATGTGCCGCTTCATCCTGGACGTCAATGAGCAGTGGGGGACGACGATCGTGCTCATCGAACACGACATGGGGGTAGTGATGGATATCTCCGATCGGGTCGTGGTGCTCGACTACGGCCGCAAGATCGGCGACGGGGTTCCGGACGAGGTCAAGAACGACCCCGAAGTGATCCGTGCCTACCTAGGCGCTGCCCACTAAACGGAAGGAGCTAAGCCGTGACCTTTTTCTTCGAAGTGCTGATCGCCGGGCTGCTCTCCGGTATGCTCTATGCTCTGGTGGCGCTGGGGTTCGTGCTGATCTTCAAAGCCTCTGGCGTTTTTAACTTTGCGCAAGGGGCGCTGGTCTACTTTGCTGCGCTCACCTTTGTTGGCGTTGGGGAAAAGCTCCTTAACTGGTTTGGCTGGGAAGCAGGATCGTTCCTCTCTTTTGTGGGAGCGCTGCTGGCTACGCTTGCCGCGATGGTGGTAGTGGCCATCGCCGTTGAGCGGTTCATGTTGCGTGGGCTGGTCAATCAGCCGCTTATCACCCTTTTCATGGCCACGATCGGCCTGACCTTCTTCCTGGAAGGGCTGGCGCAGCTCCTTTGGGGGTCGGAGGTGCGCCGGATCGAGCTCGGCATCGCCGATGAGCCGGTGATGTGGCTGATGGATTCGGCCAACTTGCTCGTCTCCAAGTTCGATCTGACAGCGGCAGGAATTGCCACAGTGCTGGTGGTCCTTCTTTCCCTCTTCTTTCAATACACCAAGACGGGCCGAGCATTGCGCGCCGTGGCCGATGACCACCAAGCAGCGCTCTCTATTGGCGTACCGCTGGAGCGAATCTGGGTGATTGTCTGGGTCGCAGCCGGGATCGTCGCGCTGGTGGCGGGCCTTATCTGGGGGGCACGCAACGGCGTTCAGTTTGCCTTGGCCTTTACGGCCCTCAAGGCCCTGCCGGTGCTCATTCTTGGCGGCTTTACCTCGGTGCCGGGGGCAATCGTTGGTGGTTTGCTCATCGGTGCGGCAGAGAAGCTGGCTGAGGTCTATCTCGGCCCATTGGTGGGAGGTGGGATCGATGCGTGGTTCCCGTATGTCATGGCATTGGCCTTCTTGCTAATCCGTCCGGAAGGACTCTTTGGCGAGAAGCATATCGACCGCGTCTAAGGAGCACAACGTTATGTTGTACCGCGAAGCCGGGCAGTTCAAGACCAGCTACCAGGCCGACATGCAGATCTTCCCGATCCGCCAGGACCGGATCGGGATGGCTGTGCTTCTGCTGCTGGCCTTTGTTGCCATTCCGCTACTGGCCAGCGACTACTGGTTCCAGGCGATCCTCATCCCGGCGTTGATCTTTTCGCTGGCGGCCATTGGGCTCAACATTCTCACCGGCTATGCTGGCCAGCTCTCCCTTGGCGCAGCCGGTTTCATGGCGGTGGGGGCCTTTGCCACCTACAACTTCATGCTGCGCATCGATGGCATCCCCTTCCTGGTGGCGATGGTGCTCGGTGGTATCTGCGCGGCGCTTGTTGGGATTCTTTTTGGCCTGCCGTCGCTGCGCATCAAAGGGTTTTACCTGGCCGTGGCTACCCTTGCTGCACAGTTTTTTATCCTCTGGGTGCTGGTGAAGTTTCCTTGGTTTTCCAACTACTCCTCTTCCGGAGTAATCACTGCGCAGCAGGTGACGATCCTTGGTTGGAGCGTCGACACGCCGGTCGAGAAGTATCTGCTGACGCTGGCGGTGGTGGCGCTTCTGGCTCTAGCGGCGAAGAATCTTGCCCGCACCCATACCGGCCGGGCGTGGATGGCGGTTCGCGATATGGACGTTGCGGCCGAGGTGATCGGCATTCCGCTGATGAAGACCAAGCTGCAGGCCTTTGCTATCAGCTCCTTTTACTGCGGTGTGGCTGGGGCACTCTACGCCTATACCTATTTGGGTACGGTCGAGCCGGAGGCATTTAACCTCGACCTCTCCTTCAAGATCCTCTTCATGATCATCATCGGCGGTGTCGGTACGGTTCTCGGCTCCTTCTTCGGCGCGATCTTCATCACCCTGTTGCCGATCTTTCTCAACCAAATTTTCCATGCTCTCTTTGGCAATGCCTTGCCGCCGGCGTTGGCCTCCAACGTCGAATTGATGATTTTTGGGGCGTTGATCATCTTTTTCCTGATCGTTGAACCGCATGGTCTTGCCCGGTTGTGGCAGATTGGTAAGGAGAAGCTGCGGCTGTGGCCCTTCCCTCATTAAACGATTTTTTGGCTCCGGCTCAGGCGGGCCGGGTGGTGGTGTATCTGGTGGAAAGGAGACGATGATGAGAGCAGATAGCAAATGGAAGCCGACGGCGGTTGTTGCTGCGGCGGTGGCTGGGCTGGTTGGCGGCTTGGGGCAAGCGGTTGCTGCCGATCAGTATCAGTATCTGGGCTTGCCCAGCTATCGGGTGGGGGCCTACGCTGCTGGCGGTTCGGGCGTCTTTGGCGGCTGGATCGACTACATGCAGCTGATCAACGAGCGCGACGGTGGAGTCAATGGCGTCAAGCTCGTCTGGGAGGAGTGTGAGACCGAATACAACAACGCCCGCGGGGTCGAGTGCTACGAGCGGTTCAAAGCCAAAGGCAACACCTTCTTTTCGGCGCTCTCTACTGGTATTACCTACTCGGTCCTTGAGCGGGTCGCGCAGGATAAGATCCCCCTGGTCAGTATTGGCTACGGCCGCAGCGACGCTGCCGATGGCCGAGTCTTCCCCTGGGTCTTCCCGCTGGTCACCCACTATTGGTCGCAGGCTTCGGCGATGATCAACTTCATTGGCCAGAAACTGGGTGGGATGGACAAGCTCCAGGGCAAGAAGATCGCCCTTCTCTACCACGATTCGGCCTACGGCAAGGAGCCGCACGAGGTGCTTGACCGGCTGGCCAAGAAGTGGGGTTTTACGGTTGAGAAGATCGCTGTGGCCCACCCAGGCAACGAGCAGCAGTCGCAGTGGCTGCAGATCCGTCAGAGCCGACCCGACTTCGTGATCCTCTGGGGCTGGGGGGTGATGAACCCAACAGCGCTCTCCACCGCCAAGCGCACCGGTTACCCGATCGACAAGATCATCGGCGTCTGGTGGGCTGGGGCGGAAGAGGATGTCGTGCCGGTGGGCGATGCCGCTAAAGGGTATATCGCCGCCGGCTTCAATGCCGCGGGCGAAGATTTCCCGGTGATCCAGGAGATCAAAAAGCATGTCTATGCCAAGGGCAAAGGCAACCTCGATCCGAAACGGGTGGGAAGCGTCTACTACAACCGCGGCGTTGTCCACGGCATCATCTACGTTGAAGCGGTGCGTTTGGCGCAAGAGCACTTTAAGAAGAAGGGGCAGCCGGTCACCGGCGAAGAGCTGCGCTGGGCACTTGAACACATCAAATTCGATCCAGCCCGCTTGAAAGCGCTTGGGGCCGAAGGGTTCTTGCCTGAAATGCAGACCTCGTGCATGGACCACGAAGGGGCTGGCGTGGTCAAGTTCCAGCAGTGGGATGGCAAGAAGTGGCAGATGATTACCGACTGGATCGTGCCTGATCGCGTGCTGGTGCGCCAGCTCGTTGAAGAGTCGGCAGCAAAATATGCGGCGGAGAAGGGGATCACGCCGCGTGACTGCAGCAAGGAGTCTTAAGATGACCTCCGCCGCGGTCACCGCTGCCGCGGCGGCTTCTGCCGCCGCGCCCTACCTGCTGGTCAATAACGTCGAAGTGATCTACGACCATGTGATCCTGGTCCTTAAAGGGGTATCGCTCACCGTTCCGCAAGGGGGGGTCGTCGCGCTCCTTGGTGCCAACGGCGCAGGAAAGTCGACGACGCTAAAGACCATCTCCAACCTGCTGCGCGCCGAGCGGGGCGAGGTCACCAAAGGGTCGGTGGAGTTCCAAGGCGAACGGGTCGATCAGCTCACCCCCAACGAACTGGTGCGTCGCGGCGTGATCCAGGTGATGGAGGGGCGCCACTGTTTTGCCCACCTGACCATCGAGGAGAATCTGCTAACTGGTGCCTATACCCGCTCGCTCTCCCGTCGGGCGTTGGCTGCCGAGCTTGAACGGGTCTATCACTATTTTCCGCGCCTTAAGGAACGGCGCAAGTCGCAGGCAGGGTATACCTCTGGTGGCGAACAGCAGATGTGTGCGATTGGTCGGGCGCTGATGGCGCACCCGAAACTGATCCTATTGGATGAACCTTCGATGGGGTTGGCCCCACAGATTGTTGAAGAGATCTTTGAGATTGTCCGCGACCTCAACAGCAAAGAGCGGGTTAGTTTCCTGCTGGCAGAACAGAACACGATGGTGGCGCTTCGATACGCCCACTTTGGCTATATTCTGGAAAATGGGCGGGTGGTGATGGAGGGGACGGCTGAGGAGCTGCGTGAGAACGAGGATGTGAAAGAGTTCTACCTCGGCCTCTCTGCTGAGGGGCGGAAGAGCTTTCGCGAGGTGAAACATTACCGGCGGCGCAAGCGCTGGCTGGCTTGACTTGGAAAACAGTAACCAATGAGTAAAAAAGCCCCCTATTTCGACGAACGCGAGACGTGGGATCCTGAGCAGCGCGAGCGCGATCTGTTCGCCCGACTTCCAGCGCAGATCGCCCACGCCAAAGCCAACGCCCCCGCCCTGGCTGAACTTCTGGCTGAGATCGACCCCTGGACGGTGACCGACCGCAGCCGGTTGGCGCAACTGCCGGTGGTGCGCAAAAGCCAACTGCTCGAACGGCAGAAGGGGGCGCGCCCCTTTGGCGGATTTGCTGCGGTTGGCTGGGGGCGGGAGTGTCTACGGGTTTTTGCTTCGCCGGGACCGCTTTACGAACCGGAGGGGCCGCAGCCCGACTACTATCGGCTGGCGCGAGCACTCTGGGCGGCCGGTTTCCGGGAAGGAGACCTTGTTCACAACACCTTTGCCTACCACATGACGCCGGCCGGTAGCATGATGGAGACGGCCGCCCACGCAATCGGCTGTACCGTCTTTCCGGCTGGCGTGGGCCAGACCGAATTGCAGGTTCAGGCGATCGCCGACCTACAGCCCACCGCCTACACCGGCACCCCCTCCTTTTTGCGCATCCTGCGCGACAAGTGCCGTGAAGCGGGGGTCTTATTTTCGATCCGCAAAGCGCTTGTCTCGGGCGAAGCCTTTCCGACAGCGGTGCAGCGCGAGCTCTCGGCCGAAGGGGTCGATGCCTACCAAGCCTATGCCACGGCCGACATTGGGCTGATTGCCTACGAAACCCCAGCGCGCGAAGGGTTGGTGATTGCCGAGGATCTGATCGTCGAGATCGTTCGTCCGGGTACGAACCAGCCGGTGCCCGATGGCGAGGTGGGGGAAGTGGTCGTGACTACTCTTAACCCCACTTACCCGCTGATTCGTTTTGGCACGGGCGATCTCTCGGCGATCCTTCCGGGCCGTTCCCCGTGCGGGCGCACCAACTTCCGCTTGCGTGGTTGGCTTGGCCGGGCGGATCAGACTACAAAGGTTCGCGGGATGTTTGTCCATCCGGCGCAGGTACAGCGGGTCATTGCTCCTTTTGCTGCTGTTGCCAGGGCACGGCTGGTGGTGACCAACCCCGACCTGCGCGATGAGATGACCCTTGTCTGCGAAGTGGCCGATGCTGCGGCGACAACCGGGCTGGCTGAAGCGCTGCAAGCGGCCGTTCGCGAACAGACCAAACTGCGTGCAGCAGTCAAGTTTGTCGCTCCTGGCACGCTGCCCAACGACGGAAAAGTGATCGACGACCAACGCCGGTACGATTGAGCGATGCCCGCTTGGCTTCACGGTTGGCGCATCGTTGACGCGTCACTGCTGCTTCCTGGCCCCTTTGCCACGCTGCGCTTGGCCCAAATGGGAGCTGAGGTGGTCAAGGTTGAACCCCCGGCGGGTGATGGCGCGGCCCGGCTTGGTGTTTCGACCGAGGACCAGGAAGCGGTTTCGCGTTTTTACCGCGCCCTGAACCAAAACAAAGCGGTATTGCGCCTTGATCTGAAAACCGATGCTGGGCAAGCCGCCTTCCTTGAGGCGATCGCTAATGCCGACGCCCTGGTCGAGGGGTTTCGCCCTGGGACGTGGGAGCGGCTGGGGCTGCCGTTTGAGCGGCTCTGGACGGTTAATCGGCAGCTGGTGATTGTCTCGATCACTGGCTACGCCAGCGATGGACCGCTTGCCCCTTATGCTGGCCATGATCTCAACTACCTGGCGTGGTCTGGGCTGTTGGCACAAAGCGACGGAAAGCCGTGCTGGCTCAACGTCCAGGTGGCTGATCTCTTTGGAGGAGCGCTCCATGCCGCGCTGGCCGTGGTCGCTGCGGTGCACCATGCTCGGACAACGGGGGTAGGCTCCCGGGTTGAGGTGCCAATGTGCGAAACGCTCTTAGCGTCGGCTCCCTTCGCCCATGCTGAAGCAGAGTTGCCTGAAAACGAGCGGGGGTTGCTTCTTGGGGCGGTGCCCTGCTACGCGGTCTACCGCTGCGCCGATGATCGCTACCTGGCCGTAGCGGCCCTAGAAGCGAAGTTTTGGACCCGCTTCTGTACGGCGTTGGTTGGGGATGCCCCAATGGCAGAAGCGGCAATTCGACCGCAGCGGCAACACCCATCGCGCCGTTGCTAAACGGCTGAGAACCCGACCGCAGGCAGAGTGGGTGGCCCAGCTCGTTCCCCTTGACTGCTGTGTTGCGCCCGTTCTGTCGATAACCGAAGCGCGCGAGCGCTTTCAAGGGGAGTTCGACCCTGCTACGGCTTTTCCGGCTTTTCCGCTGCGCTGCGCCGCCCCCGCGTCCTCTTGCGGAGAGCTGCCTCGCTCTTGAGGCCATCGCCCTTTTCGGCTGCGGGGGTTGATGCGCCTGCTGCCTGGGGCATTGCCGCGCTCGCTTCTGCGGCACCCGTCTGCACTGCCTGTTGGGCGGCTTGCCACCAACTCTTCATCCATTCAAATGGGTTAGCGAGTGCCGGACTCGGCGTGCTCTCGGAGAAAGAGGTGGATGGCGCTGCGGCAGCGCCAGCTGCCGGTGGCGGTGTGGTAGCCGCCTCCTGCAGCTTGCTTTGGAAATGGTTCCAGGTGCTAAGCGCAGCGCGTTGCATCTCCAGCGTCTGCCGCATCATCTGGATGCTCGCCAGGTTCATCTGCAGCCATCCTTCTACGGCCTGGTACTCGCGGATGCGCCGGTCGATCTCGTCGATGTCCAGCGTCGGCAGCGCAAGGCCGGGAATGGGGGCAGCCTGTTGCATCATCTGCTGCCACCAACTCAGCGGATCTGGGGAGGAAGGGCTCATCAGCGTCTCCTTAGGTGGGGGATGCGTTTTTGGCCAGAAACGCGGCCAATCGTTCGCGGTGGGTGGAGGATTCGGCCCACATGGCTCCGCTAAAGCGCTCGTTTTCCGATAAGAGCGGTGCGCCAGGGGTCGTGAGTCGGTTGAGCCAGGATTTGTGGGCACGGCTGGCGGTAGGATCAGCAGCGGCCGCCCGCTTGGCAGCAGTCAAAGCGTGCGTTAGCGCCGTCCCAGCAGGGGTGACTTCAGCAACGACCCCCACTTTAGCCAGCGGTTCGGGGGGCAGAAGGTGGCATTCGAGCAACATGCGGGCCAGGATCGCTCGTGGCAGCCGGTTGGCCAATAGTTCCAGCTCGCCAGGATAGACAGCAAAAGCGAGTTTGCCTACTGGCGCACCGAACCGGGCATTCTCGGCGGCGATGATCCAGTCGCACAGAAGCGCAATCTCCAGCCCGCCACCGACACACGCCCCCTCCACGGCAGCGATCACGGCAACGGGGCAGTCGCGGATGGCCAGAAGCGCCGGACGTACCGCTGCCTCGTGGTAGTGGAGGGCGCGATTAAATGTGGCGCGCACGGTGGGAAATTCGCTAAGGTCCCCGCCAGCGGCAAAATCGCCGTTGCTGCCGGTGATCACTACAGCGCGTAGGTCGGGGTCAAGGGCCAGTTGCCGAAACGTTTCGGCCAGTTGCTGCCACATGGCTTCGGTAAGCGCATTTTTCTTGCCTGGGTGGGTAATGGTTACCACAGCAATGCCAGGGCTGGAGCGGTCAGTGGCGATGGTTCCGGCCATTTAGCGGGTCTCCCACACGGGATGAGCGGTGGCAGCAATGGCAGTTCGGCCATGCGCTAGATGTTCGCGCATCCGTTCGGCAGCCGCTGCGCCGTCTCGGGCTAGGAGCGCAGCTAGGATCGCCCGGTGTTCGGTCAGACTTTGATCGAGCCGGCCGGCGCTAAAGAGCGAGTGGTGGCGCGAAAGTTTAATCTTCTGGCGCAGGTCATCGATGGTGGTGGCCAGCCAGCGGTTGTGGGCCAGTTCATGGATCGCGCGGTGAAACGCCTGGTTAGCCGCAAAAAACTGCTCGATGTCTCGCGCCGCATAGGCCGCTTCCAGCGCTTCGTGGAGGGCTTGAAGCTGTGCTGCCGCAGCCTCCTTAAGGTGCTGGGCCGCCAGTTGCGCTGCGTGCCCCTCAAGCAGGATGAGTACGGCAAAAATGTCATCGAGGTCTTGTGGGGAGATCTGGGTGACGAACGACCCGCGGCGTGGGGCAAGTGTTACTAACCCTTCAGCGGCAAGCACTTTGAGCGCTTCGCGCACGGGGGTTCGGGAGATACCGAGTTGTTCGGCCACCTCCTGCTCGTCGATCCACTGGCCGGGCGCCAGTTCGTGGCGTAGGATCCGCTGGCGTAAGCGGTCAGCGACCTCCTGGTAGAGCGCTTTGCGGGAGATGGGGATCACATCGGACATCGAAGCGATGGTTGGTGATTATGGATACAAAATCATCATAACATAGCGCAGCTACTGCTGAAACTTTAAAAAAGAACGAGACGCTTTCGCTAACCGCGAAAGCGCAGAGCGCGCTCCTTAAACTGCGCAAAAACTTCAAGCGCACGTGCTCGCGATGCAGCCAGATCGACAATCGGCCACGGGTAGTTCTCGCCCAACCGAACCCCTGCTGCTTCGCGCACCTCTGCCGGGGCTGACCACGGCTGGTGCACCCAGCGGTCGGGCAGGCGGGCGAGTTCCGGCACCCAGCGGCGCACATAGTCTCCGTGTGGGTCGAAGCGCTCCCCCTGCAGCACTGGGTTGAAGATCCGGAAGTATGGGGCGGCATCGGCCCCGCATCCGGCAGTCCATTGCCAGCCCAGCACATTGCTGGCCAGATCGGCATCGACCAGCGTATCCCAGAACCAGCGCTCCCCCTCCTGCCAGGGAGTGAGGAGGTTTTTGACTAAGAGCGACGCGGCATTCATGCGCGTGCGGTTGTGCATCCAGCCGGTGTGCCACAGTTCGCGCATCCCGGCATCGACCAGTGGGATCCCGGTGCGTCCACGCTGCCAGGCAACAAGCTGCTCCTGATCGATCGGCGGCCATGGGAAGGAGGTCCAGCGCGGGTCGAGCGGTTCACGCACGGTGTGCGGGAAGTGGTAAAGGAGATGGAAGCCAAATTCGCGCCAACCAAGTTCGCTGAAAAAGTGGGCAACATCCCCATCGATCACCCCAGCGCTGGCTGAGAGGATCCGCTGTACCACCTGCCGCGGGCTGATTTCGCCAAAGGAAAGATGGGGCGATAGCTGCGAGGTGTAGCGCTCGCCCGGTAGGTTGCGGCCAACGTGGTAGTGGCGTAGGCCCTCGTTGATGAAGCGTTCAAGACGCGTCCACGCACCCGCTTCACCGGGTTGCCAGGTGGCGCGCAAACCCCCTGCCCAGTCGGGGTGGTGGGGTAAGAGATCGAGCGCAGCCAGGGCCGAAGCGAAACTGTTTGGGTCTAGTCCAGCCACAGGGGTCAGTTCGGGCACAGGTAGCGTTGTCTGGTCGATTCCGGCTGCTTGGCACGCCTTCCAAAACGGGGTAAAAACGCGAAAGGGTTCTTGGCTGCCCGGGTGCAGGATCGTCCACGGTTCGAAAAGAAGGTGGCTGTTGCTGCTTTCGGCACGAAGCCCATTTGCGCGCAGCGTGGCTTTGACCGTTTCGTCGCGGCGAATCTGGCTTGGGGCATATTGGCGGTTCCAGAAAATGGCGTCCGCCTCCCACTGTTTCGCTGCTGTCAACAGCGCGGGGAGGGCAGCCTCGGCCCGGATGATCGCAATCGAGGTGCCGAAGCGAGCGGTCAGGTCTGCGGCCAGCGCGGCAAGACTATGGTGCAACCACCAGCGGGCCGCAGCACCGGGGGCCGCTTCGCCCTCCTCTTCGGGGGCGTGGATATAGAGCGGCACCACCTGCCCGTGGCGGGCGGCGGCCACGAGCGCCGGGTTGTCAGCAAGGCGCAGATCGCGCCTAATCCACCAGATAGCAACGGGCACTGCTGATTACTCAATGGGGCGGTTAGCTGATGTTGCGTAGCCCTTTGTCCCACGACTCGATTTCCCTCAGGATCATCTGTTTCCTCAGAGCGCTCCATAGGGCAGAGGTGTCGATGGTGGGTATTGTACCGTAGGAGAAAATTCCCGCTTCCTCTAGCGGCTGTTAAGGGGATCCTTGTTTTTTGGCAGTGAAGACACTATATAAAGAAAATGCCGATGTAAAAAAGGGGAGCGATACTATGTCATTTGACCTTAAGAAGTTGATGCCGTGGAACTGGTTCAAGAAAGAGGAAGAGGCGCAGGTCGGTGCGGCCAAACTGCCAGTGGAGCGGGTAGGCGCATTCCTTCCGGCAGGAAGCGACCCGTTTCTGCAGATGCAGCAGGAGATGCACCGTCTATTGGACGAGATGTGGCGCAACTGGGGGTGGCCAACAAGTGTAGCCGCGGCCTCTCTCCCCACCCTGCTCAAACCTAGGCTCGACATTGAAGAGCGCGAGAACGCCTACCACATCACCCTGGAGCTGCCGGGGGTAGAGGAAAAAGACATTCAGCTCACGCTGGAAGAGGACATTTTGTGGATCCAGGCGGAAAAACGGCACGAAGTGCACGAGCGCGAGGGGCGGTTCCACCGCATCGAACGCAGCTACGGTACCTTTCAGCGCGCCCTCAACTTGCCGCCAAACGTCGACCAAGAGCGGATCGAAGCCCGTTTCAAGAATGGGGTGCTTACCATCACCATCGCGAAAAAAGAGGGGATCGGCAGTAAGGGGCGAGTCATTCCGATTCAGTGAGTAGGGCGGCTGGCCGGGTGGTGCGCTCTCTGTAATTATGAATTATAATTAACCGCCTCAGGGGCAACACCAGGGAGCCACACCATGTCTGCGCAAGCGCCCAAGCCGCTGACGCTGGACTTTTCACACGAACCCGAATATTCGCCTGCTACGTTTGCCGACTGGGAAAAGGCGGCGGCGAAGCAGGCGCCAGAGGGCAATCTCAACCATCTGCTGTGGCAGACGCCAGAGGGGATTGCGGTCAAACCGCTCTATACCCGCGCCGATCTTGACCGGCTGCGCCATGCTGATACGCTGCCCGGTTTTGAACCGTTCATCCGTGGTCCGCAGCCGACGATGTACGCCGTTAAGCCTTGGACGATCCGTCAATACGCCGGCTTTTCCACCGCGGAAGCCTCCAACGCCTTCTACAAAAAAGCGCTGGCGGCAGGCGGGCAAGGAATTTCGGTTGCTTTTGACCTACCTACCCACCGGGGGTATGACTCTGATAACCCGCGAGTTGTTGGCGACGTTGGGAAGGCGGGGGTGGCCATCGATTCGGTTGAGGATATGAAGATCCTCTTTGACGGCATCCCACTGGACAAGGTCTCAGTGTCGATGACCATGAACGGCGCGGTGTTGCCGATTCTCGCCAGCTACATCGTTGCGGCCGAAGAGCAGGGGGTGACCCAAGAGCAGCTAAGCGGCACCATCCAAAACGATATCCTCAAAGAGTTCATGGTGCGCAACACTTACATCTATCCGCCAGAGCCGTCGATGCGGATCGTGGCCGACATCATCGCCTACACCGCCGAGAAGATGCCTAAGTTTAACTCGATCTCAATCTCTGGCTACCATATCCAGGAGGCGGGTGCCGATCAGGCCACCGAGTTGGCCTTTACCCTGGCTGACGGAATGGAGTATGTGCGCGCGGCGGTGGCCCGTGGACTCGACATCGACCGTTTTGCCGGGCGACTCTCCTTTTTCTTCGCCATTGGCATGAACTTTTATCTGGAGATTGCAAAACTACGCGCGGCCCGTTATCTGTGGTGGCGGATCATGAAGGGGTTTGGTGCCAAGAATCCGCGCTCGATGATGTTGCGCACCCACTGTCAAACCTCTGGCTGGTCGCTCACGGCGCAAGATCCGTACAACAACATCATCCGCACCACGATCGAGGCAATGGCCGCCGTCTTTGGCGGGACGCAGTCGCTGCACACCAACGCGCTGGATGAGGCGATTGCGCTGCCCACTGAGTTTTCGGCGCGCATTGCCCGCAATACCCAGATCATCCTGCAAGAGGAGACGCACCTTACCCACGTCATCGACCCCTGGGGCGGCTCCTACTTCATGGAGTCGCTTACCCAGGAGATGATCGACAAAGCCTGGTCCCTTATCCAGGAGATCGAGGCGATGGGGGGAATGACCCAGGCGGTAGCGAGCGGCTGGGCCAAGATGAAGGTTGAGGAGTGTGCCGCTGCCAAGCAGGCGCGCATCGACGCCGGGCTCGATACCATTGTCGGGGTCAACAAGTACCGGCTGGCCAAGGAGGATCACCCAGTCGAGGTACTGTATGGGTCCAGTACCTTTGGCACTCGGGTTGATGTTGCAGGAGGAATGATAACGGAGATTGCTGGCTGAGGGAATGGTGGGGGCGCTCGGCGTTGTAAAAGACGAGCCAGTTGGCCAGTTTGCGGTTAAAGAGCGCAAGGTCGGTAAAGAGCAACTCCTCGTGGTAGTCGACGAAGGACTCTTGGATTGTTCGGTTGAATCGTTCGGCGTGGGCGTTCATCTTCGGGTTTTTGGGGTAGGTGTACCAGCGCTTGATGCCGCGCTCCTCGAGGAGCTGGGCGAAGTCGGCCTCGAACTCACTGCCGTTGTCGGACAGCACGACCTTCGGGGTGTGGGGCAGCAAGGAGAGGCCCTGTTCGAGGGCGCGGGCGGTGTGTCGGGCGTGCTTGGAGGGTATCCCCAGGGCAAAGGCAAAGTGCGAGACCGGGTCGATGAAGGTGACGATATAGCGGCGCATGCCGTCGCGAATGCGC
>Ga0308397_1000143_pt1 | contig 54643 bp, 42 predicted proteins | sample Hotspr20SampleT8_FD_202356 | JGI IMG/M metagenome (GOLD analysis project Ga0308397, IMG submission 202356) | Hot spring phototrophic mat microbial communities from Mushroom Spring, Yellowstone National Park, Wyoming, United States - 20051001_T8 ...
TAGGTATTAAATTATCTCAAGAAGAGTGGAAGCCCGAATACAAACCACTTAAACAACCCGATATTTCGGTTTATAGAGTATTCGATAGCCATATTGAATTGCTATGGTTTCTATTTCCGATGTTTATCTTTAGAAATATATTTAAAAAACATTTTTCAAAACAAATACCCTTAGAAGTTGAAAAAAACATACATCGTTTAACTTCCGACATTACCGAAATAATTAACAAACTTACCGATTACAGCAAAGACGAAACGTTAAAATATATACAAAACGAACTCAATACTATTGAAAAAGTTTTATCGTCGGAACAAAGTAAAACAAACGAATATAATGAAATAGCCGATAGATTAAAGCAAAGGTTAAAGCTTGTTGAAATAGGATAATGTTAGAATATAGGACAGCTAAAATTTATTAAACAATAAGTATTATAAAATTACTTTGTATAAACCTTTTAGTGAATAAAAAGGAAAAAATATGTCTTTAAAAACTAAAGTTTTAAATTTCGAGACCTTTGAAAAAAATGAGTTAAAAAAAGATTATGCAAGGAAACATTTATAGATTAGCTGATTAAAACAATAAAAAAACAATTTTTTCAAAGATATGACAAAAGTCATTGTTTTTTTTATGAAATTTGCTCTGTCTTTTTGAGCGACTCAAAAGGCTAAAAAGTTATTGTTTAACCAAAAAAAATTATTGCTTTGAGAAAAGTATTTTTACTAATTTTGGCAGGATGAATTATGATTAGCGCCTGCAAAAAAGAAAAGAAAGAAATAAAAGAAATTGTAAACAACAATTGTAGTTGTAATTTTGAGAAAGTACCAGAAATAGATAGCATTAGATTTGTTAATTCAAGTGAAAGAGTATATAAGCTATTAAATGAAGAGGGCATAATCACTTCTATAAGCGATAATTTGGGTATTAATTCCAATGAAATTAAGTTTAAAATAATTAAATATAAAGGCATTAACAACATATATCTTATTAAAACTGAATATTATACAGATACGACAAATTATGAATTTTACACTGTCTATGTTCCTTACAAGGATACGCTTATAAATTCTAGAAAGATTTTATATATTTTAAATAAGGACAAAGAAATTTATAATTATTATCAGTTATTAACAAATAAACTTTTGTTTACAATAGTTTTTTATCCTAAACAAAATAAAGGTGAGCTTATAGAATATAAAGAGAGTCCGTTTGATGTTTATTTTGATAGATGTATGAGAAAACAATTAAAAGAAATGTGGAATAATGCCGGTAGTGTTATGCAATTTGCTTCTTGTCCCCCTTGCTATATGATGGGACTAGCTATTTATTGCGCTACAAAAGTAATTATAGAATTAAGTTAAAAATATTATGCTTATAGAAGTAAAGAACATAGCTGTTAAATACAAAAGTTTCAAAGCTCTTGATAACATATCATTCACAGTATCAAAAGGTGATTGTCTTGCCATAATTGGTCCAAATGGTGCTGGGAAAACTACTCTTTTGAAAACTTTAATTAAATTAATAAGCCCCGAAAGTGGCACCATTACATACAATTGCGATTTTCAAAAAATTGGTGTGGTTTTAGAAGAAGATACATTTTATAAAGGCGAAACTGTTTATCAAAATTTAATGCATTCTGCTATAGTAAAAAGGATTTGTAACCCAGATATATTAGATACAATTTTAGAAAGATTTAACCTAAGCGATAAAAAACATACCAAAGCAAAGAAATTATCGAAAGGAATGAAAAAAAAGTTGCAATTATGCATGGCATTTTTAAATTCACCAGATTTACTTATTTTTGATGAACCTACAAGTGGTCTTGATATTCCTTCTGTAATTGAGATGAGAAACATTTTTAATGATTTGCTGCAAAATAATTCAGCTATAATATTTGCCGATCATCATATTACAGAAATAGAAAAGGTCGCAACTCATGTACTTTTCATTAATAAAGGGCAACAAATATTTTTAGATAATAAAGAAAGTATTGTGAAGCATTACGAATCATTAGAAAATGCTTTCATAAAAATATTTAAGTTATGATAATTAAACTTTTGCTTTATAAGTTCAATAAAAAAAGATATTACTTTTTTTCGTTAATTGTAATATATTTTCTGTTTGGCTTTATATCATCATCATTTTCAATACGATTACATGACTTAATAATGGATATTAAAAATATTATTTTAGATGCTTTTTATAAAGTTAAGGTAAACGATGTTTTTTTACTTAATGTTATTTATTCTTTATTTTCATTATACTTTATAAGAAATGAAATTACCAGTAAGATGTTCAAAAGAAATATAATAGACGGATTGAGTTTTGTAAATTATTATCTCTTAATTTTATTTGCCTCTTTTTTCTTTTCGTTTTTAATCTTTATCTTATCATACATAATTTTTTATGGTGTATTAGCGATAAACCACTATGAAAATGACTTTTCGGTTATTTTATCTTTTTCTTACATGGTAAAATATTTTTTGAGAATTTTTTTCTATTCTGTTTTAGGTATGTTATTTGGTTTGTTATTTAATAATGGTGTTTTATCTTTTGTCTTAGTCTTACTTTTTGAATTATTAGGTTTTATGATGATGATATTATTTTATAGCGATTTGAATAATATTGCTTTTTTGCATCCTTCACTTTCTCTAAACCATTTGTATAATGATAACTATTATTTAATCCCAGTGTTGTTTTATTTAATTCTTATACTGTTTTTAATTTATTTTAGGTTAAAGTATATTTTAAAGTATGAGTAAGCTTTTTTTGATTATAACCGTTTTTTAAACGATAAAAGCGTTTTTTTTTTTTTATTTAATCGTGCCTTAAAAAGTTATTTTTTAAAATTAACCACAGAATTTACGGAGTAATACAGAGTTTCAAAGAGAAAAACTCTGTGTTTCTCTGTGTTCTCTGTGGTGAAAAAAATAAAACAACTAAGATTACAAAGTGTTTGGCAGAAAAAAATTTGGATCCTAAAAAAAAAAAAATTGCGAGATTTATGATTACAAAATCTCTTGTAAAATTTTTACTAAAAAATAATCTTAATTCATTAACAATCAAAGGTTTATTATGCTAATAAGGGACGATTATTTAATTTGATGATAAAATTATTAAAACTCCTTAATACAAATCATTTTAATAATACCGAGATTTGTATTACAGAAGTAAATGCCAGGTTTAAGATGTTGGCAAATTGAACCAAGTTCGATTTGCGTACTATTTGCAATTTGTTTTTGTGCAATTATTTTTCCGGTTAAATCAGATATCGTTATTTCATGTATTGGCAAATTGCTAATAATTTGACTATTATAATTAACAGGATTTGGATGAATAGTTAATGTGTTATAATTTTGAGGTACTATGTTAGTTATACCTTCATAAAATGCTTCCCATCCAGCAGCAGTAATTGCACTATTTGTTATAAATCGGATAATTGCTATGCCAGAAGGGACATAGATTGGTTGAGTAGGTGGATTAAAAGCATTAAATTGAGCAATTTGATTAGACGATGAAATACTGTTTTTGTAAATGGTAACAAAATCGCCAGAATTATTATCAGCAAGTTCAAATTTTGTAAATTCAATTTTTATAGATTGAGCATTTGGGGGCTTAATTATCCAACGGCAATTTGTGTAGTTTAAGTAATCGCAAGTATTGCTTCCGTCGGTAATTATTCCTGAACTAGTTGTTAATGTATCAACTCCACAAAAGATTGTTTTAAAATAAGCATTAAAACCGTAACTTTCGTTAATATTATCACTTATAAATTTTATAAAAAGTTTATTACTTGACGATTTTAATGTAGTTGTGCCTGATTGGTTAATTAAAATAGGTGAATTTTGATAATTAAAATATTGTATTATCGGAGCAAGTTCATTTTCTCCGTCAAAAATAAACAAGGTATCGCCTTCTGCTAATTCAAATGAGTTGAATTGTAATTGTATTATTTTACCGCAATCTGGATTTAAAAGCCATGTACAATAAGAATTTGGCAAATACGGTTTTGAACCGTTATTTGTACTTATTGTTCCGGTTGAGTATGTAACAGTGTCGTTATTGCAATATAATGGGTAATAGTAATTTAGAGTATCAGGATAAATATCAACTATAAGTTCTTGGCAGAAGTTAAAATTAGAACCTGCTGGATTAAGTTGATTTGTGTAAAAGTATCCATCAGCATAACCGCCCCATCCCCAGTTAAAATGGTAATAGCCAGTGTCTTGATAACCATCACAAATAAAAGCATGACCCATTGTAAATGTAGTATCTTCCCAACCTGCGTAATATAATGGTTTTCGTGCATCAAGGTTTGTAATTATAAGACTGTCCCAATTTAAATTCGTGCTATCTCTAAAAATATACCTTGTTTCTTGACAATATTTAAAGTATGTTTTCATAGAGTTTGCAACCGAATGATTCCAAACACCGGAGCCATTTGGTCCGTATTCCATATCGAAAGATATGCCTGTGGTGTATAAAAGTAATGCTGCCGAATGATTGTAATTGGTCAACGTTTGAGTCATTTCGTTATAGTCGTAATAACATGTGTCGAAACATGCTTCAATTGTACCATAAACATTGTGATAGTAACTATGACAACCAGTTCCATAATGTGGCCATCTATGATAATACATTAATTGTGATACAGCAGTAGCAACACAACCTGTAACACAATGCCCATCTGGACCATTTGGATCAGCCGGACAATATGTATTATAATATTTTCCTTGGTCCCATTTTGTTACTATTAAAGGAGCTAATGATTTTGTAGTTTTTATATTTTCGACGTTATAAAATTTTTCCCATTGGCTATTAATAGGTAACTTTTGATTTCGAAGAAAATTAATTTCTTTACTTTTTTGTTTCATCCACCATTCAAAAGCTGGATTTGTTTTGCCATTGTCAATTCCGTTTTCGAAGCTATAAGCTAATATGGGTACTGATGAATATTCATTTGCTAATATTACAAAACCTTTGGGTTGCATATTAATAATGTAATAGTCGGGGATTTCGTTAGTGGTATATACTGGAATAATTTCTTTTATATTGACTTCATTTTCTTTTACACTTTCAAAATTTTTTAGTTTCGCAATGTAGAAGTTTTTTGCAATTATTTTTATTGTATCGGAATTAACTTGCGAAAATGAAAACTGAAAAAATAATATATTTGCTATTGCAATAATTGATAGTTTCATTTTTTATTTATTTTTGAATTTTGCAAGTAAATCTTTAACAGCATCTTTATGTACTGTAAAGTTCATCATTTTAAGTTTAACAAAATCTTCTCTGAAGAAATAATATCCGAATTCTTTAGCGTTTGGGTCGTTGTTACGCGATCCTGCTCCTGAGTCTTTTAATAAATACCATCTTTCGCCTTTATAATCGGTATATCCAACTAAGTGCATACCATGGTCGTCGGTGGTTGAGTTATTAGAAAATCTGAATTGACGAGCTTCATCTGTTATAAATTCCGAAGGTATATCGAAAGTTGGTATAATAGCACATTGTGTTTCGGTATCGAAACCTGCTTCGCTAACATCGCCACCTATAGATACTGTGTAACCATTTTCAATGGCTTTACGTAGAGCCTTTATAAATTCGTCTAATGGTACATTATAGTAATCTTTCGATTTCCACCAGTTATCTGGAACATCATACAATACTTTTTGATAAAATGGTTCTTGCATGTACGATAGAATATCAACATAATCGTCGGTGTTAATTTTTAAGATATCTTTTGCAAATAATTGTGGTGTAATAGTTTTGCCATTCCAGTTAATTTGAACAGGTGGTTCGCCTATATGGTAATTCATTATAGATTTCACTGTTGACACAACTGTTTCTTCGTTCCATGCGTTGGCTTCTTTAACCCATTTAAGATATTCGTCAATTTCTTTTTTCATTTGCTCGTGTGTGTGAAACTTTCTTCCTTTTGTTAATCCTGTATATTGTTCTAATGGGACTATTCCATATTTTTTTATCATACGTGTTACTGCATTTGCTTGGCTACCTTCGCCTACAAGAGAGCTTCCACGTGTATTAACGTATTCACGAACTTTTTCGACATATTCCCAATAAACAATATATAATTCACTTAATTTTATTTTTTGTTGAGTTAAACGATAAACTTCTGATTCGTAAAATGATACTGTAGCAAATGCCCAACATGTACCAGCGTTTCCTTGCGATATTGGCGGATTATGCCATTGTTGTTTATATAAATCTAATTTATTGGGTAAATCTTTGCTAGTCATATCTGCCTTAAATCGTTTGTATGTTTTTGATGGTGTTAGTTGTTCATTTACTTGTTGAACATCTTTCATTATAACATTCTGATAAAAGCCAGGTTTTGTTTCTTTAAAAACAGCTTTATCTGGTTTTACTTGTGTGTAAGCTGTTAAAAATAAACTACTTAAATAAATAATTGCAAAAATCTTTTTCATAATTTTTTTCTTGCAATTTATGTAAAAAATTAAATTATATAATTAAAAAATTTTGTTGTTTTAGAACAATTTACTTCTTTTTACGAGGTATGGGAGTAATACCTGGCTGAATTCTTTGTTTATATCGGCTTGTACAAAATCAATTTCATATTGAGCACACTTTTCTTTTAGATCATTTTCTATTTGAAGTGCTTTTTTATAATAACTTTCGCGAATTTCGTTAGGATTTAATTTTATTTCTTTTTTTGTTTCGAGGTCAATAAATTTATATGGTCTGTTGTTGTACATAAATTTTTCTTCGAATAAGCTATCATAAACATAAAATAAAATAACTTCATGCTTTCTAAAACGAAGATGCTGTAATGCAGAATAAAGTTCTTCGAGATTTGAATAAAACATGTCGCTAAAAAGTATTATAAGAGAACGTTTATGTGCATTCTCGGCTAAAAAGTGTAAAACATTTGCTATGTTACTTTTAATATTAAATTGTTTTTTTTGTATTGTTTCTTTTAATTTTCCGAAAAGATATTGTATATGTAGTAAAGATATTCTTGTTGGTGTAAATGTTTCAACGTTTTCATTAAAAAGTAAAAGTCCAACAGCATCTCTTTGATTACGGAGCAAATGAATAAGTGCTGCACTTGCAATCGTCGAAAAAGATAATTTATTTACTTTTTCGTAACTATTATAAGGGAAAAGCATACTGCTCGATGTATCTATTGCCAGATAACTGCGTAAATTAGTTTCTTCTTCGTATTTTTTTACATAAAGTCTATCTGTGCGTGCATATAGCTTCCAGTCAATATTCCGTGTGCTTTCGCCTGAATTATACTGCCTGTGTTCTGCAAATTCTACAGAAAAGCCATGATAAGGACTTTTATGTAATCCTGTAATAAATCCCTCTACTACAAATCTTGCTATTATTTCTAAATTATCGAAATCGTGAATTTGTTCTAAACGATGTATGTATTTTTCGTTAATCATTTTACAAAATTACAAATTATATGATTAGCTTTTGAAAAAAACAGATAAAAGTATATAAATTAAAAGAAGCTGTCTCAAAATTGAGTTAGTCTCTTTTTTTAAAATTTCTATTTTTCAGTCAAAGATATTTTTTGATTTAAAAAATAATGCATAAAAAAGAATTTTCACGTAGAAATTTATATAGTCGCCCATTATTAACACAATAAACGATTGATTGTTAATAACTTAATCTAATTTTTTTAGTAAAAATTCTGCAAGATTTTGTACTTTAGAGGCATAAACCTTGCAATTTTTTTTAAATGGCACCAAAGGAAAAAGATCAAAAACAGGGAAGTTTATTTTTCTCATTAAGGAATACGTTGCATACTAAACATTCACTTTTGTATTAGGTCAGAAAATTCAAATGAGTTTTTGGCGATAACATCAATATCATGTTGGCTACGGCAGCATTCAACTTCAAAAGGATGATGAATAAGTGGAAGAAAAAATTTTTTCACTTTTTTCAGACGCTATTTTTACAATTTGAGACCTTTGAAAAACGTAAAGATTTTTTAGTTACATTTTTTTTTATTACAAAAGGGCTTTCCCTCTTTCTCGTCATTGCGAGTCCCTTTCTTCCTGTCATTGCGAGTTCCTTCCTTTCCGTCATTGCGAGGAGCGAAGCGACGAAGCAATCTCCCCATTGCTCATTCCTTTTAGTGTTAAGTGATATGAGGGGATTGCTTCGCTCACTGCGTTCGCTCGCAATGACGAAAAGGGAGTGTTCGCTCGCAATGGCGTAACAAAAACATTGTTAATTGCCTTGCAAAGGTCTTAATTTCAGATATTATTTTTCATCTTCCTTTATACTCTCCGTCTTCAAAAATTAAAAATGACTTTTTAAGGGTCAACTATATAAATTCTATCAAAGTTTAGTTTTTATCAAAAAATAAAGCTGTGTTAATGGTTGTTTTATTAAAAAAAATTGTCGAAGTCGAAAGTTAAAATGTAATTATTTAATTATTAGCTTCTTTGTAAACTTATTTTTGTTTTCGTCCAAAACTGTTACTATATAAATAGAAGGTTTAAAATTTTGATTAATATTAATTACATTATTTCCATTATCATTTAAAATAAATGTCTTAGAAAATACAGTTTCTCCTAATAAATCGGTAATAATTACATTTACTTCAGATAAAGGTTCAAAATTAGTTACGTTAACATAGAACTCTGCACTGGCCGGGTTTGGGAATACATCTATTTTTGGTAAACCTGATAATGGCTTAGAATATAATACAGACACAATATACGAATACGAATAATTACCGTCAAAATCAACCTGTTTCAGCCTATAGTATTGTAATCCTTCAACAGGATTTTCATCAATAAGCGAATAATTAAGCATTGTGTTAGAAAAGCCTGCACCTTTTACTTTTCCTATTTCAAAGAAAGTTGCCAAATCGTACGACTTTTCAACAACAAAATAATCGTTATTTATTTCAGAACTTGTTGTCCATTCTATTTTAATTTTATCATTCAACACAAAAGCTCTTAAATCGAGTAATTCAATTGGAAGTGGATTGGAAATAATACTTTTACTTGCAAGTGAAAAATAACTAAATGTAGTAAAAGGCATAGTAGATTTAATAGCACCATCCGGTCCGCCAGCAATAATATTACCACCTATATCTGACCAAGCTGCAGGGTTCCCTTTAGCAACTGTTAAGTTAGTTAAATCGTCCACTTCATCGAACACTGTATTAAAATACAAAGTAACATAAGCCTGCGATATATTTGCACCGGCTCCTTTATTTATTATCCAGTAGTCTTTATTCGAAACACGAGCTATTGATGCTGGCAAAGACCAACCTAATGCTGATGCTGAACTTAAGAAGAATTCTCCAGTATATAACGTTGCTGTATTTTGAGCTTGTCTAACATCTAAATCAATCCTATGATACAAACCTCCTTTGCCAACAGGAAACACTTTTGTAACCCCTGTATTAGTATTTACAGTATGACGCATAGGACCTTTAACATAACTCAAATTCTGATTTCCGCCCGGAGCATTTAAAACCACATCTCCTGTCGCTCCCATCGTTAATATGTTTGTACTACTTGTTACTATTTCACCATTTGTTAAAGTTAAGTTACCATTTACAGTTATTGGTTTATTTAATATTATAGCATTGTTAATAGAAGAATTATTAATGGTTAAATTAGTAAAATTAGGTATTGTTGATGTTCCAGATATTGATTGCTGAGCAGAACCATTAAGACTAACATTAGTACTCATAGTCCAAGTACCTGAAGAGTTGTGAATAATGTTTCCGGCTATATTAAGATTAGTAATATTAGTACCCAAAAATCCACCACTTCCTTCTAAATCAAAATTACCATTTATATTTACAGTGGAATTTGCTATTAATGACCTAAAATCTCTATTATAAATTGTAAAATTATTAAAAGTAACTGTAGATCCATTCATTGCCACATAGTTATTACTTTTGTTTATTACAATATCATTAAAAGACTGTGAACTTGCTGTTCCTTGAATATATTGAACATTACCTCCTTGAAAATTTACAGTAGAATTAGTATTTACAAAGCTTCCACCATTGTTATTCCAGTTACCAGTAATTCTAATAGTACTATTTGTAGCATCCAAAACGCCATCAGCATCTATAGTTACACTGCTATTACCGTTATTAACATTTAAATTTAAAGGTGCATCAAATTCACCAGAGGTAACTATAAGGTTATTTACATTTAAGGTATTGGTAATACCCGATGTATATACCTTACCAGAAGGCTTATTAACTTGAACATTAGGGAAATATTGAGTTGAAATACTACCTGTAATTTGCTGATCATTAGTTCCGTTGAAAACAACTGTACTTTGTGTTAAATTTGAAGGAACAATACTACTATTATTAATCCAATTACCTTTTATATAGAAATATTTCGTTGTATTATTGCTAAAATTGAGTGTGGTATTGGAGTTAATAATTACATCATTCTCACAAAATACATTAGGGTTGTTTATTGCTATATCCAAAGTAGATCCATTAGGACCGCCAAGGTATAAATTACCTTTTATTGTTATATCAGTACCTGGAAATCTTTGAGTTACGTTAGTTGCAGGAATACAGTATAAATTGCCATACGATACTCTGGTTATTGTTAAGTTGTTTGTTTGCCTATATTCTACATTCGATGCTGTTTCGAAGTTGTAAGTAAAACCAGTAGGGAATGAAGATGCTCCAGTCATTCGTAAAGTAGCATTGTCTTTAACGGTAAAAGTTCGCCCAGCATTACCGGTAATAGTCAAATTATTGTAATAAAACAAACCACTTTCTACTACTATATCTCCTGTTACATTTGTTGTTGTTATATTAGAAGGAATTGTAACCCCAGAGCCTGAAGTATTTCCAAAATATAAATTTCTATAAACAATGTTTGGCGTGTTTGTGGTATTATAATATACTGTTTGTCCAACTGCAGTGCCGCAATAACAGAATATACCATTAGTTCCAGGGTTAAAAGTTCCTCTATTACTTGTAGAAGTATTATTAACTATAAAAGTATTACCTAAATTAACTCTTCCAGTTCCTGTTATATTTAAAACTGCACTTGCTGCAACAGGTGAATTAAATATTAAATTTGTATTCACATTTATTATACCGTTGTTTAAATTAACAACACTTATTCTGTTTGTATTAGCTCCTATCCCAATAACTAAGTTCCCATTTATATTAAGTGTAGCATTATTAACATTTAAAGCATTGGTATTTGTTGCTATAGAGGGAGCATTAACAAAAACGTTTGTTCTAACAAATAAACTTGTATTATCTAAAAATGTAACACTATTTGAACGAGCCATTGGAGTATAACGTAGTTGATGTATTTGAGCATCTATATCAAGATTTACATTAACATTAGCCGACGATATAGGCATAAAACCAATATTTACAATATCATCTATATCGGGTAATTTTTTTCTACCAAACGAAGCATTAACAGCATTTTGTGTTGAGTTTGTTTGCAATTCAAGAGTTACATCGTCAATAATATTTTGAACTATACCTACTATAGCAGAAGGATTTGATTGTAAAGCTATTTTATCACCAACGTTTAATTCTTGAGTAAATAAAGTATTTACACCAGTAACAATATTTGAAGAAGTATTACACGAAATTACACCGCTTCGTATTTGTATCCAGTTGTCTTCATTACTCCATAGAATATTGCCTACATTAGCATTATAAACAAATTGAGGATTATATTTTTCACCTATTATAAAAGTGTTCAAACCACTTGCCAGACCGGATAAATCATATGAGTTGAGCAGAGTGTTTGTAAAAGTAGGCGTAGCACTTGGGTCATAATAAGTAGCATTGGGTAAAATATATCTTGCAATTTTAAAGTTACTTGGGTCAGCTAATTCATCAACTGCTTCTACTGGGTAATTAAAAGATATATTTACAGTTCCTGTATTAATTGTAGAGCTTAATACTTCCCAGTAAACATTTACTGTTTTATTTATATCTATATCGGTAGAAAAAATATCAGGATGATCGTTTTCTACAGCCCTACATCTTAAAGTTCCTGCATTATTTCCAGAAAATGTCAGTTGTAAATTTGTATAATAATTAGATGTTCCTATATGAAAATTTCTATTTGGATTATTATTAGGCAAATTCATTTCTAACCAACCGTTAACCCAGCCATTTGTCCTACTAATTGTAGTAGTCGTTTGTCTTAGAGAAACAATATTGTTACCTGTAATTATCTGACCATTTGTCAGATTAAGACTAGTGTTAATTAGTAAATTGTTATTCAAAATAAGATTATTTGTATTATTAACAGTTACATTTGAAAATATTGTACCGTTATCAGTAAAACTTTGCGTGTTAAAGCCATTAAATACTACAGTTCCCGATGTTGAAAATGTTCCCCCCAATTTTTGCCATATATCACCTTTAATTGTTATTGTTCTTCCATTTGGATTTACTGTACCATTGGTTTGATAGAATGAACCTATTGTAATATTTTGTTGAATAGCAGTTGTACCTGTAGAATTATAGATAAAAGACTTATCAGAAGCTTGTATAAATGCAGAATGGTTCGATATTGTTGCAGTTCCTAATACAGTAATATCACCATTTATTGTAGTTACGTCAACAATATTTTTATTACCAGCTGTTGATAAAATTAAATTATAATAAGTATTACTTCCTGGTGCACCTGATTGAAGCGTTTGAGCTCCATTGCCATTTAAATGTACTGTTCCACCTGTTAAGGAATACGTACCTGTTAGTTCAGGAACAGTAGTTAATTTAGCAATTCTTAATTCACCACCTGTCATTGTCAGACCGCCAGTACCATTTAGTGTATTTGTTCCAATAATCAATGTTCCATCAGATATATTCAATTCATTATCAATTGTTAAAGTAGTAATATTTGAAGTTATTGTTGCACCGAGCTTTATAATATATAATTTATAAAATGTTTCGGTTCCTGCTTTTGTTAAAGTTACATTATTATTTCCAATAAAATATACTGTTCCATTATTATGCAGATAAGTTCCACCACTATTTGTCCAATTCCCTTCTACATAGAATTGTGAAGAATGACCTGTTAATTGAGCCCCTGCTGCGATTGCAATGTTGTTGAATATAGTATTTGAATTTCCTTGAATTTTAGCATTAGTTCCTGTAAAAGATATTGTACCATTTCTATGAACAAAATTCCCGTTGTTTGTAAAAGTAGATTTAATATTTATTTGATTAATATGGGCATTAAAATCGCAAGAATTATCAATTAGCACATCATTAAATGTTGTAATTTGAGAACCTTCTATTGAAACATTATTATTAAATTTTACTAAACCAGTTGCCGAATTGAAAGTTCCACCGTTATATCGCCATAAGCTACCGCAAACTTCAATTGTAAATGAACCAGCGTTAATTGTTCCATTGGTTTGAATAAAACTTCCAATGCGTAGATTCGACAATAAATTTGTAGTAACAGTAGAATTATAGATAAAACTACCATTACAATTTTGTATAAAATTGAAAGTTCCACTTAAACTTGCACTTGTGTTTATAGTTAAATTACCTTCTATATTTGTTAAACTCGATATATCTTTACTACCTGAACCATCTAAAGTAATATTAACAACATTTGTAATAGAAGGATTTAAAGTTTGAGCACAAGCACCGCTTAACAATATTGTAGAATTGTCTTGCAATGTATAAGTTCCTGTTAGTTCTGGTTGAGATGGTGGGCTACACTTATCAATCCTTAAAACACTATTATCTGTCATTGTAAGAGAAGCTGTTCCGTTAAGTGTTTCAACATCTTTTATCCATAAAGTTGAATTATCTTTAATGTATAAAGCATTTGTAACGGTTAAAGTAGCACCTGTTGTTTGCAAATATTTTGTACCCAAACCTGCTATAACAAGATTATAATAGCTCCCATCATTAGGAATACGAACTTGTTGATTCCCATTTCTCTGAAAAACAACTGTATTTCCTGCATAACTTGCATTAAATATTACTGTATTTACAATAGGAGTTGTTTCACCTCCTCTACCAACATACAAAGTTCCATAATTATTAAAAGTACCTACATTTCTTAACAATGTATTATTATCAAAAGTTCTGTCTAAAATAATAGTAGCATAATTATTTACAACACTTGATGCGTTTCCCATAATAATGGTTGATATAGGTATTGGATTTGTGCCTGTAATATTAATTATTCTACCAGCTATATTACCAAGTGTATATACGCAATTGCCACCTGTACAACCTATCCACGCTCCATCATTTACTATATCCCCGTTAATAAATGGATCCTCACCAACAGTATTATTAAATATTGCTGTACTAGAAATATTCAATCCACCATTTAATCGTTTATTACCAGAAGCAGATTGCGTAAAAGCAAAGTTCCCATTTATATATGTTGTTCCTGTAACAGTTAAATCTACCCTTCCAACTATGGCCTGATATCCTGATACAGGCTCATTATAAAGATTACCTGTAATATTTAAATTAAAATTAGCAGTTCCGTGAATAGTAGCACCATCATACAAATATACATCGCCAGATACTCTATATGTTCCATTGTTATCAGTACCAGCTAATACTGAACCAGTATATAAATATAAATTTGAAATATTAAATGTGATATTATTGATTTGAGTTAAAGTACCATAAACATACACATTTCTTACAGTTCCAGAGCCTGTTATTCTAAGTGTAACACCACTACAAACAACAATGTCGTCTGTAGGTCCAGGAAGTGTTCCTGCTGAAGGACCTGTACAACTTCCCGTACGCCAAACTCCTAGGTTATTAAAATTACCCGTTTGGGAAGCATAAAAAGTAGCAGAATAACTAATAATACTATTGTAAAATAATAATATAAATAGCAATTTTATTCTTATAAAGTTCTTTATTTTCATATTAAGTAAGTTTTTCTAGCCAAATTTACGTAAATTTACTTAAATGGTTACTTGATTTTTTAGTTATTACATTAATTTATAATTTAATTACACGAACCACATCTATTTTTTGACGAAAAATTTCATAGGTACAAATTGAGACCTTTGAAAAACTTAAAGATTTTTTAATTACAATTTTTTTTGATTACAAAAAGCCTTTCCCTCTTTCTCGTCATCGCGAGTTCCTTCCTGTCATTGCGAGTTCCTTCCTTTCCGTCATTGCGAGGAGCGAAGCGACGAAGCAATCTCCCCATTGCTCCACCCCGTCATTGCGAACCGAAGGGTTGGCAAGTGTGCTGGCGTGAAGCAATCTCCCTATTGCACATTCCTGTTGGTGTTAAGTGTTTTGAGGGGATTGCTTCGCTCACTGCGTTCGCTCGCAATGACGTTGTGGGGCTACAGACTTGCAATGACGTAACAAAAACATTGTTAAATGCCTTGCAAAGGTCTTATTTTAAGAATTATTTTGGACATACCTGAGTTATTTGTGTTAATGTTGTGGTAGTTAGCTATTTATAATATTTACAAGTTTAATATTCATTAAATTAAACAATTATGTTAAAATAACTAACTTTTCTCAAGTTTCTTCAACATCTTTACTTGTTCACGGAGAAGCTCTATAAGTTCATCTTTCAGTTTTATCTGAATCTTTAAGTTGTCTATTTCGTTTTGCAACTTTTCTACATCCGATTTCAATTGAATTTCTACCTTATTATTATTACCATTTATATGGTTATGACTGCCTAAACTTATATAACCAACATCGTCAAACCAGTATGTAATGGGTTTATTTAATTCTTTGCTAATGATTTCTAATTCAGCAACACTTAATATTTTTAGGTTCAATTTACGACGTAAAGCTCTGTAAGTAATATTTAACTTTTCAGCTAATTTAGTAATAGAAATCTTATTCAATTTAATTTCTTCCTCTAATTTATTATAATTCATATTAATACATACTTATTAACAAAAATTGTTCATAATTAATGTGAAAAAATGTGGTATAAATGTGAAATAATATTGTATATTTGCTAATATTTTTAATCAATTTTATAAAATTCTTGCAAAATAACCAAATATTTTAAATATGTGTGAAAATTTATTAGTAGTCAGCAAGGCTGATTTAAAAAAAGTAATAAGTGAAGTACTATTAGAAAAAGAAAAAGCTGATTTTTATCGTCGTCATTTCGACAAAAAAGAAGTGTGTAAACTTTTAAATTTAAGTTACTATCAGCTAAATTACTTAATAGAAAAAGGTAAACTTCGCAGCGAAATTAAGGGTAAAATTAGTGGCAATAGTTTATACGAATATCTTAAAAACCTATAGCCTAATAATCTAAAACACCAACTACTATTTGCTGTTATATTTTAAAATACAATATTAATATTATTGAACAATTGTAAAGAATAAAAGAATCACTGTTATCCGATATAAAATTTTAAAAGAACAGTTAGAATTCCCTCAGTCGGCTTTTTTCTATAGTTTGGTTTTGCAGAACTAAATTATATGGATAAAAGTAAAAATTTTTGTGTTAATCCGTTTACGAACAGTTAATTTCTTAAATTAACCCATCTATTATTGTATCAAAAGCTGCAAAAGATACTAGGTCGACTATCGTATAAAAAAGTTTAACACCTTTGATAATCTTATTTCGATTGATAATCTTATTTCGATGCTTTTTTGCCACTTTTACACAATGTAGCTATTTACGAGAGATTTCTGCTTCTTGCTGGGATTAAAAGCCAAAACAAAGCATTTTCAACTCAAGCACATATCATACAGAAGCACTTTAAGCAAAACCAACAAAAGAAGGTCGCATCAGGTTTTTGAAAAATCCCGACTTTGACGGTTTGTAGTGAAAAAGGGGCATTAAAGCAACCTAAAGTCGCTGTAAAATCAATAAAGTGTTTTTAAACGCCCTATGTAGTGCCTAATTATTATTTTAGATTTTGTTTTTTCAAAAACTTTTTCTATTTTTGCACCATGTTTGTTAGAGTCAAAGATTCTCCCAATTCGCCTAAAAAGGCTGTACAGATTGTCCAAACCTATAGAGAGGGCAATAAGGTTAAGCAACGCATTGTCCGTCATGTAGGTACAACTCTTAATCAGGATGAAGTCAATAGACTTCAAGAGCTTGCTTATTACATCATTGCACAAATGGAACACCAGCAGCAGCCCAGGCTTTTCTTTCCTGAAGATATGGTACAGATAAGCATTCTGAAAGATTTGAAGACGGGTAAACACTATGGATTACCTTCAGCTATAAGCCAGGAAGCCAAAAAGATATATTATGCAGTAGGAAAAAAACTATCAGATGTTCCCTTCGAGATAACCTGAAAACTTCTCTTTTAGCTTTCTCAAAAGTGTAGTGCCTAACCAAAAATGCATTAAATTGATAATCATTGTTTTATGGATAAAAACCGTCAAAGTCGGGAAAAGCCAAAACAAAGCATTTTCAACTCAAGCACATATCATACAGAAGCACTTTAAGCAAAACCAACTAAAGAAGGTCGCATCAGGTTTTTGAAAAATTTATTACGCTCTTTATCATCGCTACAAACATTTTATTTCGGACAGCCGATCACAATTCAATTGGGAAAAAGATGTGGAAATTATAGATTCAACTACCATTAGCTTTCTTAATAATCCGGAGAAAGACTGGGTAAAAGAAGAAGAATTGCAAATGAAAATTGATTTTGCTCATGTAATTGTTAATAGTTGTGTATTTTTCTTTTTATTTGATAACCACAAAGAAAAATACTTTGTGTATCAATGTGTTCTCTATGTTGAATAACTAAATATTTTATGGCGGAGAGAGAGGGATTCGAACCCCCGGTGCCCTCGCGAGCACAACGGTTTTCAAGACCGCCGCATTCGACCACTCTGCCATCTCTCCGAAAATTTTTGCAAATATAAAACTATTTTACTTAATTTTCAAATTTTGAATACTATCTATTCCTGATTTAATATATTTTTCTACTCTTTCCTTTGTTGTTGCTTCGGAATATATTCTTAACAATGGTTCTGTTCCGGATGGGCGAATCATAATCCATTCATTTTCGTTAAAATAATATTTATACCCGTCTAAGGTTTCGGTACGAATAATTTTTTCACCTGCAAATTCTTTAAAAACATTATTATTAAAAGCATTAATAGCTGCTTTTTTTAACATTTCATCAACTTTCATATCGTATCTTTCGTAATAAAAAGCACCTGTAATTGCGTATATTTCATCAATAAATTGTTCTATTGTTTTTCTTGTTTCAACCATAGCATTCCACAATGTCAATCCCATCCATATACCATCGCGTTCTGGTATGTGGCCTTTAATTGTGATGCCACCAGATTCTTCGCCGCCTACCAAAACATCTTCACTTAACATAACCTTGCAAATATCTTTAAATCCGATACGTACACGTTGAACAGGAAGATTAAAATGTTCACATAGTTTTTCTACTTTTACTGTACTTGAAAATCCTGTTACAACTTTACCTGTTAGCTTTTTATAATGTGCTAAATAATATATTAGCAACAAAATAATATGGTGCGAGTCAATATAGTTTCCTTTGGAATCGTACAAGGCAATTCTATCAGCATCTCCGTCAACTGCAAGTCCAACGTGAATTTTTGACGAATTTTTAATAAACTGACTAAATTCAATTAAATTTTTGTGTAATGGTTCGGGAGGTATTCCGCAAAAAGATGGATTGGCTTCGCAATGTAGCAAATGTATATCTGGAAACAAACGACGCATAATGTTTTGCCCAGAACCATACATTGCATCGAATGCAAAATTAAAGCCCGATTTTCTGATTTTTTCAATATCAAAATTTTTGTTAACATAATCTACATAAAGGTCTTCTAAATTTAATGTAATTATTAGTTCTTTTTTAACAAATTCGTCCCATTTTAAAGCATCTAAAATCAGTTCGTGACTTTCAGGAATAAGTGCTTCTATTTCTTTAGTATCTTCTTCTAGTAAAGGTCCGCCATAACTACCTTTCAGTTTGTAGCCGTTGTATTCCGGAGGATTATGACTTGCAGTAATCATTATACCTAAATTGCAATTATGCTTTCTAACAGCAAGCGATAAAGCCGGAGTAGAAGTTGGTATAGGACAGTAGTAAACTTTTATTTGATTATTTGCCAATATTTTCATTACAGTTTCGGCAAATAACTTTCCATTAAACCTAAAATCGAAAGCCACAACAACCGAAGGGTTTTTATGTTTAGCTTTTAACCATCTACTTACAGCTATTGTAACACGAGCTACATTATCTACTGTAAACTCTTTTGCTATAATGGCTCTCCAACCGTCGGTTCCAAATTTTATTCGAGTCATATATATTTATTTAATGTTCATCTTATTAAGCGCACGTTGATATTTACGGGCGTTTGCTAAATGTTCTTCAAGAGTTTTAGCAAAAGTATGATAGCCCGAAAAATCATCGCGGGCACAAAAATACAAATAATTATGTTTATTGTAATTCAAAACTGCATTTATTGAATGAATATAAGGAATACAAATTGGTCCTGGTGGTAATCCGGGATAAATGTATGTATTATAAGGAGAATCGTACGATAAATGTTTCTGTAAAACTCTTTGTATTCCAAAGTCGCCAATAGCATAAACAACAGTAGGGTCGGCTTGTAGCAACATACCTTTTCTTAGTCGGTTTATATATACGCCGGCAATATCTGGCATCTCATCTGTTTTATTTGTTTCGCATTGAACGATAGATGCTAATATTGCCACTTCAGTTTGACTTAATCCTATTTCTTTAGCTTTATTTTTTCTTTCTTCGGTCCAGAATTTTTTGTATTCTTTTGCCATACGTTCAACAAACTCTTCGGCAGATGTGTTCCAAAAAAATTCGTATGTATTAGGAATGACTATTGTAATAAAAGTTTCAGGTGTAAAACCGTATTTTTTTGCAATAAGTTCGTTTTCAAAAACTTCTATAATGCTTAAAGAATCTGATTCTATTTTTTTTGCTAAACTTCCGGCTAAATACTTATAATTCCTAAAACCACGAATAACAACCTTTACAGGTTCTTGCTTACCACTTCTTAGTAAATTTATAAGCTCGTTATTATTCATCCCTTTTTTTATTCTATAACGACCAGGTTTAACATTGTTTTTGTATTTTTTAATTTCTGCAAGCCATTCAAAAGAAGACACATCAATTAAAATTTGTTCTTTTTCGAGAATATTAACAACATCATCGAAACTGGAACCTGTTGGTATATAAATATATTCGTCTTTATTATTTATGTTTACATTAGGTTTATAAATTTTTTGATAATAGTTGTATACCATTGAAGCAATTACAACAGAAAAAATAATAGCAAGTACAACAATAATTTTTGTAAAAAGGCTTTTTTTATGTTTCTTTGTTTTTGTCATTTTTTTGAATTTGCAAATTTAAGGTTAATTTACAAACCATTTTATGATAAACGTAATAAAAATATCAATGTTAATATTATTATTTGTTGTCAACATTTCTTGTAAGAAAAAATCCAAATGTTTTCACTCTACTGGGAAATACACAACTGAAACAAGAATTCTTTCTTTTTTCGATAAGGTTAAAATAAATAGTTTGTTCGATGTATATTGGCATAATGACAGTTCATATAAAGTTAAAATAGAAGGTGGCGATAAGTTAATTCCTTTTGTAGAAACAAGAGTTTCGAATAAATACTTGATAATTACAAATGAAAACAGATGTAACTGGTTACGAAAATACGAGCGAATTAAAGTACATATTTATAGTCCAAGTCTAAGCGATTTTATTATTGTTGGAAGTGGAAATTATTATTTGATAGACACATTAGTAAGCGATTCTTTTAAAATTGAAAATTGGTCAGATATTTCAAAAGTATATGCTAATGTAAAATGCCGGTGGTTTGCTTATACCCAACATGCAGGTACAGGCGATACATACATTGGCGGAAGTTCTACAATAAGTTACTTATGGATCTCCGGAATGGGTTATTTACACGCTAAAAACTTAGTGAGCATTTATAATTACATAACTAACAAAAGTACAGGCAACTGCTATGTATATGCAAAAAAAGAAGCAGGGGCATATATATATAAATCTGGTAACATATATTTATATGGTAACCCCGACACTGTTTTTAAAAAAATATATGGTATTGGTAAGTTATATCTTATAAATTAATGAATTATTTTAAAAAATACGGATTAAAATTTATTGTTTGGTTATTTTTTACTGCATCGCTAATATCACTTGTGTATCGTTTTTCGACGGTTAACAACCATTTCGATTTTTCTATCTTTACTAACAACATTAATAACTTATGGCTATTTTTAATTATAATTATTTTAATGATTTTAAATTGGACACTTGAAGCACATAAATGGCAAATTTCTACAAAATATATTGAACCGTTAAACATAACAAATTCGCTAAAAGGAGTTTTTGCAGGAATCTCTGTGTCACTAATCTTTCCGAACAGAACAGGCGAATTTTTAGGTAAAATAATGATTTTAAAAAGAGAAAATCGAATAAAAGGAATATTTGCTTCAATGTTATCAAGTTTATCGCAATTGTTTATAACATTATTTCTTGGAAGTATTGGGCTATTTTTTTTCGAACCCAATTTTACAATTATAAAAAAATATCATTATTTATTTAGCTATATTTTACTTTTTTTAACTATAGTCATTTATTTTTTAATACCATTTATTATTAGAAAATACCCTTCTGTTTTTCCAAAAAAATTTTTAGCATTTATCAACTTTTTCAGACATTTTAAATTTAGAGAAATTATTTATTTAGTAATTTTATCTTTTACTCGTTACTTTGTATTTTTATTTCAGCTTTATTTACTATTTATGTTTTTCAATTTCCCTATTGATATTAAAAATTTTATTGTTCTTGCATTTGTTAGTTTTTTACTTACAACAATTATTCCAACCACATCTTTTACCGAACTATTTATACGAAGTGAGGTAGGACTAGTAATATTTTCCACTTCTATTCTATCAGACGAAGTTATTGTAAGCTCTTTTTCTTTACTCTGGTTTGTAAATATTGCTATACCTGCAATAATAGGGTTAATAATAAGTTTAAAAATTAAACCTTAATGATTCTCAAAAATATCGTTTTCGTTTTCTGGCATATGAAAACGCTGTACTGCTATATTTCTTGGATAAACATAATAATCAAATTCTCCTTCGCTACATAGCTCTTCATTACTATTGAATAATTTAACTTCAATAGTAGCAATGTTAAGTTTTTGTTTTAAAAGACGAGCTTTTAAAGTAATTGTTCCGTCGGAAATAAGAACATTTTTATGCAATTTTATATTCATTTTAACTGTAAAACCTGCTGTTTTAAGTACTGAGAAGACAACCCAACTTGCTATTTCATCCATAAGTGTAGCTTGTATTCCACCATGTAAAATGTTTTGCCAACCTTCGTATGAATTATTTGGCTTCCATTGTGTTATAACAGTATCTCCATCAAGCCAAAAAGATAACTGTAAACCAATATTATTGTGAGGGCTACAACCAAAGCAATTATAATTTTCCAATTTTAAAAAAGGGTTACGAATTTTTAACATAATAAATTAATTTAAATGTTCTATCAGTATTTTTGTTCCTATAATTATCAGGATAATACCTCCAATTACTTCTATCCACGATGAATTTTTAAATGAAATTTTTTTTCCTATAAAAATTCCGAGCATCGAAGCAAAATAGGTAACAAAGCCTATAATTAATGCTGAGTATAAAATAGGAATATTAATGATGGAGAAAGTAAACCCGACAGCTAGTGCGTCTATACTTGTTGCTATAGCCATAGTTAACAAAGTTAATGAATGTAATGGGTTAAAATCTTTTTTTTCTTTAATTTTAAATGCTTCGCGTAACATTTTAAAACCAAGAAAAAGCAATAAAACAAACGCAATCCAATGATCAAAAGGCTCAATGTAAGGTCGTATTTGCTCACCAAAGCCCCATCCCGCTAAAGGCATCATAGTTTGAAAAAAAGCTAAAGTTATAGCTATTTTACTTGCTTCAAAAAATTTTATTTGCTGATACGCTAAACCACTTGAGATAGAGATGGCAAAAGTATCGAAACTTAAACTTATAGCAATAAGTAAAACAATTAAAAAATCCATGCACAAAATTAAGCATAAATATTAAAAAATATTTTAGTACATTTGCGTAAATAATTACTAAAAATATTTTATGGGAAAAGTAGTTACATTAACCGAAGCTGCTTCTATAGCATTACATGGTATGATAATTATAGGACGAAGCAAACATCTTGTAAACGTTCAGGAGATTGCAGAGTTAACTGCTACATCTAAACATCACGTTGCAAAAGTGTTTCAAAGATTGGTAAAAGCAGGATATTTATATTCACAACGCGGACCAACAGGCGGATTCGTTTTAAGAAAAAAACCGTCAGAAATTAATTTTTTGGAACTTTATGAAGCCATTGAAGGGAAACTTGAATTAACAGAATGCCCATTAGATAAGCCTATTTGCAATTTTGACAGGTGTATTATGAACAATGTAACGCTTAAAATGACAAAAGAATTTCGTGATTACCTCGAAAGCCAAACATTAGATATGTATTTGTAGTTTTTTTGAAACTTACTTGTACAAAGATTTTATAAAAATATCTTCTGGTTTAAGAGGTCTAATATTTTCGTACCATTTAAAATAATCGAGTTTAAATTCCAAGGGATTTATATCTTTTAAAGGATAAAGAGTTGCTGTCGGCTTTTTGTAGAAAACAATTTTTTGAATTTCATTATTTTTTATAAAAATTGTAATATCGCTGCTTTCTGCTTTATTTGCCCCAATAATCTCATCTTTATCTTTTGGATAGTAAATAGTTTGACCATTGCCTTTAACTTCAACTTTATACAGTTTGTTTTGGTGAAAGTACCCTGTCATGGTTTTCCCTTTTATTTGATTAAATAAAATAGAATCTTCTTGTGATATAATAAAAGCCAAATCTTGAAGAAATATTTTGTACAATGAATCGTTTCTAAAATAAATATTAATTTTTTTTGCTGTTAACTGGTGTTCTTCACTCCACAAAATAGGAGTGTTAAATAACTGCATTAACGAATCTTTTGTAGAGTAAACAAGCGAATCACAAGCTCCTTGTAAATCATTTTTAAAAAATTTTACATTATAATATGCTTTTAAAAATTTTACACTATCGGAAAGTGTTTTATAATATAATGTGTCTGCATGCAAAAAAAGAGTATCAACACTATCCTGAACTATTATAAAAAGTGCACTATCGGTAATAAAAGCATTTTCAGGATTTTCAAAATACTTGCCATAATTCCCTTTAATAATTATCTTATTACTGCTATCTACTAACCATACTTTATTTTGTGCTATACCATACTTCATATTTCTATCATAAAAAAGACTATCGCCTTTTAGTAACTTATTTTTACTCCATAAATAAGCATTTTTGCTAAAACGACTAATATCTTTTTTAGTATCGTACCATCCTCTTTCGCAGTAAATTAAATTTGCATCACTAACAATTTTTGATGGTCCGTAAAATGTAGATATTCCTGTTTGAATATTATACCGTAAAGAGTCGCTAAACATTTTATATTTTGGATGTGTTAAAATAACATCTTTTACTGCTACAAAATCGCGTAAATGAGCATAATAATACCCCCATTTACTCACTAAAACATTTTCATCGCTTTTTATTTTGCCATAATTAAAGTAAAATGCCACATTTATATTTCTATCATAATCGAGTGAGTCGCAGTATAATATTGCTTTTTTATGCTCTAAGCGTACATCTTTTCTTACTTTTGCAATTTTTGTATTTCCTGAATAACTTATGTAATTACCAAATAAATGTATAGTATCGCTAAAATTTATTTTCACATCGCCATACATTTTAACATCGTTGTCGGCATTATTGTAAAAGGCGCTATCGCACGTTAATATAGCATTGTCGTGTTTTAATACAACGTTACCTGCAAACCTTCTGATATTTTTGCCATATCGTATTTCGTCATAGTCTATCAGTGCGGCATTAACTAACTCAATTTTTTTTATATTTTGAGCAAATGTAAAAGCATAAGAAAAGACAATAATAATAACATAAAACCAAGGCATGTTTTAAGTTTTTAATAATTCGTCAATGAGCATATCGTTAGTAATACCTTCTGCTTCGGCTTGATAATTTCTAATTATACGATGTCGCAATACAGGGTGTGCAACAGCTTTAACATCTTCTATATCGGGACTATATTTTCCGTTTAACAAAGCATGTGCTTTAGCTCCTATAATTAAATACTGCGATGCTCTCGGCCCACTGCCCCATACAATATACTTATTAGCTAACGGGTGTGTATTAGGGCGATTTGGACGAGTACAAGAAGCTAAATTAACAGCATATTTCAATACATTTTGGTTAACAGGTACTTTGTAAATCAAATTCTGATAAAACAAGATATCGTTAGCAGTAAGAACCTGATTTATTTCAACAGTTTTTGCTGAAGTAGTTTCATCAACAATAGTTACTTCTTCATCGAACGAAGGATAATCCAACAGTATATTAAACATAAATCGGTCTAATTGAGCTTCTGGTAAAGGATATGTTCCTTCTTGTTCTATCGGATTTTGTGTAGCAAGTACAAAAAATGGTTCATCTACTCTGAAGAACTTTCCTGCAACAGTTACAGATTTTTCTTGCATAGCTTCGAGCAGTGCCGATTGTGTTTTTGGAGGAGTACGGTTTATTTCATCGGCAAGTAAAAAGTTGCAAAATATAGGACCTTCTATAAATTTGAATTTACGAGATTCGTCTAAAATTTCGCTACCTACAATATCAGATGGCATTAAATCGGGTGTAAATTGAATTCTGTTATATTTTAAACCTAATGCTTTTGCTATGGTTGTAACCAATAACGTTTTTGCTAATCCTGGAACACCTATCAATAAGCAATGCCCCTTTGAAAAAAGTGCTGTAATAACTTCATTAATTACTCTATCCTGTCCTACAATAACTTTTTGTATTTCCTTTTTTAATTGTTCGTGTGCAATTTGAAGTTGCTTTGCCGCCTGAATATCATCAATTTTCGACTGTATCATAATTCATTTATCATTTAATTAAACTAAACTCACAACGTTTAAAATCTTCGTCGATAGTAAAATAAGTTGTTTTCGTTTTATTTTCTACCCATTTTTTAATAGCTTGTTGTTTTAAGTTTTCTTGCGTAAGTTGTTGTATATAATTATAATCGTCGGTTAAGTTGGCTCTATGAGCCGGATATCGAGCTTTAAGTTTAACTATTTTATAACCTTTTTTTCCTTTTTCGTCCATAAATTCAAAAACAGGACTTACTTGACCTTCTTTAAGTTTTTCGAGCTGACGTAATGTAGCAGGATCAATATTTTCTTTTTCTATTCGCGTAGTATTTGTATAAGGATTTAAAGCTAATCCTTCGTTGTAAGCTGTATTTTTGTCCATACTATAAAGCAAAGCTGCTTTAGAAAATGAAATAGAATCTCCTATTATTTTCTGGTATATTTCTTGAAGTTTCTTTTGTGCTTTTATTTGTTCGTCGAAGTTACTTTTAACGGTTAATAAGATATGTCTTGCATTTATTTGTTCTCCTCTTCTTTCAATTAGTTGAATTATATGATATCCAAAATCTGTTTCTACTATTGGGGATATTTCACCTTCTTTTAATTTAAATGCAACTCCTGAAAACTCTGGCACCATATCGTTTCTGCTAAAGAAACCTAATTCTCCACCTTTTAATGCACTTCCAGGATCTTCGCTATAAAGTACAGCTAATGTAGAAAAATTTTCGCCTTTTAAAATTCGGTTTCGTATATTTTCTAGTTTTTCCTTCGTTTCAAGTTTGTCTTTATCGCTTATTACAGGGTATATAACTATTTGTTGATATTCAAGTTGTTCTTCTACCATTGGAATACTATCTTCGGGTAAACTCTTATAAAAATTTCTTACATCAGTAGGTGTAACTTTAATTTTCCCTATAATCTTATCTTGCATGCGTTCTGCTATCATTTGTTTTCGTAACGATTTTCGCAAATCGGCTTTTATTTCGAGCATATTTTTGTTAAAATATTCTTCCAATTTTTTTTCATTACCAATTTGAGAAATAAAATAACGTAATCGTCTATCTAATTCCGATTCTACTTCTTTATCGCTTACAGTAACACTATCTAGTTCTGCCTGATGTAATAAAAAATTTTGATAAATCAATTCTTCCAAAATAGAGCATTTAAGGTCAATATTTTCGTAATTCCCCTTATTGGGCGTTTGATAATATTGATTCTCTACGTCGCTTAAAAGTATTGCATTATTACCAACAACTGCTATTACCTTATCAATAATAATTTTTTGAGATATAGCCGGCAAGCTTATTAAAAGTGAAAGTAAAATTATTATATTAAAAAGTGTTTTCATGGATAATAAAATTCTATTTTATTTTTTTTCTGAAAATCTTCTAATGATTTATTTTCTAATTCTTCCAACAATTTCAATTTTCGTTTAACTAAAATATTAGGTATAACTATTTGTTTTGCCCCCCATTCTTTAGGCATAACATCGCCTATAAGTTTGTAATCTTTAATATGAACCAAATATACAAAATTTGAATCATTGTATTCTATGCTTTTATTTGTTTTAAGAAATTCTGTTGTATTATTAATATTTACCGGTACTAAACTTAAAATTTTGTTGAATGAAACCCATTCATTTTTAAAATCATTACACTGATAAGCATATTTATTACAAATCACATCCATGGCTTTAATATCATTAGCTTTATCACTCTTGAAAATATTTTTCAGACGTGTCATCTGATTAAAAGTTCTTGGAACTTGTATAAGAAAAGCTTTTACGATGTTTTCGTTTAGTATTAGTTCATTACTGTACTTTTGATAATATTCATCTATTTCGCTTTCCGAAACATTTGTATCTAAATTTTGAGCTATATATGCTTGCTGGTAACGATAAATAAGTAAAGAATTTTTGTATTCTTCCACTTCTTTGGAAACATCGAGTTGTTCGGGGGGCAGGTTTTTGGCTGCAAGTTCTAATAATATTTTCTTCTTAGCCCATTTTTGAACGTATGTTTGAATTATAGCAAAGGAGTCTTCGCTATTTTTTGCATCTACTAAAAAATCAGTAAGGTCAGACCAATATAAATATGAATTAAACGCACGAGCAACAACCTTTTCTTCTGGCAACTCCTGAAATTGCGAACAGCCGGAAAATATTATTACAAAAAAAATTGTTGCTATGTATATGTACATATTTATTTTATTTGCTTAAGAACTTCTTCGTTTATTTTTACTTTATATTTGCTTCTAAGCTCGTTTATCCATTGCTTTTCGAGATAAGATTGATAATCGGCAGTAATAATTCCTTTTGCTTCTGACAATTCTTTAGGTTGTGGAGGTAACATTTTGTTTACGAAATATATGAATTTTTTTTCGGGCAATACAGTGTATCTTTTGTTTAATGATTTATCCTCGTTGAATGCTATTTTATCTACATGAGATAATTCGCCTTTGCTAAATATTTTAACATCTTTTTTTGTTAAGCAAATAATTTTTTTATTTATATTGTTAATTATTTCATCTATACTGTATTGTTTTTTGTTATTTTCTATTGCTTTAATAAGATTGTCTTTACATTTATCTGATTCATAGGTAATAAGATATACTTCGGCACGTTCATCCCACATATATTGATTTTTATTTTTTTCATAAAATTCTTTTAAACCTACCGTATCTTTAATAGCTTTTGACCATACCATCTTATCGGTAAGATCGAACAACAAAATTCCGTCGTGATATTCTTGCATTAAATGTGCAAAAGAAGGGTATTTTATCTCTAATCGTGCATCTTCGTATTCTAATATTTTATTTTGCTCCCATTCTTTATACAACTGGCGGGCTAAAAGTTTTGCTGCATCGTTAGATGTTGTAGCTTCTTTTTTCTTTAACTTGTATGTTGATAAAAATTCTACAAATTTTTGTTGTGTATAAGTAGAATCTTTTAAGGAAAATATTGGTTTATTTAATTTAACTGTTGTCGGTACCTTAAAATTGCCAGTGTATAAAGTTGTATCCACATACTTTATTATCTCATCTAAATTTTTGCTATAAAAAGTATAATTATAATCTTTTTTCAAATTTTCAATTAAATTTTTTTTACTTTCTTGAGCTCTTGGGTCTTTTGCTATTTTATTAGCTAAGTCGTTTTTTTCACTTTCAAAAGTTCCTAATGGTCGTGTTTCTAATTTTTTTACTATATGCCAGCCGAATGCTGTTCTAAATGGTTTTGAAAATTCTCCAATATTAGTTTCAAAAGACACTGTTTCAAATTCAGGCACCATACGTCCAGTACCAAACCAAGGAAGTTCTCCACCTCTTTTACCTGAAGCCTTGTCGTCTGAATATTCTACTGCTAATTTAGCAAAATCTTCGCCATTTTGAAGTTTTTGGTATATTTCTTGAATTTTAGCTTCGGCTTTTTTTTCATCATCTTCCTGTGCATCACGTGGAACTAAAACCATAATATGTGCAACTTTTACGTCGCCTAAGTTTTCTTTTCTATCCGTTACTTTTATAATGTGATAGCCATACTGACTGCGAACAGGGTTTGAAACTTCACCAACCTTTAACTTGTAAGCAGTATTTTCGTATGGTAAAACAGTCGTAAAAACAGTTAAATAACCAATATCTCCACCATTTATTTTACTTGCATCATCTTGCGAAAATTCTTTAGCTAAACTAGCAAAATCTTCACCTTTATCAATCCTTTTCTTTATTTCCATCGCTTTATTATATGCAGATAAGGTATCAGCAGGGCTGGCTGTTTCACTAACTTTAATTAAAATATGACTTGTTCGTATTCTCCACTTTTTACGTTCGTATGCTTCTAACAAAAGTTTCTCTTCTGTTTCTTTGTCAACAAAATAAGGAGCTGATAATTGTTTCCTGTAGCTTTGCAATTCTTGCTTAAAAGTAGGCAAGGTATCGAGTTTCAAGTTTTTTGCTTCTAATACTTTTAGCTTAAAATTGATAAAAAGTTCCATATAATTGCGTATTGCTTTTTCGTCGCTTACAGAATCTTTATTATTTTTATAATATATGCGTTCAAACTCCGATTTTGTAACCGGAATATCATTAATAGTCATTAAAATAGGATCGTTTTGCGACCAAACTTTTGAAAGCAATGCTAAAATAATAGCAATAATTAAAGTTCTCTTCATAGTTAATTATATTTTAGTGTTTTTATTCTCTACTGTAATTAGGTGCCTCACTGGTAATTGTAATGTCGTGTGGATGACTTTCGACAACACCGGCATGTGTAATTCTTACAAATTTGGCTTGCTGCAATTCTTCAATATTTCTAGCTCCACAGTAACCCATTCCGGCTCTTAATCCACCTACTAACTGATATAATACTTCCGATAATGTACCTTTATAAGGAACTCTTCCAGAAATTCCTTCTGGAACTAATTTTTTAATATCTTCTTCCATATCCTGAAAGTAACGATCTTTTGAACCTGCTTGCATCGCTTCTATTGAACCCATTCCGCGATAAGTTTTAAACTTTCGCCCTTGATAAATAATAGTATCGCCAGGAGATTCCTCTGTTCCAGCAAATAAACTACCCGCCATAATAGAATGTGCACCTGCCGCTAAAGCCTTAACTATATCGCCTGAATAACGAATACCACCGTCGGCAATTACTGGAACACCACTTCCATTAATTGCTTTTGCTACATCGAATATCGCACTAAGCTGAGGAACTCCTATTCCTGCGATAACTCTTGTGGTACATATGGAACCGGGACCTATACCTACTTTAACAGCATCGGCACCAGCATTAACAAGAGCTTTTGCAGCATCGCCCGTTGCAATATTACCTGCTATTATTTGAACTTCTGGATACTTCTGTTTAACTTTTTTTAAAAATTCAATTACACCTTTTGAGTAACCATGAGCCGTATCTATTGCGATTGCATCAACTTGCGACTTAACTAATTCATCTACCCTTTCCATTGAATCGGACGAAAGACCTACTGCTGCTGCAACCCTTAATCTGCCTTTAGGATCTTTACATGCATTTGGTCTGTCTTTAGCTTTAGTGATATCTTTATATGTTAGCAATCCTATTAAACGATTGTTATTATCAACAACAGGTAATTTTTCTATTTTGTGTTCTTGTAAAATTTCTGCTGCCTTCTCTAAATCAACTGTTTGCGAAGTTGTAATTAAATTTTCTTTTGTCATAACTTCACGTATCGGTCGGTGCATGTCTTGCTGAAAACGCAAATCTCGATTTGTAACTATACCTACCAAAATTTTGTTTTTATCTACAACCGGAATACCCCCAATTTTAAACTCTTTCATCAAATTAAGTGCATCGCCAACAGTATTATCAGGATCAATAACAATAGGATCAAGTATCATTCCATTTTCGGCACGTTTTACTTTCATAACCTCTTTTGCCTGTCTTTCTATAGTCATGTTTTTATGAATAACGCCTATTCCACCTTCGCGAGCTATAGCTATTGCTAAGCGGGCATCGGTTACCGTATCCATTGCAGCCGAAATAATTGGAATATTAATTACAATATTTCGAGTAAAATAAGATGTCAATATTACTTCGCGTGGAAGTACTTCGCTATAAGCCGGAACAAGAAGAACATCGTCGAATGTAACTCCTTCTTGTATTACTTTTTCTTCTAAGAATGACATTTTTATGATTTTTTAAAACGGTTCGCAAGTTACAAATTTTTTTAGCACGTTATATTCAAAAATTTATTACTAAAACATATTAACATGTTTTAACCTATTTTTAAACCCATATAAGATTCGATTCACTTAATACCTTTTCCCCGTTCCAGCGATATGCTGTAAGAAAACCTCCCTTTGCTCCTCCAAAATCTAAACAACATCTAAGTGAATGAGTTAAATGCGGATACCCTTGCAAATTGTAATGACCAAAAAAAATAATGTAATTTCCTATTGTAAAATTTAACAATTCACGGTTTATTTTTTGAACTTCGCTAAAAGGTAACTTTTCTGTCTTGTGAATAAACATATTTTGTAAAGGCAAATTTTTATCATAATCCCACCATCTATATCTAAAATAAATAATAAAATTTTCCGATTCGACATTGTATTTATGAATGATGCCTATTAAAATTTTGTTTATTTCGTCTTTTAAATTTGCATCTTTAATTGCTTCTTCTATTATGGTTTTAACATTATTAATGTTTCTTATTTTATCAATAATATTATCATCCCAAAAAGCATGAACAACCTTAACATAATCAAATTCTAAAAAAACTGGCAAAGTATTAATCCAGTCGAGATAAAAATAAAATTTATCTCTCTTATTTGCAAACTCTTGATATAAAGTAAAATAATTTCTTTGAATGTAATGCCAAAACAAATTTTTATTTTTAGCTATTTTATTGTATAAAAGAGAAATAAAGTATTCGTGATTTCCTGCTACAACATAAGCTTGTTTTTTCAAATACATATTATATAATAAGTCAAGAACCTTTTCATTTTCCATTCCAACGTTAATAAAATCGCCTAAAACGCATATTTTTCTCCCTTCGTTATGAATAAAAATTTGTTCTTCATTATCCCATTCATATTCCATTGAATCGAGCAACTTATTTAATTTTGTAAAATTTCCATGTATGTCGCCTATAAAATCAATATTCACAAGTTAATCAATTATTTATTTTACAAAGTTAGAAAAAGTTTTTTCTACTTTATTAACCATCATTTTATTCCGTAAATATTCCGATAAATGGCAAAAATTTATACAAAAAATTTTTTAAAAAAATTTTCATAAAGCTCGGTATTTTTACAGAGTTTAAAATAATTGCAAAATAATTTCGTAAAACGATTGATTATTGTTTCATATATTTTTTATAAATTCGTGGCTGAAAAATTGATTAAAAATGGCAACATTACAAACTATTAGAAACAGGGCAGGTGTGCTTATAGCAATTGTTATAGGCTTAGCTTTATTAGCATTCATTTTAAACGATTTAATTTATTCTAACCAATTATTTAATACACAAATAACCCATGTAGCAGAAATTCAGGGCCAGGAAATATCTATAAAAGAATATGAGATGCTGGTCGAAGAATTTACACAAAATTATTTACGAAATACTCAACAAGAAACTGTTCCTGACGAAGCTATATCTCAACAAATTCGTGATCAGGCTTGGGAAACACTTATAACAAATCATGTTTTGATGAATAAATTACCAAAACTTGGTATAGTTGTTCATCCTGATGAATTACAAGACATGATAGTAGGCTCAAATATAGATCCTCAAATATTACAAATTCCTATTTTTAAAAATCAAGAAACTGGAGTTTTCGACCCAAATTTAGTACGTCAGTTTATAGCTAATATGGATAAAGACCCAACTGGCAACGCTCGGTTAAGTTGGATTGCTTTTGAAAAAGAACTAGAACAACAAAAACTTCAAAAAAAATACTACACAGCAGTAAAAAAAGGACTTTATGTTACAACGGTTGAAGCAAAATATTATGCAGAAGAATCGTCGAACCAAAGTAATATTCAGCTTTTATTAAAACGCTATTCTGACCTTAACGATTCTTTAATTACAGTAGAAGAAAAAGAACTAAAGAAATTTTATGAAAAACATTTGTATCTATTCGAACAAGAAGCATCAAGAGACATTGAATATGTAGTTTTTGAAGTAAAACCATCTCCTGCAGATATACAAAACCTACATAAAAAAATTTTAGAAATAAAAGAACGTTTTGAACAAGCAGAAAATGTTGAAGAATTTGTTAATCAAAATTCTGATATTCCTTATACAGAAGAATACTTCAGTAAAGGTGAACTATCAGCGAATATAGATAGTATAATATTTGCATCAAAACCAGGTTATACTTATGGTCCTTACACCGAAAATGATAATTTTGTTTTAGCAAAACTAGTTAGCTTTAAAAGCCTCCCCGATTCTGTTCATTCAAGACATATTTTAATTGCTCCAAACGAAAAACGTTCAATGGAGCAAGCAAAAAAATTAGCTGATAGCTTAAAGACCTTATTAGAAAAAAAAGCTGACTTTGCATCTCTTGCAAAACAATACTCAGACGATAAAGGTTCGGCACAAGAAGGTGGCGATTTAAAGTGGTTTAAACGTGGAGTAATGGTAAAACCATTTGAAAAAGCTGCTTTCGAAGCTAAAAAAGGTGAATATGTTATAGTTGAAACACAGTTTGGTTATCACATAATAGAAACATTAGAAAAATCGAAAGAAGTAAATAAAGCCGAAGTAGCTTTTATACATTGGAAAATAGAGCCAAGTTCTGCGACATATCAAAGTATTCAAAACAAAGCATATCAATTTGCCGGAAAAAGTCAAACTCCCGAAAATTTTGAAAAGAATATAAGTAGCGAAGGATTAGTTAAAAGAATTGCTAGCGGTTTAAGAAGTACAGATAGAACAATAGCCGGTTTCGACAACGCAAGAGAAATTATTCGTTGGGCTTATAAGGCAAATAAAGGAGAAATATCTCAACCTTTTGAATTTCAAGATAAATTTGTTGTTGCACATTTAACAGAGATACGAGAAAAAGGATATGCTTCATTTGAACAAGTCAAGGAACAAGTAACTAATTCTGTTAAAAAAGAAAAAAAAGCTGAAAAATTCATACAAGAATTTAAAGAACATTTAAAATATGGAAACATAAAAGAAATATCTGCTAAAATGAATTTACCAATTATGGATGCTTCAAATGTTTCTTTTACATCTTTTAGTTTACCCGGCATAGGTATAGAACCAAAAGTTATTGCAGCAACAGCTGTTCTTCCACTAAATAAAATATCACCTCCTATTAAAGGCAATAATGGTGTTTTTCTTATTAATGTAAGCGAAAGAAATGTTCAAAGTAATATAGACTTTAAACAAGCACAATTTCAGTTAATGTACGATATTCAAGCTCGAGTTGATTATCAAGCATTCGAAGCTCTAAAAAAAATTGCAAATATTGTTGACAACAGAATAATGTTTTATTAACAAAATTTAAGCTGTCTTAATAGACGGCTTTTTTATATGGAAATAGAACATATACAAAGTCAACAAAATCCGAAGATTAAACTAATAAATAAGCTTTATACATCTAAAGGACGACAAAAATACGGGATGTTCATTGCCGAAGGAACAAGAGAAATATCAATGGCATATAACTCTGACTTTAAAATAAGATATATCTTTATTAATAATCATTTTTTAAAAAAGAAAAACATTGAAAATTTTCCTTTTAAAAACGAAAAATTTTATAAAATAAACGATAGTTTATTTTCAAAAATATCGTACCGAGAAAATACAGAAGGTATTATTGCAATTTTAGAAACCAAAGAACATCAATTAAACAATCTTAAAATTTCCAAAAATCCTTTTCTAATTGTATTAGAATCAGTAGAAAAACCAGGAAACCTTGGAGCAATTCTACGTACAGCCGATGCCACTTTAGCTGATGCTGTATTAGTATGCAACAACAAAGTAGATTTGTATAATCCAAATGTAATACGATCAAGTATAGGATGTATATTCACTGTTCCAATAGCAATTTGTTCGAACGAAGAAGCCTTAGCTTGGCTAAAATCAAACAACATTAAAATTTATAGTGCAGCACTTCAAAATGCAGTAAATTATCATACTCTAAGTTACAATAATTCTACTGCTATAGTTTTTGGTACTGAAGCCGAAGGTTTAAGCGACTTTTGGAGAATTAACGCCGATGCAATAATTAAAATACCAATGCTAGGAAAAATAGATTCTTTAAATGTATCTAATTCCGTGGCAGTTATTAGTTACGAAGTAATGCGACAGAGAAATTTTTATTATTAAATATTAAAACTCATAACCTGAACTTCAATACCACCTATCGTTTCTAATTCTTCTTTAAATAATTTAAATTCATCATTTACATCAATAATTTGCAAAATGATAAAACCAACCCTACTACAAGTATATTCGCTTACTTCGTGAAAACCAAAACGTGCGCGAATTAAATGAGCATATTTAGTTAAAACTGCTTGTGTTTTATTTGCTTCTTTTATTCTATCGGTTAAAGCTATACCAACTATTTTATACTGTGTCATAATAAATATTTTTAAAAATACAAATCTCGTTCACCGTTTTTTAATCTTTCTATACGCCTTTTTAGCTCTAAAGTGTTCATATGTCCTTCGAGCTTGGCAATTTCTTTTTCAATAGCTCTCCAACCTTTTTCCTGAACATCAGGTGTAGCATAATCGAGTAAATATTCAGCTAATGTTAGAACTGCATTTGGCGAACAATAACGTTTAATAAAACCTGGTACCGAAAACTCCATAAAATGTTCGCCTGTTCGACCCATTCTATAACAAGCTGTGCAAAAAGACGGCAAATAGCCATTGTCTAAAAGTTCGCCAATAATCTCGTTTAATGAACGATCGTCGTTAATTTTAAATTGTTCGCGATTAAGGTCTTGTTCTCTATTTAATAATTTTGCTTTAGAATAACCCCCTAATTCAATTATCGTTCCACCATCTATCTGGCTAACACCATACTGCAAGACTTCTTTACGTAATTCGGCATTTTCGCGAGCTGTTAATATTAAACCTGTATAAGGAACAGCTAATCTTAAAATTGCAATTAGTTTAGCGAAGTCGGCATCTGAAACCATATACTTATTACCAACCGATAATCCCGATGCATCTTTAATTCTAGGGAAAGAAATTGTATGTGGTCCAACATTGTAGCACGCTTCAAGATGATTAGTATGACGAACTAAAGCCAAGGTTTCGAACCTCCAATCGTACAATCCAAATAAAGCTCCAATTCCAACATCGTCAACACCTGCTTCTTGAGCTCTATCCAAAGCAGTTAATCGCCACTCATAATCCATTTTTTTTCCTCCTAAATGGTACCATTTATATGCTTCAGGATGATATGTTTCCTGAAATATTTGATATGTTCCAATACCAGCTTTTCCTATTGTTCTAAATCCTGCTATATCAAAAGGAGCAGCATTTATATTAACACGGCGTATCTCGCCTCGTCCTTTTTTTACTCCATAAACTAATTTTACAGTATGAGCTATATATTCTGCCGAATATTCAGGGTGTTCGCCAAAAACTAATATCAATCGTTTTTGTCCGTTATCTTCAAGTGCCATTACTTCACGTGTAATTTCTTCATCGGTAAGGGTTTTTCTTATTGCTTTTGTGTTTGATACTTTAAAACCACAATATTGACAATTATTTGAGCATTTATTTCCTATATATAACGGAGCAAACAAAACAATTCTATTTCCATAAACACGTTCTTTTAAATTTCTAGCTCCCTGTTTAATTTCTTCTATTAAATCGGGATCGGTTGTATTTATCAAAACTGCTGTTTCTTCAAGAGTTAATCGTTGCTTGTTTAATGATTTATTTATTATATCTCTAACTCTTTCTGGTGTTGAAATTGTTGTATTAATGTAATTCCAAAGCTCATCTGGATCTATAAAAGGCTGCATTCTTTTATCTTCAATCGAACATTTTTCTGGATAAAACTTCATAGTTATTTCTTTAATTTAAGTACAATATTGCTGAATTATTTTCTTTAAAAAAATGACTTTTATTAGTTTTATACATATTTTATTCCTATCAATAGAATATCATCAACCTGAAAATAATTTCCTTTCCATTTATCGTGAGTTTCTTCAATTATTCTATGTTGTTCTTTCATTGGTAAATCTGATACTGATAATAAAAGCTCTTTTAATGCTTTATATTTAAATTTTTTCCCTTCAGGCCCTCCAAACTGGTCGGCATAGCCATCAGAAAACATATAAAATAAATCGCCTTTTTCTATCGGAATAATATGTTTAATAAATGGTCTCAGATTATCGTAAACACCTATTGGCATTTTATCTCCTTTGTATTCAATAATTTCTTTATTTCTAATGATGTAAAGCGGGTTGTTAGCACCGGCAAATTCAAGTGTTTGTTTCTCAAAGTCAAAAATACACAAAACCATATCCATACCATCTTTAGTTTGCTGTTCACCAGTTCCTTGGTTTAAAGCTCTAATAATATTATCGCGAAGTTTATTTAGAATAATTGCTGCATCTATGCTTTTCATTCCGCTTACTATTTCGTTTAGAAAAGAAATCCCTAACAAGCTCATAAACGCACCAGGTACTCCATGACCAGTACAATCGGCAGCAGAAACAATAAGTTTATTTTTTATTGAAGTAATAAAATAATAATCACCACTTACAATATCTCTTGGGCGATTAAATATAAAAAATTTATCTTTTAAAATTTCTTCAACAACATTAATAGGTGGCAATACAGCCTGCTGTATTCGGCTTGCATATTTAATGCTATCCATTATTTCTTGTTTTTGAAATGCAATTTCGTCACGCTGGAGCTGTATTTCTTCTTTCTGTTGACTAATTTCAATATTTTGACGCAATATTTCTTGATTCTTCTGATTTAAAGCAATATTTGCTTGTTTCTTAATTTGATAACTTCTATAAATAAAAAAACCTAAAAATACTAGCAACATTATAATACCAATAAATAAATACAAAATAAGTTGTTGCATGTGTATTCGTTCTAGTTGTTCGTTTAAAATCTTTTTTTGTTCGTTAATACGTTCATTTTGCATATCTATTTCTTTTTTTTGATTTGCAAGAATTACTGACTTCTCATTTATTTCTATGTTTTTCGATTGCAAAACTTTTTCACGTTGTTCAAGTTCTTTCAACTTTTGTGCTAACAACATTTTATTGAACTGAACTTGTTGTAAAATATGAGATAAAGCCTGTTTTTGTTTTTCTATTTCTTTAACTTGAGCTTCTATTTCCTGTTGTTGGTCAAAAATAATTTGTTGTTGCTTCTCTATTTGAAGTTTTTGTTGTTCCAAAAGTTTGCTTTGCTGTTCAACAATTTCTTTCTCTTTTTGCAGTGCCAAATCAGTTTTTTTATATAATTTTTCCCAGTCGGCCTTAGATTTAACAGAACCTTCTACAAATAATTCATTTAATTTATATCCACATTCGATCAATTTTGGCATATTAAGTTCGTAACGACGTACGTTGTTTAAAACAATAAAATTTATCATTGATTTATGAAACTCAAAATTTTCTGTTACAAGTATTGTTGAACAATCTAAGCGTTTTTGTACTTTATCTATGTCAAAATTCTCATCATTTTTAAAAAATATAATATTGCATGGTTTTATTTGATCATAATTATATGAATGTATTATTTTAATTGGCTTATTGTGCAATAATTTAATATTGTTTGCTGTTATCTTCATAGTGTTAAAAAGCGAAGTATCAGTTGTAAGTAAACACACTATGAATGTATCTATATAATTTTCGTTTGGCCAAGTTACTTGTTTTGCAATGTCGAAAATGTATTTAGCTCTTGAATTATTATCGAATTTATTTTGTGCAAAAAGCGTTTTAAACAAGCAAATTTGTATAATTAGCAAACATAAGTATCTCATAATAAAATTTTAAGTTTATACGAAAGTAATCGAAAAAAGTTTGATATAAATATGCTAATTGTTTAATTTTTTAATAATTTTCCCTTTTTCATTCCATTCAATATATTCAATTAACTTACCATCTTCGTACTTCCCTTCAAATTTTTTTTCTCCAGATATAAACCAACCAATTGTTTCACCTGTTTCAATTCCATCAACGTAAAATTTTTCTAGTTTAATTTTCTGATTTGGATAAAATTGTTTCTCCATACCATTTTTCATCCCAAAACTAAAATGTCTTTCCATTTTCTTATTTCCATTTTCATAGAAATATATCCACAAACCTTCTTCTTTTCCGTTTTTTACAATACCTGTTCGTTCTACATTACCATTTTCGTAATAATAAGTCCATGTTCCATTAGCTTCACCTTCTACATATTGCCCTTTGGTTTTTATCATACCCGACGGATAAAACCAAATCCAGGTTCCATGTTCTAAACCATCTTGAAATTCGCCAGTTGCTACTAAAATTCCATTTTTATCATAAAATCTTGAAATACCCTGTTCTAAACCGTTTTCGTAATTTTTTCGTGCAATAATTTTACCTGTTTCATTTTTTTCTATAAGTATTCCTGAAAATGGTTGACTTGTTGTTTTATCGTATAAAAGACCGTTGTATTCATATAATTGTTCTAATTCGGCTGATTGTGAACAAAGTACAGTTGAGTATAAAATAAATAAAATAAAAACAATATTGCAAATGCAATAATTCATAAATAATTATCCAAAATTAAAATAAAATTTCTTAATTTATGAAATAATGTTAAACTACACAAATATAAGCATGCTGAAAAAGGCAACTATTAAACCCGAAACAAAACCCGTTAATACTTCCTTTAAGTTATGGGCACCAGCTAATAACCGCGATGATATTATTAAACCAGAAAGTAACACAATTAAACTTAATAAATAAAATTGAGCTATAACTCCAAGTTGAAACCTATAGAAAAATATTAAACCTAATAAAGATCCTATTGCATAAGTATGCATACTAATTTTAAAATAAAATAACTGCAAAAACAATAAAACTCCGAGAATAATTGGAAAAACACCAAATAATTTTCCAATAAAATAAGGAAATGATAAATTTTTGAAATAAAAATATAAAAAAATGTAAAATAACAGCATAATAAAAACCGACAAAATCCGTTCTAACTTAGTGTTCATATTAAAGGATGAAAATATAAGAAAATAATACTTTATTATTGATAATACCAACAATGGTAATAGTACTGTTATAATAAAAAATGCAACAAATAAATAAAAAATTGATTCTGTGTTAAATAAAAAATATTGTGAATACAAATGTATTATTGCATACAACGAATATAATGGGATGAAAATTGGATGAAATAATACATCAATTACGTTAAAAAAAATTTTTTCAATTTTTGATAAAGTCATTTTAAAGCTCTTTTCTTAGTCTTGCAACAGGTATTTTAAGTTGCTCACGATATTTAGCAACAGTACGACGAGCAACATTTAAACCTTCTTTTTTTAAAATATCTGATAATTCTTCATCAGTTAACGGATTTCTTTTGTCTTCTTGAGCAATAAGTTCTTTAATTCGTTCTTTAACCTTATAAGTTGAAACAATTTCTTCATCTTCGACAATCAACGATTCGCTAAAGAACGATTTTAACGAAAAAACTCCATAATTAGTAAGTACAAATTTATTGCTTACAACACGCGAAACAGTACTAATGTCAAATCCAGTTAAATCAGAAATATTTTTCAAAATCATTGGTTTTAGTAGTGATTTTTCACCTGTTAAAAAGAAATCTTTTTGATACTGAACAATTGCTTGCATAATAATGAGTAAAGTATTTTGTCTTTGTTGAATAGCATCAATAAACCAGCGTGCAGCTTCTATCTTTTGTTTGGCAAATTGAATAGCTTCATTGTTGATAGCTTTTTTTTGCTTTTTATTATGTTCAAGCGAACGAAGCATTTCTTGAAATGACTTACTAATTCTTAATTCCGGATTATATTTCGAGTTCAACGAAACTCGTATTTCTTGTTCATCTATTTCAACTATAAAATCGGGAATAACTTGATTTTTTGCAATATCATAACTATTAGAAAAGGAACTACCAGGATTTACATTCAAATTTTGAATTTCATCCAGTGCTTTTTTAAGTTCTTCTTCATTTATATTTAATTTTCGTTGAATTTTTTCATAATGCTTTTTTGTGAGTTCTTCGTAACAGCATTCTATTATTTTTAAGGCAAGGTTAACGGAAAAAGTTTTTTGTTTGCGTAATAATTGAAGGTGTAAACTTTCTTTTATATTTCGTGCTCCAACACCTGGTGGATCGAGACTTTGTACTTTTCTTAACACACTCTCAACTTCGTCCTTCGTTACATTCATATTTAATGTAAAAGCAAGGTCATCTGAGATAGATTCTACATTGCGTTGTAAATAACCTTTTTCGTCTATGCAACCAATTATGTATTCCGCTATAGTTAATTCGTGGCTTGTTAAATTAAGGTACCCTAACTGATTAATCAAATAATCGTTAAATGTTTCTTCGCTTGTAAATATAATTTCGGCAACTTCATCATCGGGAGAATTATTATTGGCTTGTAATCTATAATATGGTATATCTTCTGTTTCTTCTTCGCTCAAGTAATCTTCATAAGAAAACTCATCATCATTCGACAAATTATCTTTATCTGAATCATTTATATCTGAATCGTTTGATGATTCATTAGACAATTGCACATCGTTTTCTTCATTATCATTGTTTAAATCTTCATCGCTTAATTCCAACGTAATTTCATCATCTTCGCTTCCTTCTTCTAGTGCGGGATTTTCTTCTAATTCCTTTTTTATACGTTGTTCTAATTCCAATATAGGAATTTCTAACATTTTTATTAACTGAATTTGCTGAGGTGATAACTTTTGCAACAATTTCTGCTGAAGACTCTGTTCCAACATAATGTTTTTTTACTGTGAAACGAAGTTAATTAAAAAAAGTTTCAAAAAAACAGACCTAAAATTCAGCATTCTTTGGCGTACGAGGGAAAGGTATCACATCTCTAATATTTGACATTCCAGTTATAAATAACATAAGCCGCTCGAAACCAAGACCGAAACCGCTATGAGGAGCTGTGCCAAACTTACGAGTTTCTAAATACCACCATATATCTTTCTCTGGTATATGTAACTCTTTAATTCTGTTAAATAATTTTTCGTAATTCTCTTCACGTTGCGACCCACCAATTATTTCTCCTATTTTAGGAAATAAAACGTCCATAGCTCTAACTGTTTTACCGTCGTCGTTTTGCTTCATGTAAAAGGCTTTTATTTCTTTTGGGTAATCTGTTATTATTACTGGTCGTTTAAAATGTTTTTCTACCAAATATCGTTCGTGTTCCGATTGTAAATCACATCCCCAATAAACAGGGAATTCAAAATTCTCTTTTGAATATAGCAAAATATTTATAGCATTTGTGTATGTAATTCTTTCGAAAGGATTTTTGAGTACAAACTGAAGTCGTTCAATTAATTCTTTATCGTACATTTCGTTTAAAAATCTTAAATCGTCTATACAATGTTCAAGTGCATATTTTACAAGATATTTAATGAAGTCTTCAGCCAAATCCATATTATCGTTAATATCGTAAAAAGCCATTTCTGGCTCTATCATCCAGAACTCAGCTAAGTGACGAGGTGTATTAGAATTTTCAGCCCTAAATGTTGGACCAAATGTATATATTTCAGACAATGCAAGAGCTCCAAGTTCTCCTTCAAGTTGTCCGGAAACAGTAAGACTTGTTTCTTTACCAAAGAAATCCTGACTAAAATCTATTTTACCATCTTCTGTTTTTGGTAAGTTATATAAATCGAGAGTTGTAACCCTAAACATTTGTCCAGCACCTTCACAATCGCTTCCTGTAATAATTGGAGTATGAATGTAAACGAACCCTTTAGAATTAAAATAATTATGTATTGCATAAGACATGTTATGTCTTATTCTAAAAATTGCTCCAAAAGTATTTGTTCGTGGTCTGAGATGAGCTATAGAACGTAAAAATTCTAAGGTATGTCCTTTCTTTTGTAATGGATATATTTCAGGGTCGCATGTTCCATGTATTATTATTTCCTTGGCATTAACTTCAACTTTTTGCCCTTTTCCTTGCGAAGGAACTAATGTTCCTATAACACGTAAACAAGCACCTGTTGTTATTTTTTTTATTAATTCTTCGTCGAATTGAATATTATCTAATACAATTTGAATGTTATGTATAATAGAACCATCGTTTAATGCAATAAAACTAACATTTTTAATGTTCCGATGAGTTCTAACCCATCCTTCAACAACATAGTCTTTGTTTAGTTCACAATTGTTAAGCAAATCTTTAATTTTTGTTCTTTTCATATTTATAAATCTATTTCTATTCCTTGATAATTGTATATATGATAACTTAAAAATGGTAATTGATTATCCGAACTAATCTTTATATAACATTTATACTTCAATATCCATTTCAATCTTTTCGATAATAACCCTTGTTTTAAATAAGCTGCTACAAAAGGATTTGTTTTAATGTGAAAGTATCTGTATGGAGTTTTACTTACCAAATATTCGAGATAACTTTCTATTTGACTTTCAATTAAAATGCTATTAGTAATTTTTCCTGAACCAGAACAATCAGGACAAGTCTCGGTTGTTACAATGTTTATTTCTGGTCTTACTCGCTGTCGTGTAATTTGCATTAAACCGAACTTACTTAGAGGTAAAATATTGTGTTTTGCGCGATCTTTTTCCATCAATTTTTTCATCCTATCGTAAAGTAATTTTTTGTTTTCTGCCTTGTACATATCAATAAAATCTATTACAATAATACCACCTAAATCTCTCAACCTTAACTGACGGGCAATTTCTTCGGCAGCAATTAAATTTACCTCTAAGGCATTTTGCTCCTGATTATTATCGTTTACATACCTATGGCCACTATTAACATCTATTACGTGTAAAGCTTCTGTATGTTCTATAACAAGATAAATTCCAGATTTTAATGTAACTGTTTTCCCAAAAAGCGATTTTATTTGTTTATTAATTCCGAATTGCTCAAATAAAGGTGTTTTTCCATTATACGTTCTAATAATTTTTTCTTTTTCAGGTGCTATTGACTGGACAAAAGAACGCATTGTTTGAGCTATTTGTTTGTCGTTTACATAAATATTTGCAAACGACTCATTAAGTAAATCGCGAAGTATTGCTTGAGTACGCTCTAACTCGCCTAAAATTAAGCAAGGCAGTGTTTTTTGATGTATTTGATTAAAAGCAGATTCCCATTTTTTTACTAAATCTCGTAATTCTGAATCTAACTCTTGTATGCTTTTACCTTCTGAAGCAGTTCTAACTATTGCTCCATAGTTTTTAGGAAGCAAACTCTCTAATATAAGCTTTAATCTGTTTCTTTCTTCGGCCAATTTTATTTTCTGCGAAACCGATACTTTATTAGAAAAAGGAATTAAAACAAGATTCCTACCAGGTATAGAAATTTCAGAAGTTAAACGTGGTCCTTTTGTCGAAATAGGTTCTTTAGCTATTTGAACAATAATTGGTTGCCCTGGCTTTAGTATTTCGTTTATTTTTCCATTTTTACTTATGTCGGGTAAAGCATCAAAATTACTTAGCTGTTTACTAGAATTTGGATTGTTTTGTAATTGCATAAAGTAACGTTGCAACGATAAAAACTGTGGTCCTAAGTCGAGATAATGTAAAAATGCATCCTTTGAATAACCAATATCTACAAAAGCTGCATTTAGTCCAGGGTTAATTTTTTTTACTTTGCCTATATAAATATCACCAACACTAAATTGAAAATTATTCCTTGCTTTATTTATTTCAACAAGGCTCTTATCTTCAAGAAGTGCTATCTTGATTTCATTAATATCAACATCTACAAAAAGCTCCCTTATCACATTATTGTTTTTTAAAAAAACAGAAAAAACCTATAGCGAACTATAGGTTTTAAATTTTCTTTATTAAAAAATCATCTAACGAATTTTCTTTTTATGACGATTTTTTCTTAAACGTTTTTTTCGTTTATGAACCGCCATTTTGTGTCTTTTACGTTTTCTTCCGCAGGGCATAATTTAATATATTTTTTATTTAACCTTTACTTTCGATTTTACATCATTTACAAATGTTTTAGCAGGTTTAAAAGAAGGTATGAAGTGTTCAGGAATAACAATAGTTGTGTTCTTTGAAATGTTTCTTGCTATTTTTTTTGCACGTTTTTTCAATATAAAACTACCAAAACCACGCAAATAAACATTATTTCCTTTTACCATTGATTCTTTCATGGTTTCCATGAACGATTCAATAGTTTTTTGAACATAAACCTTTTCTATTCCGGTTTTTTTTGAAATTTCGTTTACAATATCAGCTTTTGTCATATTCTTTAAAGTTTTTATTTAGTTAATACTATTTCAGCCTGCAAATATAGCTATAATTTTAATTCTCAAAATATTTATACTTTAATTTTTTATAAAAAGTTATACACAACTGTTAATTTTAGTTTCTAACTAATAGAATTATTTTATTATAATTAGGTATGACATAAAAGTAGTTTATTAAAAACATAAAATAAATTTGCAGAATTAAAAAAAAGATTTTACATTTGCTTATATTTTCAAAAAATTAGGGAAAATGATGGAAGAAAACGAAAACATTAGGGAAAATAGTCAACGTAGCAGAGACGAAGTATATTCAAAAGCTGTACGTGCTGGAAAAAGAACTTATTTCTTTGATGTAAAATCAACAAAAAGAGACGACTATTATTTAACCATCACCGAAAGCAAAAAAAGGATTAGACCAGATGGTTCTGTTTATTATGAAAAACACAAACTTTATCTCTACAAAGAAGATTTCGAAAAGTTTGCTGAAGGATTAAACGATGTAGTACAATTTATTAGAAACAACAAAATTAATCTTTCTAGTAACGAATCGAACACCGAACAAGAATAAATACCTTATCTATATAAGGTACTTTCTTCAATGTATTGATAAACTTTTTCTGGTAAGAAAAAATATACATTTTTTCTTTTCTTAAGCTTTTCTCTTATATAAGTTGAAGAAATTTCTATTATTGGAGCTTTAATTAACATTATATTTTCATGTTTAATATTTACGTCAAAGTCTTTTCGTGGGTAAACTACTATTTTAAAATTTTCCAAAATTACTTGATAATTTTTCCATTTATGAAAATTTAGTAAATTATCACTTCCAATTATAATTGAAAATTTCATTTGAGGATATTTTTCTTTAAGTCTAATAAGCGTATCAATTGTATAAGAAGGTCTCGGCAAATAAAATTCAATATCTAAAGCCCTAAATTTATCAAAGTTACCTATTGCTAAATTTACCATTTCAAGACGATCGTATTCGCCTGCAAGGCTTTCTTTTCTTTTATGCGGGTTTTGAGGAGAAACAACAAACCACACTTCGTCAAACGGGACTTCTACCAACATATAATTTGCTATTATTAAATGCCCATGATGGATTGGATTAAACGAACCAAAAAATAAACCAATTTGTTTAAATTCAGACATAAAAAATTTTTATTACAAAATTAGTTAAGTTTTTAGTTTTAACTAAAAAGCTTATAATAAGATTATATTGCAGCATATTAAAAAATATAATAAGTCTTTACTAAAATTATTACCATATAAAAACTATTTTTAGTTTTTTAAATATCTTTTAAAAAAAAGCACCCAAAACTGCCAATTAAAAAAATTTTTAATTTAAGTAATTTTTGTAATCCAATAGATGAAACATTTCCACATACTGTTAAATAAAACTTTATAAACTTACAACTTTTTACTCAATAAATTGTTGAAAATGTGTTAAATGATTTTTAATGGTTAACTATATATGTTTTAGAACATTTTTATGTTATACTTCAAGATTCTATTTTTGCACAAAAATTTTTGAACATGAAAGTATTTTTTTCGATTCTATTTTTAATAACAGCAATTAGTTTAATATCCCAAACAGATACAATAAAACTTAAAGAAATTGAAATAAATTCTAATAGAGTTAGCACAGCTTATAATAAACAACTTCGTGTTGTTCAAATTATAAATAAAGAAGAACTAAATAATTTGCCAATATCATCAATAAGCGACTTGCTCGACTATGCCGGAAGTATAGATGTTCGACAACGAGGCACTCATAATGTTCAATCTGACGTTAGCATTCGTGGTGGAAATTACGAACAAGTGTTAATAATGTTAAATGGAATTCCTGTAAACGATCCACAAACAGGTCATCATAATATGAACATACCTATTGACATTAATATAATAGAGCGAATTGAGATATTTTCGGGAGGTGATGCACGACGTTATGGAGCCAGTGCCTTTACTGGAGCTATAAACATAGTTACGAAAAGCGAATTTGAAAATAAATTTATACTTTCATTATGTGGTGGCGATTTTAAATACTTTGATGCACAAACATCTGCCAGCTTTAAAATTTTTAATACTCAACAAATTATTGCTTTTAATCATTATCAAAGCGATGGATATCGGAAAAATACAGATTTTCATCATAATCAAGTTATGTGGAAAGCTATTCATAAAAAAGAAAACCAAAATTTAATAGCAATAATAGCAGCAGAAGATAAATCTTTTGGAGCCAACAGCTTTTACACTCCAAAATTTCCAGATCAATACGAACAAACACGAACATTGTTTAGCTCTCTGAGCAATAAATACTACTTGCAAAAAAGTACATGGACTTTTCAAGCATACTATAGACAACATCATGATCGCTTCGAACTATTCAGACACGATCTGCCATCTTTTACTATTCCGACATGGTACAAACAGCACAACTATCACATGACACAAGTTTTTGGAACACAAAGCAATATATCATTTAACACAAAAGCAGGCAAAACAATTCTCGGAATTGATTATCGTTACGAAAATATTTTAAGCAACATTTTAGGTGAACCAATGAACGACACAATACCTGCTCCATTCGAAAAAAATGGAAAATTTACACGAAAAGCAAGCAAAAGCTATTTGTCGGCTTTTGGAGATCATTCTATTCACATAAATAAATTTGCTTTATCTTGCGGATTAATGATAACTTATCTTTCGAGTAAAAAATTTTATTACTATCCAGGATTAGATTTAGGATATTACATAAACAAAAATTTGACATTATTTTCATCATTAAGCCGTTCGTTAAGATTGCCTACATACACCGAACTTTATTATAACGACCCTGCACATACTGGAAATAAGAACCTAAAACCAGAAGAAGCTTGGAATTACGAAGCAGGGTTTAAATATTTTGGAAGCATTTTACAATTTCAAGCAGCATATTTTTACAGAAAAGGTTATAACATTATAGATTGGGTTAGAATAAACCCTTCCGACAAATGGGTTAGTGAAAACATAACTACTGTTAACACTACCGGAGCAGATTTATACATATTATACAACCATTCCTCAGTAAAAACAAAGTCATTATTACAACAAATACGTTTTAATTATTCATACATAAGTATAACTAAACAAAGCAAAGATTATTACTCGAAATATGCTTTAGATGTATTACGCAATAAAATAAGTCTCTTTTTAGAGCATAAAATTTTCAAAAACATTAAAGCATCTTGGGCAATTCTTTACCACGAAAGAATGGGTACTTATACAGAATTTTCAACTAATACAGAAAAAAAATATAAACCATATATAACATTAGACGGTAAAATAACTTACAAATACAAAAAAGCAGAATTATATATTAGCGGATCTAATTTATTAGACACATATTACTACGATATAGCAAACATTCCTATGCCAGGTCGTTGGGTTAAAGGTGGAATAAAAATTCTATATTGATTTTATTTAGAATAAAAACAAATTATAGTTTTTAAATAACAAATATAAAACTGATAAAAATCATACTCAAGAGTATCTTACGAGTATAGTTTTACCTAAGAAATATAACAATAACAATTATTTTTTAATAACTAATAAAATTAAGGAGGTAAAATCATGACAGAAGTTCAAGAAATTCTTGAAAAAGTTACAAGCAAATACGGAAAACAACGTTCTGCTTTAATGCCTGCACTTCAGGCTATAGTAAAAGAGAAACATTATTTGTCTGATGAAGACATAGTTGAAGTAGCAAAAACTTTTGATTTATCTTCTGCAGAAGTTTATGGTACTGCTACTTTCTATACTTTTTTAGACATTGTCCCAAGAGGAAAATACGTTATTAGAGTTTGTAAAACTATAGCTTGCCACATGTCGGGTAAAGATGAAATTATTGAAGCGTTACAAAACACACTAAAGATTAAAGTAGGCGAAACAACAGTAGATAAGAAATTTAGTTTATTAACTGCTAATTGTTTGGGTTGGTGTCATAAAGGACCAGTTATGCTTATAAATGATGAAGTTTATCCTGAATTAACACCACAAAAAGCTATTGAAATAATACAATCTTATCAATAAAAATAATGTTAAACTTAAAATAAGTATAAAATGGAAAATAAACAATTAAAGAAAGTTGATCTTATATTCTGCAAAACATGTCAGGATGATATTGAAGTTGTAAAAAAAGCAATTTCTCGCCATCCCGACGAAATTATTAACGATTTAATAGACTCTGGCTTAAAAGGTAGAGGTGGAGCTGGATTCCCTACTGGTTTGAAATGGAAATTTACCAAAAATCAGGATTCTGCTATTAAATACGTAGTTTGTAATGCCGACGAAGGCGAGCCAGGTACTTTTAAAGACAGAGAAATACTTGATACAGTTCCTACTAAAGTATTTGCAGGGATGGCTATATGCGGTTATTGCATAGGTGCCAAACAAGGATACATATATTTACGTGCAGAGTATAACTTTTTGTTAAATAAATTAAATGCTGAATTAGAAACATTTAACAAAAAAATTAAAGAATGTGGTTTAGATTTTACTATAGAAATTCGTTCTGGTAGTGGTGCTTATATTTGCGGCGAAGAGAGTGCTTTATTTGAAAGTATCGAAGGTAAACGTGGCGAACCTCGCAACAAACCTCCATATCCAACAGTAGCAGGATTATTTGGCAAACCTACTGTAATAAACAACGTAGAAACATTCGTTTACACTGCTATGATAAATCATTTTGGTGTTGCGAAATTTAAAGAATTAGGAACACAAGACTCAAGAGGATCAAAAGTATTTTCAGTTTCTGGCGATACTCCTATTCCAGGTATTTACGAGCTTGAATTAGGAATGACTGTTGATGAGTTTGTTAAAGAATTTGGAGATGGAGATACAAAAGCAGTACAAGTAGGTGGAGCTTCAGGGCACTGTGTTCCACGCAAAAAATTTAATGATACAATCATAGGTTTTGAAGGCATACCAACCGGCGGTTCGATGATGATTTTTAATAGTAGCCGTTCTATGTACAATGTACTTAAAGATTATCTCGAATTCTTCACAGAAGAATCATGCGGGCAATGTACTCCTTGTCGTGTTGGATGCCAACAATTATTAAAAGGCATAGAAGCTGTTAAAAGAGGTGAACGCCCTGCTTCATATCTCGAAGAATTAAAAAAGTTAGCACAAAGTATGAAAATTGCTGCTAAATGCGGCTTAGGGCAATCTGTCGCTAATCCATTTATTTCTATCGTTGATAATTTTAAAGAAGAAATTATTTACTAATTATAAATTAAAAGGAGATTGAAACATGAGTAACTACATGGTAAATTTAAAAATAAATAACATACCAGTTTCAGTTCCAGAAGGAACAACCATATTAGAAGCTGCAAAAAAATTAAATTTTCGAATTCCAACATTATGCTATCATGAAGATTTAAGTATAGCAGGCAATTGTAGAGTATGTGTTGTAGAACAAGTTGGGGCTCGTTTATTACAAGCAGCATGTGCTGTACCTGTTGCAGAAGGAATGGAGATTTTAACTAATAGCAACAAAGTTCGTCAGGCGCGTAAACATGTTATAGAATTACTTCTTTCAGAGCATCGTGCCGACTGTACAGAATGTTACAAAAATGGTAACTGCGAATTACAAAGTTTAGCTCATGAATACGGTGTAAATCAGCATCTATTCATTGATTTAGCTCGTAAAAGAAATTATACAATAGATCGCAGTTCACCTTCTATAATTAAAGACGATAGTCGTTGTATTCGATGCCAGCGTTGTGTTCGTACATGCGACGAATTACAGGGGGTATCTGCTTTAGCCGTTGCATACAAAGGCGATCAGCAAAAAATTTCTACATTCTTCGAACACCCTATGTTTGAGGTTGTTTGCACAAATTGTGGTCAGTGTATAAATCGTTGTCCAACTGGCGCATTAATAGAAAAAACATACATTGAAGAAGTATGGGATGCTATTAACGACCCCACAAAACATGTAGTAGTTCAAACTGCTCCTGCTGTTCGTATAGGATTAGGTGAGGTTTTAGGATACGATCCTGGAGAAAGAGTTACCGGAAAAATGGTTACAGCACTTAAACTTTTAGGCTTCGATTCTGTACTTGATACAGACTTTACAGCCGACCTAACAATTATGGAAGAAGGCACCGAATTATTAACACGACTCAAAAAAGCTTTAGTAGATAAAGAACAAGTTGCTCTTCCTATGATGACATCTTGCTCACCAGGTTGGATTAAATTCCAAGAACACATGTTTCCAAATCTATTAGACAATTTATCAACGTGCAAATCACCACAACAAATGTTTGGCGCTTTAGTCAAAACATATTATGCTCAAAAAAAAGGATTAAATCCCAAAGACATAGTTTCAGTTTCAATTATGCCTTGTACTGCTAAAAAATTCGAGGCTAATCGCTCCGAAATGCGTGCAAGTGGCTTCCAAGACGTGGACTATGTTCTTACAACACGTGAATTAGGAATGATGATAAAGCAAGCAGGTATTGATTTTATGAAATTGCCCGACAGTCCATACGATAGCATTATGGGTGAATCTACGGGAGCTGCTGTAATTTTTGGTGTTACGGGTGGGGTTATGGAAGCTGCTTTACGTACAGCTTACGAAATTGTTACCGGCAGAGAAGTTCCATTCCGTAATCTTAACATTACACCTGTTCGTGGTTTCGACGGAATACGCGAAGCAACTATTAAAATAGAAGGTTGCCTTCCAGAATGGAGTTTTCTTGAAGGTGCAGAACTAAAAGTTGCTGTAGCACACGGATTAGCTAATGCAAAAAAACTTATGCAAGCCATAAATGATGGTACATTATCATATCACTTTATTGAAGTAATGGCTTGTCCTGGCGGTTGTTTAGGTGGTGGAGGTCAACCTATACCAACTAATTTAGAAATTCGCAGCAAACGTGCAGAAGCAATTTATGCAGAAGATGAGGCTATGTCGTTACGAAAATCGCATGAAAATCCTGAAGTACACATGATATATCAAGATTTTCTTGGAAAACCACTCAGCCATAAATCACACGATTTATTACACACACATTATAAACCAAGAAAACGATACTAATTTATTTTTTCCAATAAAAAGAGGCTGTCTCAAAAGGGCAGCCTTTTTTTTATTTATATGTCGATTGTCCAAGCACCTTCTAAAAATACGGAATGTACTTTAATTGCTGAGTTTTGTACTTGTTTTTGCCATTTTATAACTTTACTTTTTGGACAAGAACTATCAAAAACTATATATTTGGTTTTAACTTTACTCAATAAATTATTCATATTAACTTTAGCTTCTTTTTGAATTATTATTAAATCAACTTCTATTTTTTCTGTTTCTTCATGTAAAGAAAAAAATGCATCGTTGTTAACTACTAAAATTTTAAAATTATAAAAACTGAAAAAATTTTTATAAAACCATATGTTTGGATTTTCTATCTTAATCAAATTAGTTAAAAGATACTGCGAGCTTGTATTTTGAAATAATATTGTTTTCTCTTTGTTTAAACCCAATTCTATCCAATTTTCTTTTGCATATCTAATTTCTTTGCTTTTAAGTTCTTCGTCAACAAATAAAACATTTTCTTTGCCATCAATTATATTCATTACCGATTTTCCTGGAATATTGTAAACTATAACTTTTTTTTGATTTATTAAACTAATTTCTCTCACAATAAGTACAACAAAAATTAAAAATATGCAAATAAGTGAATACATTAAAAAAACTACTCTTTTATAATTAAAAAACATTGTTAATAAAACTAATACTCCATACATCAATATCATTATGGGAATATTTACATATATACCTTCAATAACAGACATCGGCAAATCTTCTATTATAAAAACTACCTGATTCATAAAGCTTACCATATATTTAAGCAGGACAGATACATAATTAAAAACAAAAGGGAACCACGAAAAAACATATAAAAAAACAGTAACATAAATAACCATAGAAACTAATGGAACCAGAATTAAGCCAGAAACTATAAAATACAATGGAAATTGATGAAAGTAATAAATAGATAAAGGAGTTGTTGCAATTTGTGCTGCTAATGTAACACAAATTAAAGACCATATAGCATCTAAAATCTTATTTTTTGTAAACCACAAACTTTTTAACTTTGGTTGTAAATATACTATTCCTAATACAGCCACATAAGATAACTGAAACCCTATATCAAACAACATTAATGGATTTAAAATCAATAAAAAAAAAGCAGATGCCGATAATGTATTATAAATATTCGTTTGACGATTTATTAAAGTAGCAACAACCATAAAACTAAACATAGCTGTTGCCCTTAGTACAGACGGAGATAACCCAGTAATAAAAGCATAAAACCATAAAACCGTTAATGAAATAATCACAAAAAGCCATCTTAAATATTTTCTTTTTATAAAAAAAGAGAATAAATATTGTAAAATTAAATAAACAACTCCTACTTGAAAACCACTAACTGCCAAAATATGTATAGCACCAGCAGAAGAATATGCCTGTTTTAACTCTGCATCTATTTCATTATGATAACCAAAAATTGTAGCAGATGCAACTGCAAACACATCGTTGGGTAAATTCATTTTTTTTAACACAGACAATAAAAAGTCTCTGCTTTTTTCAGCATAACGAACAACAAAATAATCACTTCTGTTTGGATAAA
>Ga0308397_1000172_pt1 | contig 50296 bp, 48 predicted proteins | sample Hotspr20SampleT8_FD_202356 | JGI IMG/M metagenome (GOLD analysis project Ga0308397, IMG submission 202356) | Hot spring phototrophic mat microbial communities from Mushroom Spring, Yellowstone National Park, Wyoming, United States - 20051001_T8 ...
TGGACATTTGGTATTAAGCATAGGAATTTTACCCCAAGCAATCAAGACAAAAGATGTTTCTATTATAGTGAATTTTGAATCTATATACGAAAAAATAGGGATTCCTTCTTTGGTTGGTCAAATCTTGGCAGGAATCGTATTATTTCTAATGCGAGTAGAAAATTATTCTGTTTTGCTTCGATGGGATGATTTTATTGGCAGACATTTTATTCTAAAAATTTTGTTGCTGTTATTTACAATAGGACTTGCCATTCATGCACGTTTAAGAATTGTTCCAAAGTTAAACAAAGAGAACCTAAACATCTTGGCAATTCATATTATTGCAGTAAGTATTGTGGGAGTTTTGTTTGTTTTAGTAGGTATAAGCATCCGTATGGGAATTTTTTGATTTATTTTAAACGAATTGCCTTCCATTGTCCAGAACTATGGGTGCCACTGTACTTGCCTTCGATTTCTCCTTTTTCGTTCAATGTACCAAAATAAGTTTGTTTGAATTCATAAGGTGAACCGATTTCTTGACAAGCTTTTCCTACACATGCTCGAACAAACTGGATGTTATTACCTTTGATTTGAATGTATTGCAAAAATTCTGTTTTGCCTTTACCCCATTGGGGAAACCTTACATAACCACCAGGAAACCCTGACTGTGTTTGGTAAATCGTTAGAACACCTTCGTGTCCTCCAGCAATGATTTTGTAGGTTCCGATAAAATTTAGATTGATAACATTTTTGGAACTTGACTCCTGATCTTCTTTAAAGGATTCTTCGTCTCCAAAAAAAACAATTTTTTTGATGGAATCTAACAAATAGCTATTTTCGATGTAATCTTGGTTTTCCGAAGGTTCTTTTAATAGGATTTGATTTATGTTCATAGAAGATAGAATGCCCTGTTTGATTTCGGTATTTTTAAAAAAAATATAAGCTGGTTTTTCGATCTTACAAGTATTCTCTGTAAGAGAATTTTGAATTACTGCTGTTGCTATAGACGAAGCTGTTATTAGAGTAATTGTTGGCAAAATATTTTGTTTATTGCTAAAAAAGTCTTTTAAATGTTGGATAATCATAAAAATTAAATCGGAATTTTTTAAATTTTAATAAATTTTTTTTATTATTGGAAAAATTTTACGTCTAAACCGATAATAATAATAGATTGATTGACAAAAAATCATCAATTAATTAATATGAAATAAAAAAACGAGGGAAGGTATGTCACTTTCAGAAGATAAAATAAGCTATCCACAAGAAATACTCCATTACGAAAAAAAAATCTATGATCAACGCCAGTTGATAGAAATTTCGCGTGCACTAAATTCTACATTAGATTATAAATATTTGATCAATGCAGTTGTAGATGTTTGTTTAGCACAAGTGCAAACCCTAAGTGCTGCTTTGTTCCTAAGTCCCGACATGGACGCAGATCTTTTGGAATTAGTACCAGACTTTAAAGGATTTGATTTAATTTATTCGTTAGATCATTACAAAATCTCGTTAGAGTCTTCGTTAATCCATCTTTTTAAAGAAACCAACAAAGCATATACTATTCTAGAATTAGAAACGCATTCTCGATTGCAAAACAACAAAGAGGTATTGATTTTAAAAGAATTGGGGGGCCATTTAATTATTCCGATGAAAGCAAAAGGAAGCATTATTGGCCTAATCATCTTAGGGGAAAAAATTACCGGCGAAGAATATACCAATTCGGAAAAAGAATTTTTAGTCGATCTTGCTTCCCTTGGTGCGATTGCAGTAGATAATGCGAGATTGTACGAAAGAGCAACCGTCGATATGATGACAGGTCTAAAAAATCATGCTTATTTTCAATCCCGCTTAAAAGAAGAAAGAGAAAAGGCGTTAAAACGAAATACAAGTCTTTATTTTATGTTAACAGATGTAGATAAATTTAAAACCTTCAACGATACTTATGGACATCAAGCAGGAGATGAAGTGTTAAAAGCTGTTGCAAAGGTGCTACAAAGTTTAGCAAAACCACCATTTTTCGCTGCGCGATATGGGGGAGAAGAGTTTTGTTTAGTAATGCCTGGTTTAAAAAATGACCAAGAAGCCCTCGAAATAGGAGAAAAATTCCGTTCTGGTGTAGAAAATATGGTTGTATATCACGAAGGTAAAGAGCTAAAAGTAACTGCCTCTGCTGGTATCGCGAAGTTTGATCCGACTTTGGATGCTAAAACAAATAAAAATATTATAGAACGAGCAGATCAAGCTTTATACGAGTGTAAAAGACAAGGAAGAAACAGAGTTTTGCTCTACAACAAAATTTTTATCAAACAATCATAATTCGATTTTGAATTGTTGGTTACTTGTTAAATAAATCTTCATCATTTTGAAAAAAATATTTAATAAAATATACTAAAAAATATTCAATTTCTTAAATGAATTTAGTTCATTTGTTAAAAAATTTAAAATATCAATAAAAAAAATAATCATTTTATCACTTTATTGTTGACGTAATCTAAAATTCAAAAAAGCTATCCTTCGTTTAATCTTATCATTGATAAAAAGCGAGGATGTAGAATGTTTTCTTATGTTTTTGCAGGACAAGGATCACAAAGACCTGGAATGGGAATGGATTTTTATCAGGAATTCGAAGAAGCAAAAAGGATCTTTGATTTAGCTTCGGAATCCTTAGGCGAAGATCTAAAAAAGATTTGTTTCGAAGAAGATCCACGGTTAAATTTAACAGAATATACCCAACCATCTATTTTGACCATGGAAATTGCTGTATATGAAGTATTAAAAAAATATAATAAAATTGGTCAATATTTTGCAGGTCATAGTTTGGGAGAGTATAGTGCTTTAACTTCGGCAGGTGTTTTAGAAATTCAGGATGCTGTAAAAATCGTCAAAAAAAGAGGTGCTTTAATGCAACGTGCAGTACCCGAAGGTGTAGGTTCTATGGCTGCATTGATTTCGGAAAATATTTTTCAACACAACTTTCAACCAATTCTTGATAAATACGAAGTAGATCTTGCAAACCTTAATTCTAAGGATCAAGTTGTAATTAGTGGAAAAAAAGAAGGTGTAGAAAAAGCTGTAGAGGAAATTAAACAAAACTTTCCTGTAATTGATGCAGTATTTTTGAATGTTAGTGCTCCATTCCATTCGCGATTGATGAAAGAAATAGAATCAGAATTTCGCGATTATTTAATGCAATTTCCTATAGAAAAACAAAATTCTACCATCGTTTTATCGAATTTTACGGGGGATTTTCATCAACCAGAAAAGCTTATTGATAATCTTGTGTTTCAGATCAGTGGTTCTGTAAAGTGGATAGAAAATATGCAAAAACTAATAGAAAAAAACCTCAAAATCATCGAGATTGGACCCAATCGACCATTAGGAAAATTCTTTTTAACATTGAATGTTGAAGTTCCATCGATTATTAATGTTCGGTCAATGACAAAGCTATTTCCAGAAATAAAAAGTAATTGATAAAGGAGTGGATATGTTTCGCGAAAAAAATTATTGGGCAATTATACTTGGTGGTTCTAGTGGATTTGGATTAGCAAGTGCAAAACGATTAGCAAAAGCAGGAATGAATCTTTGTATTGTTCATAGAGATAGAAAAGGAGCAATGCATAGAATTGAACCAGAGTTTGAATTAATCAAAAAGGAAGGAGTAAAGTTAAAGACCTTTAATTTAGATGCATTAAGCGAAGAAGGAAGAAAGACCGTCTTAGATGATTTACAAAACGAATTACAAAATACAAATGGAAAAGTGCGAACTTTATTACATTCCATTGCTTTTGGTAATTTAAAATTGATGGTACCAATCAAAAAGCATCGTAATTATGATGCGGTAGAAAAATTAGCATCGAAGTTGAATATATATAAAGATAAATTACGCGAAGAAGCAACTAAATTATTCTTAGAAGAGAATATAGACGAGTTGATGTATTTAGCAAAAGAACCCGAATACAACGAAGAATTCTTTTTAACAGACGAAGATATTGCAAATACTATTTATTCTATGGGCACGAGTTTATATACTTGGGTAAAAGATATTTTTAACCGAAACTTGTTTGCAGAAGATGCAAGAGTTTTGGGTTTAACAAGCGAAGGAAACGAAGTAGCATGGAGAGGGTATGCAGCAGTAAGTGCAGCAAAAGTAGCGTTAGAATCTATTTCGCGTTCTATTGCTTTTGAATTTGGTCCTTATGGTATAAGAAGCAATATCTTACAACCGGGTGTAACAGATACTCCTGCATTAAGGTTGATTCCAGGAAGTACTCATATGGCAGCTCATTCTCGTTTAAGAAATCCCTTGGGACGTCTAACAACACCAGAGGATGTTGCAAATGTAGTATATGTGATGAGTTTGGACGAAACAGCATGGATCAATGGAACGATTATTCGCGTTGATGGTGGAGAACGGATTGCTGGGAGTTAATAGGAATTTATGAAGTATAAAGAATTTTTAGAAAGAACACATTTTGATAAAATAGAATTAATAGCTTTTTCGCAAGGAAATCTAATTGAAGATCCACCTGGCGAAATTGCAAAGTTACCTGCACCACCGTTTTTGTTGATAGATAGAATTAACTTAATCGAAAAAGGAACCAAAAAAGGAAAAATTATTGCGGAAAAAGATGTTTTAATTGACGAGTGGTTTTTTCAGTTTCATTTTCGCGATGATCCAGTTATGCCTGGTTCTTTTGGGTTAGATGCTATATGGCAGTTGATAGGTTTTTATTGTTGTGTTAGTGGAGCAATCGGTTCTGGTAGAGCATTAGGAGCAGAAGCTATCGAGTTTAGTGGACAAGTTCGACCTCATAATAAAGTAATTCAGTATCAAATCGATATACTTAGGTTTAGCGAATTAAAAGAACAAGGTTTTTCTATAGCAGTCGCTGATGGTAATTTGTTCGTTGATGGAGAATTAATTTATACAGTTAAAAAGGCTAGAGTTGGTATCTTTAAAGGTATTACATATCGAAACTATCCTCATAAAACACAAAATCATTTAGGGGGAATTTTAAAATAATCATCTGGAGAATCGTATGAGCGAAAAAAAATTGGCATTGGTAACGGGAGCAAGTCGAGGAATAGGAAAAGCCATTGCAAAAGAACTCAATCAAAAAGGATTTCTCGTTGGAATCCATTATAATTCTTCGAGGCAGTCCGCAGAAGAATTGCTAAAAGAATTAGGCGATGGATTATTGATACAAGCAGATCTTTCTACAATCGAAGGTTGTGATAAGGTATACGAAGAAATCAAAAATTCAAAATTAACCCTAGAAGTTTTGGTAAACAATGCTGGTTATGTAAAGGATAATCCCATTTTTAATGCGACATTAGAAGAATTCGATCAAATGATCAACATTAACATGAAGACCGTTTGGTATTTAACAAAACGGTTGATGCGTTTAATGATTCGCAATCGTTCAGGAAGAATTATCAATATTTCGTCTATTATTGGAAGTATTGGAAACCCTACTCAATCCATTTATGGTATGACCAAAGCAGCAATCGATAATTTTACAAAGACAGCTGCTATGGAAATGGCTGAATACGGCATATTAGTTAATTCCATCGCACCTGGATTTATCGATACAGATATGACAAAGAATTTACCCGAAGAACATAAAAATATGATTCTAAGTCGAATTCCTTTAAAGCGTATGGGAACACCAGAAGAAATCGCACAAGTTGTTGGGTTTTTAGCAACATCTGGTACGTATATTACAGGTACTGTGATTCATGTGAATGGAGGAATGTATGGCGGTTAATCAAGAACTAAAAGAAATGCTTTTAAATTCTATCCCTCAAAAGCCACCATTCCGTTTTATTGACGACATTCTAGAAATCTCTGACGACTATGTTGTTGGAAAATATACTTACAAAAAAGACGAATTTTTTTATGCTGGGCATTTTCCTGGTAAACCAATTACACCTGGGGTAATTATTCTTGAAACAATGGCACAAACAGGTGTCGTTGCACTAGGAATGTATTTAGAATTTAAAAAAGGCAATCCTCTTGATAAAATAACATTATTCACAGAAGCCCAAGTAGAATTTTTAAATACAGTGCTTCCCGAAGAAACAGTTTTGATTCACGGTAAATTGATCTATTATAGGAAAAATAAAATCAAAACAAGCGTAGAAGTAAAAAAAGAAGATGGGACCAAAGTTGCAATCGGTGAATTAGCTGGTGTAGGTGTTATAAAATAAAAAAGGAGTAATTATGGAAAGAAGAGTTGTTGTTACAGGAATTGGGGTTATTACATCCAATGGTCATGGAAAAGAAGAGTTTGCAAATGCATTAAAGCAAGGTAAAAGTGGGATTCGTTTTCGAAAAGAACTCGAAGAATTAAAGTTTTCTTGTCAAGTTGGAGGATGGATCGATAAAGAAGTTTTAGATCAAAAAGCACAGAAATATTTTTCCGAAGCAGATCTGTTAGCAATGAATGAAATCATGATATTATCTAGCATAGCAGGAATTGATGCATGGAGAGATGCTGGTTTCGAAGTGCCAGATTCCAAATCCGATTATGTGAATTGGCATGCAGGTTGTGTTATAGGATTAGGTTTATCGGGAATTGATACGATTGCAGAAAGGGTTGTTCCTTATATCGATTCGGGAAAAGTAAAAAGATTAGGTTCTACTATGGTAGAACAAATTATGATGAGTTCTGTTTCTGCGAAAATGAGTGGTCTTCTTGCATTAGGAAATCAAGTAACATCTAACAGTAGTGCATGTAATACTGGTACAGAAGCGATTATTATGGCTTACGAAAGAATTAGAAGAGGTGATGCAGAAGTTATGTTGGCAGGTGGTGCAGAATCTTCTTCTAAATATGTCTGGGGTGCTTTTGATGCGATGAAGGTATTAAGTTCAAGATTTAATGATCAGCCAGAGAAAGCATCGCGCCCGATGAGTGCAAGTGCTGGTGGTTTTGTGCCTGGTTCTGGTTCTGGAATTTTGCTTCTTGAAAGTTTAGAAAGTGCACAAAAGCGAAATGCGAAGATTTATGCAGAAATTATCGGAGCACATTTAAATTGTGGTGGTCATCGAATGGGCGGAAGTATGACTGCGCCAAATTCTACCTCTGTTCAAATATGTATCAAAGAAGCAGTTCGAAAGGCAGGGATCAAACCAGAAGAAATTGATGCTATCAATGGACATTTAACTGCAACAATGGCAGATCCCATAGAAGTAAATAATTGGGCAACCGCTTTAGGTCTTCCACCTGAGAAGTTTCCTTATATTCAATCCACAAAATCTATGATTGGTCATTGTTTGGGTGCAGCAGGAAGTATTGAATCTGTTGCTGTAATGTTGCAATTAGAACAAGGATTTTTACATCCCTCCATCAATAGTGAAGATATTCACGAAAATATCAAACCATATGAACATAAGGTTGTAAGAGAAATGATCCAAAAAGATGTTCGAATTATTGCGAAAGCAAGTTTTGGTTTTGGGGATGTAAATGGTTGTATAATTTACAAGAAATGGGAAGGATAATGTATTCATTATAAATTATTTTAAAAAAAAGGAGATAGCTATGGACAATCAAGAAATTATGCAAAAAGTCCTAAAAATCTTAGGACCCTATGCAAAAAACAAAGAAGCGTTAAACAATGCAAACGAAACTACTAATATTTTAAAAGACTTGGAAGTAAATTCTTCTCGATTAGTGGATATTATTCTTGCATTAGAAGATGAATTCGATATAGAAATCGATGACTCTGAAGCAGATAAAGTTCAAACTGTTGGTGCAGCGATTGAATTGATCAAAAAGAAAGTTGGTTAAACCAAAGGGAGACACCTAGTCTCCTTGTTTTTTTTTGTGAATCAGTTAAAATTAAAATACAAAATATTATTGCAAGTTCAGAAAGTATTAGGTAATATTGCATTTTTTATACTAGGAAATCTTGTAGTATTTTATTTTAAGTATATCAAAAAATATAAAATTAATCAAATAAAAGAGTTAAGAAAATTTTATAAAAATATTATTAAAAAAAATAAACCATTATTGATATGTCCGAATCATCTAACAATGGTGGATTCTGCTTTAATACAATGGGCATTAGGTAGTATTTGGTTTTATTTGTTTCGTTTCGATAAATTTCCCTGGAATATTCCAGCGAAAGAAAACGTAGAAAAAAGTGTTTTGTTTCGCATTATTACTTATTTAACGAAATGCATTTTAATCGACAGAAATGGATCAAAAGAACACAAAGATCGAATCGTCCAAGAATTAGCATATTTACTAACCAAAAAAGAACCAATTTGTATTTTTATCGAAGGAACCAGAAGTCCTACTGGAAAACTTCTCGAAGAACAGATCAACTATGGAGCAGGACAATTGGCATACGACATTCCCGAAACAGAAATATTGATAATCTATTTTCGTGGAAAAAATCAAACCCAAAAATCTGACTTTCCGAAAAAAAACGAAGAGTTTTTTGTTCGATATAACTTGATCAAACCACAATATCACAGTAAAGGTTTTCGCGCACATAGAGAAATTACCTTGCAAATTCTCCAAGAGCTCAAAAACTTCGAAAATGAGTATTTTTCTTTCTACAAGTAGTGTTGTTTTTGGAAATGATATCATAGATTTAAACGATCCAGATACAACAGAAGATCATCTAAATGATCGATTTATCAATAAAATTTGTACAGAAAACGAAAAAGAATGGTTTTTTAAACAAAAGGATTTGATCACCTTATGGAAGATTTGGGCAATCAAGGAATCCAGTTATAAAGTAATTTCTCGTATGGAGTTTCTTCCAACTTTTCGGTATAAAGATTTCGAAATTCAAAAGGATTTTATAAATACATTTTATAAAAATCATCAAATAATAAATGATATTTATGTTGAACCTAATTATATTCTAGCACTATCTTATATTGATCAAAATCTTTCTGTTTTTAAAGAGGATCAACATTTTGTTTTTGTGTCTTGGTTAAAAAAAGATTTAAATTTAATAAAAGATAACAAAATAAAACCATCTGTTGAAATACGAAAATATGTAGAATCTACTATGGAAAAACTCTTCTTCGAAAAAACTAAAATTTACAGAAAGTATCTCCATAAAGAAAATTTATTTTTACCACCTTATTTATATTTCAAAAAAAGATTTTATCCTATTTCTTTAAGTCATCATGGAAGGTTTTTATTGTTTAGCTTAGCTTTAAAAAAACATTTTATAGATTCTATTGATAAATTTTATAAAGATCATATAATAAAAATCTCCGATTTACATTTTTTAATAACAGAAGAAAACTGAAATTTCTTTCTCTATTTTCCGATAGTAAAGAAAAGCCAAGGATGGCAAAATTAACATGGAGGTTTTATGTCTTTGATTTTGTTAGATAGAAAAAAAGAAATTCATAAAGAAAAAAATATTCAGCTGACCTTAAAACGCGAAAATGAAAAGATTCAGAAGGTTTGTAATTGTGATTTGTCTATTAATGGTAAACACAAAGAAAATTGTATTTATAACTTGGTATAAATGCCGAAGGTCGGACTCGAACCGACACGGGCGCAAGCCCGGTAGATTTTGAGTCTACTGCGTCTACCAGTTCCGCCACTTCGGCTTTTTATGGTAAATTTTCTGTTGTTTTTATTTTGTAAACTAAAATTTAGATTTTCTTATGTTGATTTTATACAGAGATAAAAAAATCCTACGTAAAATACAAGTTACTCTAACCAAAGAAGAGATTCAGCATATCAAAGCATTACGTTTAAAACAAAACGAAGAAATTTTGATCTCTGATGGCGAAGGAACAGCATATAAAGCTATCTTAGAATTACCCAATGTAATTGTGAATTTTCGTGACTGTTTGATAGAAAATAAAAACAACAATATAGCAATTTTTTCTGCCATACCTTCGGGAAATCGTTTTGAGAAGATGTTGGACATGGCTGTACAATTGGGTATATCTAATTTTTATCCGGTAATTTTTGATTTTTCCGAAAGAAAAGATTTTTCTAAGGAAAGGGTGAATAAAATCATACAGCAAGCAGCATCACAAGCAAAACGTTTTAGTCTACCAAAAATCCACGATCCCATTTTGTTTAAACAAATCTGGAATTATAAAAATCAGTATGACTTCTTTTTTGCAGATCCAAACACAACAAATCGGTTTATGTTAAGCGATTTAATCGAATTGATAAAAGAAAAACCATTAGAAGATATTGCAGTAATCGTAGGACCCGAAGGCGGATTTTCGAAAAAAGAAAAAGAAATTTTGACAAACGAATTCAAACCAATCTATTTAAGCGAAAATATTTTAAGAATAGAAACAGCAGTTCTGAATATTTTATCGATATTTTCTTTTATTAAAATTAATTTATAATATAATAATATAAAAATGGATTTAGAATAAAGAAATATTCTGACAAGTTGAAGTTGGTAAAAATTTTATAATATTAAAAAAAATTATAAAATTATTGAAATATTAACAAAAACTCACATAAAAATCACGCCGCAGGACACGAGAACTCACTATAAACCTCTAAGTTTGTATGATTTATCTTGTTATATGCGGAATAATTATTCCCAAGCTGAATGCGAGCATGGATTTCCTCATCCATAGGATTTAAAAGAGGTCTAACAATAATTGGGTCAACCGGAATCTGATCCTCTTGCATCTCCCAGTCTAGGAGGATGCGAATTATATAGCTCATGGAATAACCTAAGAGAAAGCGTAGCTCACATAACTTCCCCCAGTAGGTTGGCTGGATGCTGATTTTTCTTATTATATAATTTTTTGTTCTTGGCTGATAGGTTGCTGTTAGGGTTCGTTTTGTAGGAGTCTCGCTGATCAAATAAAGATGGGATAAATATTTTTTTAATAAATAATCAATTGTCAAAGAAAGATCGCCGTTAAAACGAGTTTTGGTTAGATAAATCAAAAACTGATAATGAAACAAAGTAATATTGATCGAAGTTTTACATTCTTTGCACGTAAAAAAATGTTGGATCTTCATATTTAATGTATATCATTTTTTGAAAAAATTATATCAAAAATTTTTCAAGAAACTTCAAAAAATTATTAAAAAAACAACATGCGAGGTAAAATATCCATATTTCGATTAAACTGTTTTAAACCAATTTATTCTACTTTAAAAAATTTTATTAAGTTTAAAAAATTTTATTAAGTTCTCTAGTTTTTTAATCGTATTCGTAATTTCTATGGATGTTTCGGGAAGTTTGTTAATATCGTTCACCAATCCATAGAATTGATTATGAATAGAACTTAAAGCTTTTTCCATTTCTACATGAGAATTTTCTATATCATTCAAATAATGAGCAAAATCTTTAAAGGTAGTTTCTAATCTTTCTATAATATCTTTTACAGATTGATTTTCGTCCGTTAAATTATTTTTTATTTTGATAATTTCTTCGATCACATCTTGAATTGTGTTTAAATCCACCATAACGCGGTTAAATAAACGGGTTGTTTGTAAAGCATTGTCGTAACCTTTTTTGCTGGTTTCTTTGTTAGATTCTACTATAGTCTGGATTTCTTTTACATTTTGATCAATTCTATTAGAAAGCTTCGAGATTTCGTCTGCAACTACCGCGAAACCTTTTCCTGCATCGCCAGCCCTTGCGGCCTCTATCGAAGCATTCAAAGACAAGAGATTTACTTGCTTCGATATATCTTGAATAAACTTAACAATTTTTTGAATCTTATTGGAGTTTTCGTCCAAATCTTTTAAAATTTCTTTTTGTTCTTTTAATAAATTTTTTCCAATATTAGCTTCGCTTCTGGTAGAAGTATAAAGAGAAAAAAGCTTTTGTACAGTTTCGTTCATATAATCGATTTCTTTGTTTAAAAGCTTAATCGAATAAATATAAGTATCAAGATTATGAATATTGTGTTGAATTTCTTTAAAAACATTTAAGGTATTTTTTTGTAAATTTTTTAAAGTAATGTTGATTTCGCTCATTTCTGATTCTATCTCTTCTGTATTTTTTTGTGCTTCTTTTACTAAATCTTGATGTTGATAAGAAATTTTATCGATTATATTAATAGTATGGTTCAATTCTATTAATAAATTCAACACAAGGGTTGCATATTTTTCTAATTTTAAGATTAAAATACCAATGGTATTATTGGGAATTCTATTATGATAGGGAACAGGAAACCTACCAAAAAATAATTCATCGATGAATTTTCCTATAATATGTATATCTAATAATTGCTTACCGAATGTAAATTGAATGATGATAAAAATCAATAAGATTGTAGCGATAAAAGAAGAAACAAAAAGAAATAAATAAATTAGATTAATTACTTTAATAATAAACTCTAATGGAACTAAAAATTCTATTTTATAATTGCGAAGGTAGAATTCTCCATAAGAATAATCGATTTTGTTGATCTTTATTATCTTTTGGAATAGTTTGTTTTTTGCATCGCTTGCACTAAAAATTTTTTCTGGAGCATAGAGGATTTCGTTTTGTTGTTTTATCATAACAAGTTCTTTAAAATCTGTTTTTTTTATGAGTTCTTGTAAGAATTCTTGGTTTGGTTGAATTTCGTAAACATTCAGAACAATTTCGATTTTGTTTTTCATTTCGTTGGTTTGGTCGGTTAATACTAAATTGATAGCGAAAGGATAGAAAACCGTAACAGTTAAACCAGTAATAGAGTGTAATAGAATAAACAATTGTATCGCTAAGTTTAGCCTTAATTTAGGAACTTTAAGGATTTCTGGTGATACTCCAAAATATTTTGTTTGATTTGCAATTTTTTCTACAAATTTTTCTGTGGTATAAAAAAGAAACACAAAAAGAATCCCACTTAAAAGCATATGAAGAGCTAAGTTAAACGAATAGTTCAAGAAAAAGAATGTATTGTCTAACAAAAAAGATAGAATCAAAATATCGCTTATAACAAATAAAAATGCACCAAAATAAGCAGTAAAAAAAACATAGATATTAGTATGAGTAAAAAAATTCACCGCTTTTAAAAAATTCGGATTGTTGGTATCTCTTTGGTTTTCTAATAAAGATAACTTTGGTTTGACAATCATTATCCAAAGAAATAATACATAAAATGTTTGTATGAATAAATGATAAAAAATATAAATTAAGATATCAATGGTCGTAAATTCAAAAACATTTAAATAAAAAATAAGGAAAAGATAGATAAAAATTAATAAAAATGCAACGCTTGTATGTTTGATGAATAAAGATTTTGCATTAGCTAATATAGGTATAGGGTTATTCATAAAAAATCTCAATTTATTTTTTTTATATCAATTAAAAAAAAAACTTATATCAGACAAATATTTTATAATATATATTCTTTAAGAACTTGTAAAAATTCTTTTTGGTTGGAATAATGAATCCAGTGGTTTCCTTTAAGTTCTACAATCTTAGCATTAGGAAAATATTTTTTGATGATGGTTTTATCCTCTGGTTGAATATAAAAAGAATCTAATGCTCTGATAAAAAGGGTATCTTTTAAGAATTGTTTTTCTTTAAATTGTTCGATTTCTTTTAAGTATTCGATTTTTTCTAATGCAGAGACATGGATTTTCCATCGATAGCCCGATTCGGTTCTTTGTAAATTCATCATCAAAAATTGACGAATTGCAGGATCGGGATGAATTTGGGAAATATATTCATCTATTTCTTGTCGCGTACTAAAACGAGAAACATCGGTTTTAAGCACAGCAAATTCTTTTTGATGATGTGGTGGATATGCTTTGGGTGCAATGTCTACAACAATGAGTTTTTTTACCTGCTCGGGATACTCTAAAGAAAAACCCATTGCGACTAATCCTCCCATTGAATGTCCTAAAAGTATAACCGATTCTAAACCGCGATCTTCGAGAAATTCTTTTAAATCTTGAATCATATCTTTTAGGGTGTGGCTATCGCTATGGGGCGAATCTCCATGGTTTCGAAGATCCAATACATAAACGTTGAGGATTTTCGATAATTCTTTGGCAATGTTGACCCAATTTTTCGAAGAACCAAACAATCCATGTAGAATGATCAAAGAATCCTTACTTGTTTGGTTGGGGTAAAAAAGATAATTCAACTTCATTTTAATAAAAAAGCCATTTTCCTGTTTGGTATACAATCAAAGCCACAATGTAGGCAAGAGATGTCATGTATAAGAATACATATACAGGGTATTTCCAATCTCCCAATTCTTTTTTAATTACTGCTAAGGTACTCATACACTGGGCACATAGGGCAAAAAATACCATCAAGCTAATGGCAGTAAGAGGGGTATACACAGGAGTTCCATCAGGAAATTTTTCGTTTAGGAGTTTTGTTCGCAAACTTTCCGATTCTTCGTTTGCTTCTCCAACATTATAAATTATCCCCAAAGCAGAAATAATCACTTCGCGTGCAGGAAATGAAGCAAGAATACCAACACTCAACTTCCAATCAAAACCTAATGGTCGAAAAACTGGTTCGATGAATTTTCCCATCCTACCCAAATAACTATTACTCAAATGAAAAGAAGCCATTTCCTTTTCTATTTCTTTTTGGAGTAATTCGATTTGGATTCTTCTTTCGGGGAAAGGATTTCCGTTTTTTAAATCTTCTTCTTCCATTCGAATAAGGGTTTCTAAATCTTGCATGAATGGCTGAATGTGCTTATTTGCTGCTTCTTCGTCATGAGGAAAATATGTTAAAGCCCAGATAACAATGGACATTGCAAAAATAATCGTTCCTGCACGTTTTAGAAAACTTTTTACTGCTTCTATAACGCGAAAATAGATATTTCGAAACGATGGAATGTGATATTCAGGTAATTCCATTATAAACGTAATCGATGGAGTTTTAAGGATTTTTTTGTTTAACACTAAAGAAACAAAAAGTGCTAGAATTAACCCAATACTATGCATAGCAAATAGACAAAATCCTGCAATTAATGCACCATATTTGGGTTCGATGAATGTTCCAATAAACAATACATAAACAGGAAGTCGTGCAGAACAAGACATCAATGGTGCAATCAGAATTGTACTGGTCCTTACTTTGTCGTCCGAAATTACCCTCGTAGACATAATGCCAGGAATAGCGCACGCGAAACTCGAAATCAATGGAATAAATGCACGTCCATTTAAACCTGTCCAAGAAAGAAGTTTGTCCATTAAGAAAGATGCTCGCGCTAAGTATCCAGAATCCTCTAATATTGCAATAAACAAAAACAATATAGCAATTTGGGGAACAAAAACAACCACAGAACCTACGCCCCCAATCACCCCATCATTGATAAACGATTCCAACAAAGGAGAAAATAGACCAGAACTAGAAACCCATTCTTTTAAAAAGTTAAAAAAAGATTCGATCCAATCCATCAGAGGAGAAGCCCAAGTATAAATCGATTGAAACATAATACTCATTACAAGTAGAAAAGCCATCAACCCCCATATTTTATGAATTAAAAAAGAATCCAATGTTTCTGTAAAGGTTTTCTTTTCTTGTGTTTCTTCTTGTTTGATCACATCTTTTAAAATCTGTTCGATAATTTTGTATCGAGCTTGGATCAATTGTGCATTAGAAAAGATCATAAATTCCTTCGATCCCTCTTTTATATGGGCAATAAAATCTTTTAATTCTTGTAGAATCTGTGGATGGTTTTCGTTTTCTTTAAGTAGATCATTAATATATAACAGAAATTCATTTTGATCTGTTAAACATAAAAAAATGTCTGGATAAGTTAAAGAAAAGTTTATATGGTGGTTTGCAAAAAATTGATGAAATTGCGCTAAACAATGGTTATAATATTCTAAAATATTTTTTGGATAGTAGTTTTTTATGTCAAAATTTGTTCTAGAATTTTCTAGATTCGAAATACTTTTAATTAAACCTTCTTTTAGTCTAGTTATATCTTCGTGATTTTTCGCGTTAATTGCAAAAATAGGTATAGGTAATTTTTTTTGTAATTCTTTGAGATCGATTTTAATGCCTTTTTTTTCTGCAATATCAATCATTGTAAGTACAAGGATTACTGGAATGTTTAATTCTAAAAGTTGTAACAATAAATAAAAATTTCTTTTTAGGTTCGATGCATCGAGTATATACAAGATAATATCCTGTTTTTTACTTTTGTCTAATCGACCTGTTAAAACTTCTAATGTTATTTTTTCGTCATTCGAAGTAGCTCGTAAACTATAAAGACCTGGTAAGTCGTATAATTCTAATATATAGTCATCGTTTTCTATAAAACCGACTCGTTTTTCTACGGTTACACCTGGATAATTTCCAGTTCTTTGTCGCATTCCACACAAAGCATTAAAAACAGTGGTTTTCCCAGTATTGGGATTTCCTACCAGTGCAATAGTAAATTCTTTTTTAGCTATTTTTTGCATATATTACCTCTATGTTAGCTGCATCTTTTTTCCTTATACAGAGTTTGTATTCCATAATAGACACTTCGATGGGATCGCCTAATGGAGCTACTTGTAAAATTTTAATTTTTTCTTCTGGGATAATTCCCATTTCCATCAATCGCGTCATATTCGAATTGTTATGATGAATCTTTTTTATGATGACTTCTTGGTTTAGTTGAATTTTATCTAATGTGGTAAAATTAAAAGAATCCATCTTTTTACTCCTTTTAGGATTGAATTTTTTTACTTTCCTTGCTGTCGATGCATTTTGAACATGCCACAACGTCTTTCGTTGAATTTGTTTTTAAAATTCGATAAAAATAATTAAATATATAGAATATTGCTCCTAACAAAAAAAAGCTTAGTACGATTAAGTCGAAGGGAAACTTCATAAGGTCCTCCTGAATATAAAATAATATAAAAATTTTATACTTTAAATTTTTATAATTACCAAAATAATTTAAATTTTCTCTTCGTCAATAAATTTGAGAATAAGTCTCAAAATTTTTGATATAAAAATAAGTAAAGTATTATTATGTAAATATTATAAATAAATTATATAAAATATACTAAAATGATTCCAGCAATAAATCGTGTTTATCGGTAGAAAAATGCATTATAATAATACTTTTTTATAGAATCTTATCATTGGTTTGTGGAACATCATTGAAGGCAAAAAAACATCTTTTAAATTTAAAAAACAAATTAGGTTCTTGACATAAAAATTTGATTCTTTTTATTATTCTTATGCCCAACATAATAAAAATAGAAACTCTACAATTTTTCGAAGATCGATTAGGAAAAGAAGAAGGACGCAAAGTGGCAGAGGTATTAGAAAGAGCTTACGAAGAGATGGAAAAAAAAGCAGAATCTCTTGCAATACAAAAAAAATTGGAATTAAAGGACGAGTTAACCAAAGAATTAGCCACCAAAGAAGATATCGCTCGCTTAGAAGGAATGATAAAATCCGAAACAGCAAAATCAGAGGGGATGATAAAATCCGAAACATCTCGCTTAGAAGGATTGATAAAATCCGAAACAGCAAAATCAGAGGGGATGATAAAATCCGAAATATCTCGTTTAGAAGGGTTGATAAAATCCGAAACTCTAAAATTAGAAAATAAGTTAACCCAACTAGAAAAAAAATTCACCCTTATGATATTTGCGCTTTTTTTTGTCGTTATATTTCTCAACCAGAATACCATCGAATTTATACTTAAAATTATCCATCTTGTAAGATAAAATTTTGACTTACCTAACAAAAAAATTCAATCAAAAAAAATATAATAAAAGTTAATTGATATTGACAATTTTTTTAGAAAAAATTATTTAGTTATAAAAAATTTTTTAAGGAGACTTTTATGAAGTTTAAAATATTTATCACAACAATAATTGCTTTTATGGTAATTATGTTTGGTAATTTATACGCAGGAGATAAATGCGTCAATTGTAGTAGTTCAAGCCCGTGTCAACAATGTAAGCTTGATGGTGGAGTAGATAACCAAAAAAACAGAAAAAAATGCGAAGATTTAGGATGTAAAATCGTCGGCACTGGTAGTTGTTCCACAGCTGCTAACGTAAAAGTTTGTAACAAGTAAAACAAATTAAAGGCGCATTTACCAATGCGTCTTTTCTAATAGATTCCTTTACTTCGAAAGAACTCACCATATTTTTTATCTTCTTTCATTATGTGATCATAAAGCCAGTTTTTTAAAAACGTAAAAAGATGTAAGCCCACCAAAACTCTACCATGTTTGTAATCTTCGAATTTTTCCATCACTTGTTTTGTAAGAATTTCGTGTTCTTGTTTATGCCTTGTATATTCTGGATAATTGAGTTGAATCATCAATTTTTCTTCTGCAGAAAAATGGTATTATGTGTATTCGATCAATTCCAAAAAAATTTGTTCTAATACTTCTTTTGTTTTGTTTTCACTCATCGCGTTGAATAAACGATTGATTAGTTCTATCAGCTTTTTGTGATGATTGTTGAATTCGCTTATACCTACATCCATTTCTTCTGTCCATTCCATAAATGCCATATATCTACTCCTTTCGAATAAGAAATTAAGATTCTATATTAAATAATTTTGAATATAAAATATGTCAACAAAAAAATGTTTATTAGCGAAAAATAAAAAAACTTTGTTTAGGTAAGAATTCGTGTTTTTCTATTAGTTTATAACCTGCTTGTTCCATCACAGAAAGAATTTTTGCTGGTTCTCATGTTTATGATGAAGAAGAAACCCAGTAATAGGTGCATGTTCTGGTAAATAATCAATGATAACCACCAATCCCTCTGGTTTTAGTTTTGTTTTTAATTGAGTAAAATATTTTTCTGGATTGTTAATGTGATGAAATACATTTCTTACAAAAATCAGATCTGCTGTGTTATTGGGTAATTTCGAATCTTCTTCTGTTGCTAAGATATATTTTATATTGTTGATATTTTCTTTTTGTGCTAATTGTTTGATATAATCTAAATATTCCTGATTGATATCAACAGCATAAACAATACCATTCGGAACAACCTCTTGGGCAAATCGTAAGGTAAAATATCCACCACCAGCTCCTAAATCTACGATAGTTTTTTCACTTGTTATTTTTGATTTTATAATAGCAATAATTTCGTCTGGTTTACTTTCTTTTTCTTTCGCCGATTGATTAAACCGTTTTGCTAAATAAGGATCACAAAAGATATTACTTATTGCAAATAAAAATAATACAATAGAAATGATTTTATATTTTTTCATGTTTTAAAATATAGTTAATACAAAAAAATTGTCAACTTAAATTGATTTTAACATATATAATACTAATAACATAAGCGATTCCCAAGGCAATCTGCATCCAACCCAATTGTTGTGCTTTTTGAATGATCTTCAATTGAATCATATAATAGAACACGATGTAAAGAGCTAAATAAATAAAAAAAATGTAGAGATAGATGAACTTTATGTAAAGAAAAAAATAGAAGAATAATATCGAAACTAAAAATATAAACAGCAATAAGAAAAAGTTTTCAATTTGATTTTTTTTGATAAAATCCACAAGTTTTCGCGTAATCAAGATCGACGAAATATTCCTAAATCCTAACACAAACCCAATAAAAATAATTTGATCGATTTGGTTTTCTAATGTTGTGCTCATACCAATAGCAAAAAAAACTGGAATAAAGGAACCCAATATTTCTGTTAGAATGTCTTGATAAAATCCTTTAATTTCTAGAAGAATCACGACGAATCCAATCATTAATCCAACAACGATATAATACCAAAAATCATACAGTGCATTCGAAAAAGCAAAATAAAACAAGAGTAAAAATATCAGTCCAAACAACATCAAAAAAAACAAGGCTACATATTTTCTTAAAAACGTTCTTTTTGCAAAAACATCTTGTAAAAAGATTTTTAAGTTTTGTTTCGCGAAAGGAAGTAATATCATCATAATCGCGATAAAATATTTGGAGATTCCTTCGGATAAAAAAATACCCAATAATATAGCTTCGATGGTAAATCCCCAAATACCGTGTTCTGGCGGGATCAAAATGGGTTTTAAGCGAATTTGTTTTAGTTCTTCTAGTTTTGTCATAAAACTAAAAAAATCTTATTTTATTTTTTATCAAGATTAAATATAAAATTTTTCTTGTGAATTTTAGAAATCAAAAATATTTATATTGTTGAGATGCAACTTTTCGAAATGTTAAAAAATCCTGTTTATTATCCTCATAAACCTAAACAAATCATCGTTAAAGAAACCCATGCATCGATTGTGTTTATAGCAAAACCTTATGTTTATAAATTCAAAAAAAATGTAAACTTTGGCTTTTTGGATTTTTCTTCGCTAGAAAAAAGGTTTTATTATTGTATAGAAGAAATTCGGCTGAATCAAAGACTATGTAAAGAAATTTATATAAATCTTATTAAAATCTATTATAAAGATAATTTATTATTCTTCGAAGATATTTTTTTAGATGAGGAATTTTTATTAAATAAAAAATATAAATATTTATATAATAATATTATAAAAAATATTAATAATGAGGTTGAATTTGGTGTAAAGATGCATTATATCGAAGAAGCATATTTTTTAAAAAATCAACAAATATCGATTTCTAAATTAGAAAAAGTAGCAGAAGTCTTAGCGAAATTCTATCAAACCCAAAAACCAATTCAAGAAGATTACTCGCGTAAAAACATCGAGGAAAACCTAAATGATTGTAAAGATTTTATCAGTTATACAATATCTCCTTTGATGTATCGATTTATCAAAAAATTTAATCAAACCTATTTTAAAAAATATCACTTTAAATTAAAAAAACGCGTAGAAAATGGTTGGATTAAAGATTGCCATGGAGATCTTCATTTAGAACATATTGTTGTTAAAGACGATTCTATATGTATTTATGATTGTATTGAATTTAACCAAGAGTTTCGTTGTATTGATGTAGCAAATGATTTAGCATTTTTATGCATGGATTTAGAATTTTATGGATATTATGGAGAATCTTATTATTTTATAAAATATTTATATAAAAAATTTTATAATTATGATTTAATATATCTTCAAGATTTGTATCGTTCTTATAGAGCATTTGTAAGAGGTAAAGTTTATTCGATAAAAAGTAGGCAAGATAAATCCGAAGAAGAAAAACAAAAAAGTGTTCAATTGGCAGAGAAATATTTTCGCCTAAGTTTAAAATATGCCTTGTTTGATATTCATCCCTCGATTGTAGTTTTTATGGGGAGGATTGGTTCTGGTAAAAGTACTCTTGCGAGAAAATTTTCGGAATTTTTTGGAATCAACCAATATTCTTCGGATGCAATTCGTAAATCCTTTTTTGGTATTCCTTTGTATGATAGGACTCCAGAAGAATTAAAATCCATTGTTTATTCGAAAATCATTACCGATTTGGTATACAACAAAATGATCGAATCTGCAATTCAAGATTCTTTAAAAATGGGAATTTCTGTTGTAGATGGGGTATTTGGATCGCGATACCTAAGAAATATTGCATTATTTCGCGCATTCGAAGAAAATGTAAAAATTATTTTTGTAGAAATCGAAACCAAAAAAGAAATCATTCTAAAACGATTAGAAAAAAGGATGAATTCCAAAGAAATAAGTGATGCAGGCATAAATGAATTTTTATCTTTTTATGATTATTACGAACCACCTTATGAAATTCCTCTAAACCAGAAAATTCATTTAAAAATTATAAAAGAACGCGAAATTGATCTAATCTTCCACTATCTTTTAAAAAAGATATTGATTCATCGGTTTTTGTTTAAACATCCTTATTAATAAATTCATAAAATTTTAATTTGTTCTTGACTATTAAAAAAATTCTACTTTAAAATCAAAATATTAAAATAAACATATAAAAAATATTATATAAGATTTATAAAAAAGATAAAATTTACAAAAAAATCTATTTAAATACAACATTTATAATCTTAATAAAATTAAAATTGTTCTAAAAAATGAGTAAAAAAATCACTAATTGAATAGCATTTAATTAAAAAAAATTTATTCTTACTCTCAATTTCGATTGACAAAAATTTCATTTTTTGTACTATGTTATTAAAAATATACATATAGTCCCTATATGTATAAATTCCAAAAAGGAGGAAGAGTATGACTACTCAACAAACCGCTCAAAAAAACGATCAACAAATACTACAAAAATTTGTTGATACATTGGATCATTGGCTAACAGAAGAAGATATTGGCTTAAACATGTATGGTTGTGTAGAATGTAACCAATGTGGAGAAGCATGTGCATGGTATATTGAAACTGGCGAAGAAGAAATGCATCCTAAGGTAAGGGCAGATTTTGTAAGAAAAGTATGGAAGAGATACAAAACACCTATGGGCAAATTTCTCGGAAGTTTAGGGTTAATTGATTCTCCCACTGTGGATGATTTAAGAAAAAATATGTACATCTATTGGCAATGTACTCTATGCGGAAGATGTACATTAGCTTGTCCCATGAATATTTCTAATCGTTCTCTTTATAGAGCAATGAGAGCTGCTTATACCGAATCTGGTTTATCTTACGAAAATCCTACATTAAAAAGCATCATCGAAAATACAGAAAAATTAAGACATTCTTTTGGTTTAACACGCGAATTTGTTTTTTCTAGACCTGGATTATTTTTGGGTTACGAAGGGGTAGAAGTTCCCGTAGATGTTAAAGGAGCAGAATATTTATTTGTGTGTCCATCCGCAGGAAATACAAGAATACCCGAGTATGGTGTTAAATTAATCAAAATTTTGAATGCAGCTCAAATTAATTATACGATTTCTTCTAAGGTAACCGATACTGGAACAGAAATTGATCACATTGCAGTACATCATGAACTTTCCAAAGTGATGCTCGAAGAATGGGAACAAGCAGCAGAAGAATTGCAATCGAAATATGTAGTTGTTGCTGAATGTGGTTGCGATGTTCGAACCATGTATGTAGAAGCAGAAAAAACCTTAGGTAGACCTTTTAAATTTCCTATTGTTTCTATCGATACAATCCTTGAACAAGCAATCGATAATGGAAGTTTACCTGTTGAACCAATCGACGAATCTGTTACTTTCCACGATCCTTGTTATGTAACGAGATTATCTGGTAGAGGCGATGAATACAGAAGGTTCTTGCCAAAAGTCGTAAAAGATTTTCGCGAAATGATACCTAACAAAGAACATAACTACTGCTGTAATGGTGGTGCAGGTGGAATGAGACTTCCAGAAAATACCGAAAAAAGAAGAAAAATTTCTCGACTAAAAGCAGAACAAATCAAAAACACTGGTGCCGATTTAGTTACAACTCCATGTGCTGTATGTTATCTTAACCTAAAAGATACAACAGAAGTATATGGACTTGCAACACCAGATAACAGAAAAGCGCGAATGCTATTCGAAATTGTCTACGATGCTATGATGAAGGCTCTTAAAAAACGTGGAGAAGAAGATCGCGTAAGAATGCCTTATTTATTCAAAAAGATGAATAAAGAAGAACAAATCAAGCATAGTTTATCTGGATTTATGGAACAATTAACACGATCTTCCCAATTCCCAGAATTGTTAAAGAAATTAAAAGATGATGCAAACGTAAAAAATTACGCGAAAGAAAATCCAGGTTTCTGGAAATACTTCGAAAAAATCGAAAAAGAAGTTATGGCTACTCAAAATTAATTAGGAGGACATTTATGGAAGGTTTAATAAAATTTTTAGATCAATATGCATTGATTGCTTTAATAATCAGTGCAGCAGGGATTATATATAAAGTGGGTTTACATTTTATTCGGTTAGTCACCCATCCACCAGTACTTAAGCCATATAAAAATAATGCAGTGGATATGATTGAACCAAGAGGAATCATCGAATCTATCGTAAAATTCTTTGCAACGCCAACAAAAAGATCATCAAAAGGTAACCCCATTTTTACAGCTGGTGCGGTTATGTATCATATAGGAATTATTACAGTAAGTACAGGATATGGTATTTCTTTGCTAATTTTATTGTATCATATCTTGAATGGTAATCCTATACCAGATGTATCGTCGGGTGCACAACAATCCTATAATTATTCTTTAAGCAACATCTTTGCTATTATCTTTGGTAATGGTGAATGGTTACAAGCGAGGTTTTTGTTCGGACCTTTTGCAGAATTCTTTGTTTATTTTACGTGGATTATCGTTATTAGTGCATTTATTGGTAACTCTCTATTGATGATTGTTCATATTTTTGGTTTAAGTGGTGCTATTATCAGAGACATCGATCCAGCTGCTAAGGGTGTTAGAAGAAAAGGTCGGTTTAAATTTTCTCATCTCTTGTTTACATCGCTTGTTTATGCAATTATCTGGACAGAAATCTTAGCACGGTTAGATATCGTTCATGGTATGGTTTACATCCATTCTATTCTTGGTGCAACCATGATTATGATATTCCCTTATAGTTATCTTTTCCATATGTTTTATGCTCCTGTTGCTGTTTATTACGGAGCGAGAAGATGGCGTTATAGATATATTGCTTAAAATTTTTTTATCTGCAATCAGCTTTCGCTGGTTGCAGTTTCTTTTTTCTAAATGAATATTCGTTCATTAGAAATTCTAATTTTGTAGACACAAAAATTGCATAAAAATTAATTGCCTTCTATATAAACCTTTTAGAAGGAGCGTTCCATGATTCAACAAGCAGATATTATTGCCCATATTGTGCATATTTTGATGTTCACTGCTGCACATGTGGCATTTGTTTATGCTTTATACTATCGTTTTAAGATAATGCGTAAAGCTCAGCCTGTTAAGAATTTTGTTAAGATGGAAGCACGCATCAGATCATTTTTATTCAATGTGTTATTTCAACAAAAGTTATATAAACATCCTATACGTGGTCTAATGCATGCTTTTATCTTTTATGGATTTATTGCTTATATGTTCCATACATTGAGTCAGATGGTTGCAGGTAATTTGTGGACATTCTTAAAATGGTTAGGTATAGATCCATATAATTTTCTGATTCCCGAATATACCTATTTAGGGTTAAATTTAACCGAAGGAAGTGCTTTATCGTTGTTTGTAGGCATTTTATTTTTGATGGTTCTTACTTATGGCATATATTATATATTAGGTGGAAAAGATAATTTTGAATTAAATAGAAATGTAAAACTTCAATGGATTACTTTATCTGCTTTGATTGTAGAATTTATCGCATTGTTTGTTGTTGCGGTTGGTTCTGGAAAAGAAATATACGAAGCAATTGTACAAAATTTTTCTATATTAGTATTGATTGGTTTAATCTTTTTTGCTTACAGAAGATGGGTTCGTCGTTCCAAAGAATTAGATATACCTTCGCCACAATCTGCAATTGTTATATTGTTGATTAGTACCTTGATGATTTCTACACTTGTTGGTTCTGCTGCAAAAGCATTTTTAGATGGCCATGCAATTTCTTGGGTAAATAAAGTTGTTCTTCCTATTCTACAATTTTTTGGTTTAGATGAACTTCAAGAGGCACGTTCTCTCTACGAATTTACATGGTGGGTGCATATTGCAACTGTTTATATCTTCTTAGCATACATTCCTAATTCGAAACATTCGCATTTGTTGTATGCACCGGTAAACTATTTTATGGTAAAAGATCAACCACGCGGTGCGATGAATTACATGGACATAGAAAATTCTCAGGTTTGGGGTGCTGGCAATGTTGTAGAATTGCCCTGGACTTCTTTATTGGATAGTTTATCTTGTATTGAATGTGGAAGATGTACCGTGCAATGTCCAGCAAGTAGAACAGGGAAACCATTAAACCCCAAAAAAATCATGGTAGATATTAAGCATGCAATGATGGATTATGCAAATGATATTTTAAATCATAACGAAGAGGGATCTGCACCTTCGCGAATCATTGGAGAACCTTATATAACAGAAGAAGAATTATGGTCTTGTACCTCTTGTTTTGCATGTGTAGAAGCTTGTCCGGTAGGAGACAATCAACTCGAAGCAATCTTAGAAATGAGACGTTATTTAGTTCTTGCAGAAAGCAACTTCCCACAACAATTACAAACTGCTTTTGTTAACATGGAAAACAATTCTAATCCTTGGGGTATGGGAGCCCATACTAGAGCAGATTGGGCAGAAGGATTAGGTGTAAAAACCCTTGCAGAAGATCCCAACGTAGACATTTTATATTGGGTTGGATGTGCAGCATCCTTTGATGAAAGAAACAGAAATGTTGCTCGTTCTTTTGTTCAAATTATGCAAAAGGCTGGTGTAAAATTCGGTATTCTTGGTACAGAGGAAAATTGTTCAGGAGATAGTGCAAGAAGAGGTGGAAATGAATATCTCTATCAAACCCTAGCTCAAACCAACGTAGAAACCCTCAATCGATATAATGTTAAAAAGATTGTAACTGCTTGCCCCCACTGTTTTAATACACTTAAAAATGAATATCCTCAATTTGGTGGAAATTACGAAGTATATCATCATTCCCAATTTATCGAAAATCTTATCGAAGAAGGTAAAATACAATTAGATGATCAAGCAGTCGAAGAAATGAAGAAGCTTCGCGGAACATACCACGATTCTTGTTACTTAGGTCGATACAACAATGTTTATGATGCACCAAGAAATTTAATCGAAAAATCTCTTGGTAATGCAATTGCAGAACCAGTAGATCATAGAAAAACAGGTTTATGCTGTGGAGCAGGTGGTGCACAAATGTGGATGGAAGAAAAATATGAACGCGTTAACTTAAAAAGAACAGAACAATTGTTAGATACAGGAGCAGATACAATTGGAGTAGGATGTCCTTTCTGTATGATTATGATTACTGACGGCGTTAAAGCAAAAGGATTAAACGAAAATGTTAAAGTATTAGACATTTCCGAAATTGTTCTTTCTGCAATGAAAAACGGTTCTGGTCCTATTAAAGCTGGTTTTTCTAAAATAGAATCAAAACATTGATGATGTTTCCTTATCGCGCTCTCTTGCGCGATAAGGTCTTAATATTATCAAAAAATAGTTGACGTTTATTATTCGATAAATAAATTTATCTTACTATGAAACACTTATATTTTATTTTGATTATTTTTATAAATTTATCTATTTTCCCTCATGATCTTTGGATTCAAAAAGAAAATAATTCTTATGTTTTGTATTATGGACACATACATCCAAAACAAGGAGAAAGTAAAATTATTCCTTATCGCGCAGAGAATGTATTCAAATACGAATGCTACAAGAAAGAAGGAAAGCTGATTATAAATAGATTTGATCAATCCTATCCTGTAAAAATTACGGGTAGTTGTGACGCTCTATTTGCAGCTTTTACTTCGGGATATTGGTCAAAAACCTTTAAGGGAACAGTAAATAAACCAAAAAACGAAGTTGATAAATCCATCGATAGTTGGTTGTCTTACGAATACTTAAAAAAAATCGAAGTCTGGTCGGATCACTTTACAAAGCCCTTAACTAATGAATTAGAAATTGTAGTAATAGACAATCCTTTTAATAAAAAATTAGGCGATAAATTAACATTTGTAGTTTTCTATCAACAAAAACCAGTCAAAGACATAGTAGTAGCTTATGATGAGCGTCCTGTTGGTTCTACCGATGACGAAGGAAAAATCAACGTTCGAATCAAACAAAATGGTCTACAAATGATCAGTGCTACCCTAAAAGAAAAAGGGGATGGGGTTAAAGCAGATCATATTGTTTATACAACGATTCTGTCTTTCGAGATAAAAAAATGAAAAAATATTTATTAATATTTTTTATAATTATTTTTAAAATTTATCCTCACGATCTAGAACATGCTACAAAAAAAGAAGGAAATTGTATAGTTGTAGAACTTTATTTTTCGGATAATACAAAATTTTCTTACGAAGAATACGAGATATATTACGAAAACGAAAATGCGATCTTTCAGACTGGAAGGACAGATGCATTAGGTCGGGTTGTTTTTTGTCCCGATAGAGCTGGATCGTGGATGGTAAAAGTGTTTTCTCAGGATGGACATGGAGCAATATTAAAAATCCAAACAGATCAAATTTCAGAACTAAGTAAGAATCATTCTTTGGGAAAAGTAAACCAAATTCTATTGGGAATTCTTTTGATTTTATCCATTTTTGGCGTAATCAAATATTTTTATTTTAGGAGGTACAAAAAATGAATCAACATTTTTTAATCATGATTTTGATTTTCTTTCTAGGAAATTCTCTTTTTGGTCATCATGGCATTGCGAGTACGGGTGTTTCTGGATTGGATGGTCCAGGTGCACCATTAGAAACATCAAGTTCTGCAACATTACCAGAAGGTTCTTTGCTGTATTATACTAAACTCGATAGTGTAAAATGGAAAAGATATAATTTTTTTCAACTAAGGATACCAAATCCGCTCGAAAACCTTATACCTGCACTTGCAGAAGAAAATCCTTATCAATTTCCAGATCAAAAAGATAGTTATGATTTTTGGATCTTTGGCTTCGGGTATGGAATAAAATCCTGGTTATCTTTGTATACTTTTGTGCCTTATTATGTAAAAAAAGAAATCAAATCTCGAGTTGATACAGATCCAAGCCAAGGTCAATATACTTTTACGAATGCTGGATTTTCTGATGTTTCTTTTATAGCAGTATTTGGCTTTAAGTATGACAATGGCTTTAAACTTGTTCCCAAAAAAGAAAGTTTAGACGATTTAATCGACTGGCATTTTACGATGTATGGTGGATTTTCTTTGCCTACTGGAAACCCAAATAAATTCGATCGAGCACGTAATTCTTTCGGAGAATTTGCTCCTGATCTTGCAACAGGATTTGGTAAACCGTCATTATCGTTTGGATTTACTGCAACTAAACAATTAGCAGATTATCCGGAATTTACATTTTTGTTCGACACAAATTATTTTAAATTTTTTCCCTATAAATATAAATATTATAATTTTCAAGATAAAGGAAGTTTAGAAATCCCAGATTTAGAAGAATCCCTTTGGAATTATAAAATTCTCCAACAAGATCTTTCTAAAAAGAACTACAAATTTGGCGATGAATTTAGGTTTAATTTAGCGATGTCATATAGAGTGTATAAGAATCCCGATAAAAATTTTCGAGCAGATTTATTGTTAGAGGCAAATTATCAACACAATCAACGCGATAAAGAAAACGGAAAGCGATTAGAAGCATCTGGTGGTAGTATGGTTTATGGCGTTATCGGAACGAGGTTGTATTACAATGCTCTTTCGATTGGAATAGGATACAAGAAACCAGTTTGGAAAAATCTTAACGAAGAAAATGTTTAACAAGGGGGAGAAGGAAAAGAGTTGCAAAGAATCATTATAACAATATCAACAATATTTTAGGGGTTTAAATGCACATACCAGATGGATTTGTAGCACCAGAGATTTATATTCCAAGCTATGCAGTAGAGGTTTTACTCGTTTCGTATTCTTTTAAAAGATTTAAAAAATCCTTAGAAGAAAAAACTATACCCTACTTGGCATCTCTATCAGTTTTTTCTTTTATCTTGATGTCTATAATGATCCCCATACCAGGAGGAACATCGATTCATGGTATGGGAGTTGCTTCTATTTCTTTGTTGTTTGGTCCGTGGGTTTCTTTTATTAGTATATCGGTTGTTTTGTTTCTTCAAGCAGTTTTACTGGGGGGAGGAGGAATTACGACTTTCCCCATAAATGCTCTTAGTGTAGGATTCTTTGGAAGTATGATTGCATATTATTCTTATAAATTATTTATAAAATTTATTAAAGAAAAGATTACGCTTTTTCTTTCTGGTTTTCTTTCTACAATATTATCGGTTTTGTTGATTGCAATTGTATTGGGTATTCATCCAGTATTGTTCATAGATTCTAGTGGTAAGCCACTTTACTTTCCTTATGGTTTTTCTGTTGTGATCCCTGCAATGATAATTCCTCATCTAATTGTGGGAATCATAGAAGGAATATTAACAAACCTGATCGTGTTAAACTTAAAAAATAAGGTACGCAATGAAGGATAAAATATTATTATTAATTTATTTAATTTTATTAATATTTATTTCCTTGCTTCGATCTCTTGATGTACTTTTAATCTCTTTGGTTGTATTGTTTTTAGTATATTTGATTCTTCCATTAAAAATAAATAAAATCAAATCTCTTAAAAAGGTTTTTTTTACTGTAAGTTTATTTAGTGGTATAGTAACGTTGCCTTATTTTGTTGCAGGTTTTTTTATGGGCGAAAATAGATGGAATTATTTTTTTGCTATAAATCTTAGAACTTTCGAATTAGCTTTTCTTACCGTGATATTTTTGTCGAAAATTAACCTTTTTAAAGCACTGGATTTTTCGAAAAATTTAACAATGTTGTTGGTATTAGTTTCTGGTCTTGTTGTAATATATTCAAAAACGTTGAAGGATTTTCAAGATGCATTTAATAGCAGAACGATAGAAAAAAAAGTTCAGATCCAAGAATTAAGAAATTACATAAAAAGGGTTGTTGTTTTTTTCTTCGAAAAATCCAAAGAAACATCCCAAGAAACTTACCTAGCGATGAAGTCACGCGGATTTTATTATGATAATACTTAAAAATATTTATTATCAATATGATAGTAAGGTTGTTTTAAACGATATTCATCTATCTATAAAAGAAAAAGAAAGAATTGTGATATTAGGAATCAATGGTTGTGGAAAAACTACTCTTTTAAAAATCCTTAATGCATTGATTTTTCCTCATAAGGGAAGCTATACTTATAATGATGTATTGATCACAGAAAAAAAAATCAGAGAAAAGGATTTTAGTAGAAGATTTCGTAGAGAAGTTGTTTTGCTATTTCAGAATCCAGACGTAATGCTTTTTAATCCAACAGTTTATGATGAGATAGCTTTTTCGTTAAGACAATTGCAATTGAACGAAAATGAGGTTAAAGACCGAGTTTTATATTGGGCAAATTTGTTTGAGCTTACATCATTTCTTGATCTTCCACCATTTAAGCTTAGTGGCGGGCAAAAACAAAAGCTTTGCTTAGCATGTCTCCTCGCGATAGAACCGAAATTTTTACTTTTGGACGAACCAACAGCAAACTTGGACCCTAAAACATCGGGATGGCTAATCGATTTACTCTATGATCTTCAAATTGCTACTGTCGTAACTACACACAATATCAGTTTGGCCCCAGAATTAGGAGAAAGATTGATTGTAATGGGAGAAAATCATCGTATTATATATGATGGCCCAACGATGCAATTTTTAAACGATAAAGAAAAAATGCTCGCTGCGGGTCTTTTGCATAAACATAAACATAGACATAGACATGGGAATGTAGAACATTCCCATTATCACTTTCATGATTTTTGATATTATTTATGAATCGCTTCTTTGTTTACATCCAAAGCTGCTTCTTTTATTACTTCGAGAAGGTTGGGATGAGAATGGAAGGATCTTCCTAAATCTTCTGAGGAACCCGAAAATTCCATTGCGATAACAGCTTCGCCTAAGATTTCTGATGCATAAGGTCCAACGATGGATACACCTAAGATTTTATCGGTTTTTTTGTGTGCTAAGATTTTTACCTGACCTTCGGTTTCGCCCATTCCTTTTGCTCTTCCGTTTGCTTTAAAAAGAAATGTACCTACGTTGTATTCAATCCCTTCTTCGATAAGCTTTTCTTCGCTTTTACCTACCCATGCAATTTCTGGCCAAGTATATACAACATATGGACATAAATCATAATTTACATGAGCATATTTATTCGCGATATGATGTGCAACAGCAATCCCTTCTTCTTCTGCTTTGTGTGCTAACATGGGACCTTCTATAACATCGCCAATAGCATAGATATTTTTTAGGTTAGTTTCTAAGTGTTGATTGACTTTAATGCGACCGCGTTGGTTTAATTCTACTCCGATTTTTTCGAGGTTTAATCCATTTGTGTATGGTTTTCTTCCTACTGCAACTAATACTTTTTCCGTTTCTATTTCGATGGTTTCGTTTTTAGGTGTTTGTATTTTGGATATAACGCTATCTTTTTTTAGCTGGATATCTACTACTTTGTGGTTTAATAAAAATTTCAACCCTTGTTTTTCTAATGCCTTTCGCGCAATCTGCCTCATTTTTCCATCTAAGTTCATTAAGATATCTGGTAGAACTTCTACGATGGTTACGTTCGTTCCTAAACGACTCCAAACAGAACCTAATTCTAACCCAATTACTCCACCGCCAATAACCAACATGCTTTTAGGAATGCTTTTTAATGCTAAGGCATGATCCGAAATAATGATTTTTTCGCCATCAATTTCTACGTTAAGACCAATATCTTTCGGTGTTATTACCTGAGAACCTGTTGCGATTACACATTTTTTTGTTTCGATGATTTCTTCTTTTTGAGGATTTTTTACTTGGATTTCTATTTTGTCTGAAGAATAAGAATAAAAGCTACCTACGCCAGAATACACTTGGATTTTATTTTTATTCATTAGAAATCGTACGCCATCGGTTAGTTCTTTTACAACTTGATCTTTTCTTTTCATCATCGTATCGAGATCGATAGAAACATTCCCAACCTGTATACCATGTTCTTTAAAATGATGGATTGCTTGATAGTATTTTTCTGAGCTATCTAACAACGCTTTAGAAGGAATACAACCTATGTTAAGACATGTTCCTCCTAATGTTGCATTTTTTTCTATGATAGCCGTTTTTAAACCCAACTGAGCACAGCGAATTGCACAGACATAACCACCTGGACCACTTCCAATTACAACAACATCATACATAGTATTACTCCTTTTAGATCTCGAACATCATTCGCTCTGGGTTTTCTACGCATTCTTTTACGCGAACTAAAAAGCTTACTGCTTCTTTCCCATCGATAATTCGATGATCATAAGATAATGCTAAATACATCATGGGTCGAATTACGATTTGATCGTTTACAACAACAGCTCTTTTGACGATGTTATGCATTCCAAGTATGCCTACTTGTGGAGGGTTTAGAATCGGTGTAGACATCATAGATCCATAGATACCGCCGTTAGAGATTGTAAAAGTACCTCCGCTAAGTTCTTCTAATGTTATTGTGCCTTCGCGAACTTTTTGTGCAAGTCTTGCTATTTCGAGTTCAATTTCTGCAAAACTTAATTTATCTGCATTTCGAACAACTGGAACAACAAGACCTCTTGGACCACCAACTGCAACACCTATATCATAATAATATTTGTATACAATATTTTTATCGCGTATTTCTGCATTTACCGCAGGAAATTCTTTTAAAGCCTGAACACATGCTTTAACAAAAAAAGACATAAATCCTAATTTTATACCATATTTTTTCAGGAAGATTTCGTTGTATTTTTCTCTATATTCCATGATTTTAGACATATCGGCTTCGTTAAAAGTCGTTAAAATTGCAGCAGTGTGTTGAGCTTCTACCAATCGTTCTGCGATTCTTTGTCGAAGCCTACTCATCGGAACGATTTCTTCTCGCTTAGGTTCTGTAATCGCAGGTCTAACTTCTTGTTGGACTTCTATTTTGGGTTCTTGTTTAATTTCTTTTTTTTCGAGATGATGTATAACATCTTCTTTGGTGATTTGACCATGCTTACCAGAGCCAGAAATTTTTGATGGATCGAGATTATTTTCCATTACTAGTCTTTTAGCAGAAGGCGCCATTTCTACCTGCTGAGTTTCTTCTTTTTTGGGTTCTGTTGGTTTCGGTGTTGGTGTTGGTTCTTGCGAGGTTACAGAATCTTCTAGAATTGCTAAGACTTCGTCTATACGAACGGTTTCTCCTGTTTGTTTGATAATTTGTTTTAGAACACCACTTTTAGGACTTGGAACCTCCATTGTTACCTTATCCGTTTCGAGTTCTACTAAAATCTCTCCTTCCTTAACTGCTTCGCCAACATTTTTGTGCCAAGAGGCAACTGTTGCTTCTGTAATAGATTCTCCCATGGGGGGAACTTTAATTTCTGTCGACATATAGCTTCCTTTTTTTATAATTCTATCGCTTCTTTAATTATAGCTTCTTGTTCTTTTAGGTGAACTTTGTAATATCCTGTTGCTGGGCTTGGGGATGCTTGTCTTCCAATGTATTTTAATTTTGTGGGACAAATGTTGCCCAAATGGTTTTCTACATATATCCAAGCGCCTTGATTTCTTGGTTCTTCTTGTACCCAGTAATATTCTTTTGCATTAGAATATTTCGCAATAATTTCTTTAATTTTGTTCTCTGGAAAAGGATAGAGTTGCTCAACACGAATAATTGCAATATGATTTTTGTTTTTATTTCTTCGGGCTTCTCTTAATTCATAATAAATTTTGCCAGTACAGAAGATAAGTTTTTTTACGTCTTTTGGTTTGATTTCTTGATCTGTTTCGTCGATAACCTCGATAAAACTACCGTTAGTGAAATCTTTAATTTCACTTACAGCTTCTACATGTCGTAAAAGAGATTTTGGAGTCATCACAATTAGAGGTTTTCTGTAATTACGTTTAATTTGCCGTCTTAATAAATGAAAGATTTGAGATGGTAGAGTTGGATATACAACTTGTATATTATGTTGACTACATAGTTGTAGATATCGCTCTAATCGAGCACTGGAATGTTCTGGGCCCTGTCCTTCGTATCCATGGGGTAAGAATAAGGTAATTCCAGACATCCTTTGCCATTTTGCTTCTGAACTACTAATAAACTGATCGATAATCACTTGTGCTCCATTGGCAAAATCACCGAATTGTGCTTCCCATATAACAAGAGTTCGTGGATCTGCTAAGGAATATCCAAACTCAAATGCAAGTACTGCTTCTTCGGAAAGTAAAGAGTTGATTACTTCGAACCTTGCTTGATTTGGATCTAAATTTTGTAATGGTGAGTATTCTTCGCCTGTTTCGGAATCAAAAACTACTGCATGTCTATGGCTAAATGTACCTCGTTTACAGTCTTGACCAGAAATTCTTACAGGTGTGCCTTCGAGGAGTAATGAACCATAAGCTAATAATTCTCCCATTCCCCAATCAATCTTTTTCTCTTCTGGTTTAAAAATCATATTATAACGATCTTGGAATAATCTTACAAGTTTAGAGTTTAAGTGGAATCCTTTGGGAACTTGTGTGATTTTTTCTGCTATTTTTTGTAAAGTAGGTAGATCAACACTTGTATTTGGTTCGTTATCGAAATCAATCTTTTTTAGACCTTTCCATTGATCTGTTAATGTTTGAATATAAACTTTTATATCTTCGGACTCCAATCGTTTATGTGAATTTTCTAGATAATGGATATATTCAGATTTAATCTTTTCTTTTTCTTCTTTCGATAAAAGATTCGTTGCAGGTGATTGGTCAAAAAGACTAAATGTTCCTGGATGTTGTTTAATTTTTTTGTACATAATAGGTTGTGTGAATGTGGGTTCGTCTGTTTCGTTATGTCCCCATTTCCTAAAACAAATCAAATCGATAAAAACATCGGTATGGAAGGTTTGACGAAATTCAACGGCCAATTTAATTGCGCGATATACAGCAATGGGATCATCACCATTTACATGGAAGATAGGAGTTTGCAGTAATTTTGCGATGTCGGTTGCATAAGGAGTAGAACGTGCATCTTGTGGTTCTGTTGTAAAACCGATTTGATTGTTTACCACTATATGGATAGTACCACCGATTGTATATCCTTTAAGAAGCGCCATGTTAATCATTTCGTAATTGATACCTTGTCCAGCTATCGCTGCATCACCATGGATTAATAGTGCTAGATGTTTGTCTCTATTTATGTCGTTATTTTTTGATTGTCTTGCGCGAACAGATCCCATTACGACGGGATTTATTACTTCTAGATGACTTGGATTGAATGCTAAACTTAAGTGGACAAGTTTATTGTTGGAGGTTTTATAATCAGAAGAATATCCCATGTGGTATTTAACATCTCCCATAGAAATATCTTCGCCTACATTTTCGTTAAATTCTGCAAATATATGGGCAGCATCTTTACCCATTATATTGGCTAATACGTTCAAACGACCTCTATGAGCCATTCCTAAGACAATTTGTTTTACATCGTACTTTCCTGCTTCTTCGATAAGGACTGCCAATGCTGGGATTAAACTTTCTCCACCTTCGAGGGAAAATCGCTTTTTACCCGGATATTTGATAGCTAAAAATTTTTCGAAATATTCAGCACTAAAAAGTTTCGAATAAAGTAATTTAATTTCTTCGTAAGATAATGGATTAAAAAATTCCTCTGCTTCTACATGATTTATGAGCCAATTACGTTTTTCATCATCTCTTATGTAGAAAAATTCAAAACCAGTAGTAGAACAATAGATTTGTTCTATTTTTTTAATAATATTTTCTACGGTATCAGTGTAATTTTTGTTCGCAATGGAAGTAGTGATTTTCTTTTTTAAGTCCGATTCTGTTATGCCATATTTTGCTAAATCAAAAAAGATTTTGGGATCTTTGTTGTATAATCCTAATGGATCAATTTTTGCAACAGAGTGTCCATGTCTTCTATAGTCCTGAATCAATTTGTGAACCTTTAAATTTAAATCCGATTCGTACCAAGAAGAAGGAATATCTTCTGGTTGAACATCCACAGTAAATGAAACAGGTTTTTTTATTTGAACTTCGCCTTTATCTTCGATTGAATCGAAGAGGATTCTCCAATCTTGGGGAATGCTTTCCGGACTTTTTAAATACTTCTCGTACAATTGCTCCAAATATTCTTTTTGATCTCCCTGGAGCACGGAGATATATTGGAAGGACTTCATAACGTTAACTCTCTCTATCTGAAATATTTTTATATTTAAAAAAATTAATGAATAATATTTAAGCAATCTAATTTTAACGTTTTGTAAATGGTAATAAGTTCGCCATTCTTGCTCTTTTGATTTCTCTTGCAATTTTTCTTTGAATTTTTGCAGATGCACCGGTCATTCTTCTTGGGAGTATTTTCCCTGTTTTAGAAATAAATCGTTGCAAAATTTCTGGTTTTCTGTAGTCTATTTCTATACCACGAATATCAAGTATCTTTTTTCTATAACGAAACTTAATAGGATTTTTTTCTTGTTCTTTTTGATGTTCTTCTTTAAATTCTTCACTCATGCTTACATTTTTTTGTAGGAATTTTTATTGTAAAGAATTTTTTAGATTTTGGGATTCACTTGCAGGTTGAATATTTCTTTTAAAGTTTAGAATTTCTTTGGTAGTAAAAGCTATATACTTACCACATGTATGTAAGTCGAAATCACTATCAAAAGGTTGATCACAATCATGTCCACTTAAAATACTACATTGAGTAGATTTGAATTCTTCTTGGAACTTCTTGTAAAAGTTGTTACAAAAGTTTCGTATTTCTTTTTTGTTGTAACCGTTTTCGAATGCAATTTTACTGATAAAACTGATTCCTGTTAACATTGCTCCACAGGTTTCTGAATTTCCTGCTATGCCTTTGCCAAACCCACTTACCATGCCTTTGTAGATTTCTTTGTTTTTTCCTTCGAATTCTGCTATAATACTTGCTATTGCTTCGGAACAGTTATCACTTCCGTAAACAAAGTTATCCGAAGCTTTTTTTATGTAAGATTGAAATTCCTTAAACGATTTTTGAACTAAATTTTCGATGTATTCTTTATGATGGTTATTTTTCTCCATTGTAGACATTTCTTCCATAATTTCCAAAAAAATTTAAAAAAATATTATGTCAAATACTTTATACATGTATAATGTATATGGTTGTTTCGTTTTTTTAAAATAACATTTGTAATAAAGATTTTAACAAAAAAAATGGAGTTATGAAGTGGTTAAACATATTATTAATTTTATTTTTTTTGTTTTGTAAATCCTATTCAACTAAACCAACTGAATATAAAACACAAGATTATAATCAGGCATTAGAGTACTTACAAGGTTGGATATTAAAAACTATGAAAGATTATAAAGTTGTAGGGTTATCATTGGTGGTTGTAGATGATAAGCAAGTTCAATGGAAATTTCAGGCAGGATACGAAAACAAAGAAAAAAAAATCTCTGTTAGAGATAACACGAATTTTAATATAGGTTCGATTGCAAAAGTTATTAATACTGTTGCAATTTTAAAACTTGTCGAAGAAAAAAAATTGAATTTAAACGATCCAATTCATAAATATGTCGATGATCTTCCTATTGATTATGACTATCATCGCCCCATTACGGTTAAACAATTATTAACGCATCATAGTGGTTTACCGTCCGATTTGATGAAGTTTCTCTGGAACGAGGACTACTTAGAACTTGAACAAATCACAAAAGAAATCCGACTTATTTATTTAGCGAATCCACCTGGCGAAGTTTTTTCTTATTCGAATTTAGGCGTTACACTTTCGGGAAGAATTATCGAAGTTTTAAGTGGCAAAAAATATAGTGATTATCTACAAGAAATGTTTCGCGAATTAGAAATGAATCAAACATCTACAAATTTATTTCGCGCGAAAAATGTATCTAATGGTTATGATGTTGATCTCTTTGGAACAAAAAGTATCCATGAACCACCAATTGTTATGGTTCCCGCGGGAGGTATTTATACGAATGCAGAAGATATGGCAAAATTTATGCAAATGATCTTAAATCGCGGAAGAATCAAAGATAAAACTTATCTATCGCAAAATTCTGTAAGCGAAATGTTCCGGTTGCAAGAGCTACCACCTTTTGATGATCAGCTAAAAATGGGACTTCCTTTTTTCTTGAACGATTTGGGTTTTGGTAAAGTCCTTCAAGCGAATCATGGTGGGGCAACATTAACCTATCATTCTATGATGATTTTACTTCCCGAATTGCCTATGGGAATTTTAGTTATGACCAACACAACCACTGGTAGGTTCATATCTTCGCAAGTAGCAGTTGAAACATTATCATTTTTCGCGAATCATAAGTTTTCTATAAAAAGAGATCGTCCTTCTCGTATTGCTTTAAACAATGCAATCTATAACAAAAAAGAAATTTCTGGTTATTATAACACTACTTTTGGAATGCTACAAATTTTGGATGATGATTTTGAATCGATCAAATGTTCTTATTTAGACTTTTCTTGTGAATTTATCCCAAATAATGGTCTTTTTCGGTTTTACCTTCGCATTTTAAAGTTTATTCCCGTAGAAATTATGAAGGATACCGATTTTGTTTTTAAAAAAATAAACGATCAAATTCTTTTGTATTCTGTTATGGGCAATTCTACCATGCTTATGGGAAGTAAGATTTCTTTTTCGGAAATTGAACAAGCAAAAAAAATGATAGGAGAATATGTATATCCAGTGGAGAAAAATCAAAAACCATTTTTTTACATAGAAAAGATAGCGGTAGAAGAGAAGGATCATAAATTGATTTTAAAGATTTTTTATCCTAATAATCCCATGCCTTTGATATTTTATGTAATACCTTATGGAAAAGATAAATTAAAAATTCCAGGTTTAGGACGTCAATTAGGCGATGTGTTAGTATTTAAAAACGATGAGGTTTATTATTCTGGCTTTGTTTTTAAAAAATCAAAATAATCATAAATGATCTTTAATGATCTTTCTTGACATTCTGTTTTCTTATAGGTTTATTGATAGTATGCCAAAGAGCGCAGAATTTCGTTTGGATAAAATCAAAAAATTTTTGATGTATGTTAGAGAAAATAAAGACGATTTTGCAGCAAAAGAATTAGAGGAAGTTTTCGAAGATATAGTGGAAGAACATCAAAATTTTGTAACAAGGCCAGAAATTAGAGAGCTGATTATCGAGATGCGAGAAGGCTTTAAAATGATGGATAAGCGATTTAATGATTTAATACAATTTACAGAGAAACGATCTAATGATTTAATACAATTTACAGAGAAACGATCTAATGATTTAATGCAATCTACGGATAAGCGATTCAGTGATTTTATGTACTATACAGAGAAAAGATCTAATGAATTAATGCAATATATAGATAAGCGATTTGATGATTTAATACAATTTACAGAAAAACGATTTAATGATTTAATACAATTTACAGAAAAACGATTTAATGATTTAATACAATTTACAGAAAAACGATTTAATGATTTATTGCATCACGTAGATAAACGTTTCGAAGATATGAATGCAAGGATTAATTTTTTGCAATGGGTAATGGCATTTTTTATGAGTCTACTTTTTGGATTATTAACTTATTTTAATTATAAACAAATGGATTTGCTAAATAAAATATTAGAATCTAACCAACAAATACAAGCAGAATTAAAAAATAAGTGATCCCTCTTGAATTGAATTGACCGTAATCTTTATTAAAAAATCATTTTTCGTATGGACATCATCAGAAGACCGCGAAGAAATCGAAAATCAGAAAATATTCGCCGATTGGTAAGAGAAAGTAATGTCAGAGTAGATGATTTAATCATGCCTTTGTTTGTAAAAGAAGGAAATTCCATAAGAGAGCCGATTCCATCTATGCCAGGTATATTTCGTTTTAGCCCAGATGAGCTGTTAAAAGAATGTAAAGAAATTTATCAGTTAGGTATACCTGCTGTGGTGATTTTTCCAGCAATCCCCGAAGAAAAAAAGGATCCATTAGCAAAAGAGTCTTACAATCCTAACGGACTTTATCCAACAGTATTAAAGATGATTAAAGATCATATCCCCGAATTAATCGTTATTACTGATGTTGCAATGGATCCATATAATTCCGACGGGCATGATGGTGTAGTTAAAAATGGAGAAATTTTAAACGACGAGACGTTAGAAATTTTGGGCAAAATGGCTATTACCCAAGCAAAAGCAGGTGCAGACATTATTGCGCCAAGCGATATGATGGATGGAAGGGTAGGTTATTTAAGAAAGGTTCTTGATTCCGAAGGATTTATCAATGTAGGTATTTTATCTTATACCGCGAAATATGCTTCCTCATTCTATGGACCATTTCGCGATGCATTAGATAGCGCACCGCGATTTGGCGATAAAAAAACTTATCAGATGGATCCAGCAAACATTCGCGAAGCTTTACTCGAACTCGAATTGGATTTAGAAGAAGGTGCAGATATTGTAATGGTTAAACCAGGATTACCCTATTTAGATGTTGTAAGAGAATTTTTTCAACATAGCCCTGTACCTGTTGCTGTTTATAATGTATCGGGGGAATATGCCATGGTGAAAGCTGCTTCTTTAAATGGTTGGTTAGATTACAAAAAATGTGTGATGGAAATTATGCTTTCTTTTAAACGAGCAGGTGCCGATATGATTTTAACTTATCATGCAAAAGAAGTTGCTCAATGGTTAAACGAAGTCTAAAAAAATTTGCATTCTTAACCTAAAATTGAGTTGACTTGAAAAATCTATTTGTATAAGTGGATCCTACAAACTCCCCAGTAGCTCAGCCGGTAGAGCGAGTGGCTGTTAACCACCAGGTCGCAGGTTCGAGTCCTGCCTGGGGAGCGAAACTCTTTTTCTGCCAACCACAATTCTTTCCAATAAATGTCCGACCGTCCAATATAATATGTCTAAAGAGGACGGTATGTTTAAAATTACGAAGGTTAGTATTTTTTTATTTGTCTTTGCTTTTTTTATTAGTTGTAAATCGCAGGCGGATAAAGATTACGACGAACTAATAAAAATGATTAATTCCGATAGGTGTTCTGATGCTATACAATTTGCGTCAAAAGCAATAGAAAAATATCCCAATGATGCAAGATTCTACTCTGATAGAGGTTATTGTTATTATGTTAATAAGAATCTTTATAATGCCAAATTAGATTTTGCAAATTGTATTCGTATCGATCCAAATTTTGCAGATGGGTATTATGGATTAGCCATAGTTTTTGATGAGGAAGAACAATATGATTTAGCAGAAAAGAATTTCAATAAAGCTATCGAAATGGCGCCGAATAAAATTAAGAAAAGTATTTATATAAGTGGTCTTTCAAGTTTGTTTTTAAGAAAAAAAGATTATAAAAAGGCTATAGAAACCATTAAAAAAGCTATAGAATTAAATGATGAAGGGAGTTTCTATTTTCAACTTGGTAAATATTTATTTTTAGACGGTCAAAAGCAAGAAGCAGAAAAAACATGGCTTAAAGCAGTTAATGAAAAAAAATTTACTCAAATTAAGTTTAAGCAAATGACTTATGCTGTTCTTGCAGATTATTATTTTAAAGAGAAAGATTATAAAAAGTCTTTAGAAAACATAGAAAAGGCTATTGAACTTGCGCCAGATAATAATTTGTATATAAGATTTTACAATCAAATTAAGCTACTTGCAAAATAAATTTTATAAAAAATGTAATATATAACAAACCTAAATTAGAGGAGGATAAACATGAAAAAGAAAAAGCAAAAGAAACTGAAAATCAATTTAACGAAGGAGTTGGAAGATATGGACTTTAGTACATACGAAATACTAAGCAAGATGAAACCGAATGATCTTGCGAAGCGGCTAACCGATCTTCTCGAATTACACAAATTATCCCCGACCAAAGAAAATATTTATAAAGTCGCAAGAATTCTCGAATCGGACTTAAGGGAAGAATTAATGAAGGATTTGGAAGATTTGGACTTCAGCAATTACGAAATTCTAAGCAAGATGGAACCGAATTATGTGGCGGCGTGGTTAGTCGATCTTCTCGAATTACACAAATTACTCCCGACCAAAAAAAATATCTATACAGTCGCAACAATCCTCGAATCGGACTTGATGCATGAATTTTGCAAACAAAAACCTCTATCAAACGATTAAGAAGTTATGTGCACGAATTATTAAGCTCTAAAAAAGATTATGAATTTACAGAATAGAAAAAGAAATTCTAAAAAGATAGGAAGGCAGCGGTAGATTAGACGAAGAAAATAGAACTATGCACGGTGTATTATACGAATTAGTAATTGCTCAAAATAATCCACCTATGCTATAATAATAAGTAGTATAGGTGGTAAAACATGAATTTAGTAGAATAGTATCATTATAAAATAAAGTACAAGAATTTTTAAGAGAAAAAAGCATACTTAAAAAATTAGATAGCTGCCCTTTCTGTCATGCCAAAAACATTGGTAAAATTAGAAGAAACTTCTATAAATGCTATAAATGTAAAAAAAAGAATGGAGCGTTAGAAAAGACAGTATACTTGAAGATTTAAAAGCTGATTACTCTAAGTTCATATTAGCTGTAAAGCTATTTATCCTTGAAGTCCCAGTTAACAAAGCACATAAAGAAGCTTGATTTAGCTTATAATATTTTCGCACAAAACCTACCCAGATAAGTTCAAAAGTTATGATAGTCTTGTAATGTATGGATTTAAGCATCAGAGAATAGATAAAAGTGTAAAGTTCGCAAATGGTAAAGTGTATATAATAAGTTATGCAAAGGAGAGGTTGCTAAAATTTCATGGTGTAAGTAAGGATAATTTTATCTATTATCTACAAAGAGTTTGAATTTAGGTATAACTTTAGGGATAATATTGATGATAGTTTATATAAATGTTTAGGTAATGAATTGACAAATCACCTAAAAAAAATTTAAGGGAGGAAAAAATGTACAATACAACAACACTATTAAAAAAATGGTACGACAACACTTGGTTGGTAATTCTTATTTGCATTGTTTTCTTTCCAGTAGGGCTTTATGCACTATGGAAAAATCAATCTATCTCGAAAGGGTGGAAAATTGGTATTACAATAGTAATAGCTTAATTGTTCTTGCTCAACTTGGTGAAGACACTAAAAACAGTTCTTCAACGACTGATCATTCATCTTTTAATCTTGACGAAAAAAATGTTGTGCGCGTTGGAGATGTTCTTCGTACTGACTATTTCGAAATCAAAGTAAATAAAGTGGGCTTAACAAATGCGGTAAATACGGGAAATATGTTCGCAGACTTAAAGCCAGAAAGAGACCATCTTTATTTAATTATAAATGTAACTTTTAAAAATATCGACACCGAAAGTCGTATGCCTATGGATGGATCTGTTTGGATTAACTACAATGGTAAAAACTATCAATTCGACAAATCCGAAACTATCTTGGTTGATGGTTGGGGTCTGAAGTTTGATCAACTCAATCCTCTAACAACGAAGACAACGAATTTGGTTTATAAAATTCCTGCGGAAATTAAAGGAGAAGCTTATTGGCAACCAGGCCGTTCTCGTAGAGATCAAAAAGTTTATTTAGGGAATTTAAAATAACAGACTCTTTGTTTGTTGAAATAACGAAGAAATTGCATAAATCGAAACGCGATTTTGCGTCAGGCAATTCATTTTCCATTGTCTGGCGCTTTCTTTTTATCGAATTTATCCCAATCATTATAAAAAATTTGATTATGAAGCGAACCGAATCTTGCATTTTTATATAAAAACTTTTTAATAAATAAAATCAAAAATAATTTTTATATTATTATGCTGCGCTATCAAAATTCGTCAATTTTATTTTTAAAACAAATTTGGCACTAACGAGTATTTTATATTGATCAAACCTATAAATTTACAAAACATTTCAATAAATTATTTACAAATATAAATTATCTTAAATTTTGTAATTATGCAAATTCAATCCGTTAAAAAACTCAATTATCGTTCTTATGTAATTACCGAGGGTATAACCAGAGCGCCCAATCGTTCCATGTTGCGTGCAGTGGGTTTTCGTGATCAAGATTTTTCGAAACCTATCTGTGGTGTTGCAAGTGCTTATAGTACTATCACCCCTTGCAATTCTGGTATACGTATATTAGAACAAGCTGCAATCAATGGCATTTACGAAGCTGGAGGAATGCCTCAACTCTTTGGGACAATTACAATTTCTGATGGTATTTCTATGGGAACCGAAGGGATGAAGTATTCCTTAGTAAGTAGAGAAGTCATAGCAGATGCTATCGAGACTGTGTGCAATGGTCAAAGAATGGATGGTGTTTTGGCTATTGGTGGTTGTGATAAAAATATGCCGGGTGCTCTAATTGCTATGGCACGTCTAAATATTCCTTCGATTTTTGTTTATGGAGGAACGATTCTACCTGGTTATTATAACGGCAAAGAATTAAACATTGTTTCGGTTTTCGAAGCAGTAGGGGAATACAATGCAGGTAAAATTACAGAAGAAGAATTTTTAGCAATAGAAAAACACGCAATCCCTGGACCAGGAAGTTGTGGTGGAATGTATACTGCAAACACTATGTCGTCTGCCATCGAAGCAATGGGAATGAGTTTACCTGGTTCCTCTACTATGCCAGCAGTTGCTTCCGAAAAAGAACGTTCTGCTTTTGAATCTGGCGAAGCATTAGTCAACCTAATCAAAAATGGCATTACTCCATCTATGATCATGACAAGAAAAGCCTTCGAAAATGCTATTGCTGCTGTGATGGCAATTGGTGGTTCCACAAATGCGGTATTGCATCTTTTGGCAATAGCTCATGCGATGAAGGTTCCTTTATCTATCGATGATTTTGAACGTATAGCTCGTAAAGTTCCCCACATAGCAGATATGAAGCCTTCGGGAAGATACCTAGCAGTACATTTGCATCAGTATGGTGGTATTCCCAAAATCATGAAAATCTTACTCGAAGCTGGTTTAATCCACGGCGATTGTCTAACTGTTACTGGAAAAACCGTAGAAGAAAACCTAAAACATTTAGATGCGAATATACCAAAAAATCAAGATGTAATTTATCCATTAGATAAGCCTTTGTATCCAAGAGGTCATCTTGTAATTTTAAAAGGAAATTTGGCACCAGGTGGAGCAGTTGCGAAAATTTCTGGAGTAAAACATTTTTCCATTACAGGACCTGCGAAGGTTTATAATTCCGAAGAAGAATGCATGGAAGCAATTCTATCCAACAAAATAGAAGAAGGTGATGTAATTGTTATACGATACGAAGGTCCCAAAGGTGGTCCAGGGATGAGGGAAATGCTTTCGCCCACTTCTGCTCTGATTGGAAAAGGATTAGGCGATAAAGTAGGTTTAATCACAGATGGAAGGTTTTCTGGTGGTACTTATGGTATGGTGGTTGGACATGTTGCACCAGAAGCAGCAGTTGGTGGTCCTATTGCATTAGTTCGCGATGGCGATCTAATTACTATCGATGCTTCCAGGAATGAATTAAACGTTCATTTAACCGAAGAAGAACTAGAAGCAAGACGAAAAGAATGGAGTCCACCAGAACCTCGCTACAAAAGTGGGGTGATGTATAAGTATTACAAATTAGTTGGCTCTGCGGAATTTGGAGCTATAACAGACTCCTACGAAACTTAAAGGAGAAAGATATGCAAAAAAATCCAGAAAGAAAAAAACATGTATTATACGACGAAAATGGTAATCCTACCAAAGATAAACCTTGGATTTTTCGTACTTATGCTGGTCATACAAATGTTTGGGAAACCAATAAATTATACCGCGAAGGTCTAAAACGAGGACAAACGGGGCTTTCCATTGCTTTTGATTTGCCAACCCAGTGTGGTTATTCTTCGGATCACCCATTAGCAAGACCAGAAATCGGTAAGGTGGGAGTACCCATCAATTCTTTGGATGATTTTCATATCTTATTTGATGGTATACCTATCGAAGAGATGAATACATCTATGACTATCAATGCAACTTCTATGTGGCTTCTTGCTCTATATATAGCATTGGCAAAAGAACGCGGTGTAGATATTTCTTTGTTGAATGGTACAACACAAAATGATTTAGTAAAAGAATATTTAGCACGAGGAACATATATATTCCCTCCAGAGCCCAGTTTTCGTTTGATTAGCGAGATGTATGAATATTGTATTCAGTATATTCCCAAATGGAATCCATCGAATATTTGTTCTTACCACTTACAAGAAGCGGGAGCAACTCCTGTTCAAGAATTGGCTTATGCACTAGCAAATGCAATCGGTTTATTGGATACCATCAAAGAACGAGGACATGTTAAAGGAGAAGAATTCGAAAAGGTAGTGGGTAGAATCAGCTTTTTTGTGAACTCTGGAATTCGCTTTATAGAAGAAATGTGTAAAATGCGTGCTTTTGTGGAATTATGGGACGAAATTACTAAAGAGCGTTATAATGTTCAAAACCCAAAGTATAGAATCTTTCGCTATGGAGTACAAGTGAATTCCTTAGGTTTAACAGAAAAACAGCCAGAGAACAATGCTTGGCGCATTTTAATAGAAGCATTAGGTGTTACTCTAAGTAGAAAAGCAAGATGTAGAGCATTGCAATTACCCGCATGGAACGAAGCATTATCTCTACCAAGACCTTGGGATCAACAATGGTCCTTACGATTGCAACAAATATTGGCATACGAAACGGATTTGTTAGAATATCCCGATATTTTTGACGGCAGTGTTGTTATTGAATCAAAAGTAAATGAACTAAAAGAACAAGCAAGAGAAGAAATAGACAAAATCTTAAAAATGGGAGGAATTCGTGCAGCAGTAGAATCTGGGTATATAAAAACCCAACTTGTTCGTTCTATGTCCGAAAGGATGAGCAAGATCAATTCTGGAGAAATCATTGTTGTGGGTTTAAACAAATGGCCAGAAGGATTGCCATCACCATTACAAGCTGGCGATGGAGGTATTTTTAAAGTTGATCCCGAAGCTGCACAAAAAACCCTCGATGCATTAGAAAAAACCAAAAAAAATAGAGATCCAAAAAAAGTAAAAGAAGCATTAGAATACTTGAAAGATTGTGCACGAAAAGGCGAAAATCTTATGCCAGCTTCGATTGAATGCGCATTAGCAAGGGTCACAACTGGTGAGTGGGCAGATGCATTGCGCGAAGTCTTTGGTGAATATAGACCTCCAACAGGTATAGAAGGTCAACGATTGTACTTAGAAGATGCACGCGTAGAAAAATTAAGAAAGCGCGTAGAAAGCTTCGCGAAAGAAAAGGGCAATAGACCCAGAATCGTTGTAGGAAAACCAGGATTAGATGGACATTCCAACGGTGCAGAAATGATTGCTGTTGCTGCAAGACACTGCGGTTTTGATGTAATCTATTCCGGTATTCGTCTAACACCCCAAGAGATTGTTCACACAGCAGTAGAAGAAAATGCCGATATCATTGGTGTTTCTATTCTATCTGGTTCGCATAAAGAATTGACTCAACAAATCGTGGATGAACTAAAAAAACTTAATGCTTTTAACGAAATTCCCGTAGTTGTTGGAGGTATTATTCCACAACAAGATTTCGATGTTTTAATTTCTATGGGGGTAAAAAGAGTATTTACACCATCAGATTATCAATTAATAGAAATTATGGAAAAGATCATGGATACCATCGAAGAAAACCAAAAAGGAAAAGTTTTGGTATGATAACGTTAAAAATGACACCAAAAGAAGAGCTAATTCAACTCGTAGATAAATCATTACAAGGCGATAAGTTTAGTTTAGCGAAATTAATCAGTATCTTCGAAAATACAAAACCAGAATTCTATGAATACAAAAAAATCATCATAGACTATCTAAAAGAAAAAACTTCTCCCAAAGGATATTTTGTTGGAATTACAGGGACGCCAGGTGCAGGAAAATCTACTCTAACAGGTCGATTAGCATTAGAACTAATTCGACAACGCGAAGATATCAGTGTTGCTATTCTTGCAGTAGATCCATCGAGCCAAGTTTCTGGTGGTTCTCTTTTGGGGGACCGAACACGAGTAAAATTACCCATCGACGAAAAGCGGATCTATTTTAGAAGCCAGGCTTCGGATAAAGAATTAGGTGGCCTTAGTAAACATACCTTTAATGTTTGCAGAGTCTTGTATTATCTATTCGATTTTATCTTTATCGAAACTGTGGGAATTGGACAAAGCGAAATAGAAGTTCAACATATAGCAGATCATGTTTTCTTGGTATTACAGCCTTTAACAGGAGATCAGATCCAATTTATGAAGGCTGGTGTTATGGAAATCCCCGATGCTTTTATTATCAACAAATGGGATCAACATAAAGAAGCACAAAAAACTTATTATGCATTAAAATCTACTCTTTCTTTTATAAGACCCGATTCTAAAGAAACTCCCATTTTTCCTGTAAGTGCTTATTCAGGTTATGGAATAAAAGAATTGATGGATTATATTTCTGGCATTAAAGAAGGATTTTCGAATTTAAAAAATTCTCTTAGCAAAAAAGAGGTTTATTATTTCGAAAAATGGGTAAAAAATCAGTATGGGGTGATGGGATTAGAGCTTTTAAAACAAGAGGGTGGAGCGAGTCATTTTATAGAAAAAAAAGGTTCTTTTGATTTAGCAATAAAAGAATTTTCAAGATTGAAATATGTGTTTTGAACTATGAACTCAAAAAAGAAAGTCGCTTTGATCTTTGGTGGTCGTTCCACAGAACACGAAATTTCGATTCTTTCGGCAAAAAATATTTATCGCGCTATCGATAAAGAAAAATACCAGGTTCTAAGCATTTATGTATCGAAAGAAGGAAAATTTTATTACATCGAAGATTCGAAAAATTTTCCAGAGAACTTAAAAGAAATCGAACAACACAAAAAACATTTGTTGTACTTTCAAATCGATGATAAAAGTCCCTTTGTTTACTGGGAAAATCAAGAGATGCATGCTATTAGTGTCGATATATTTTTTCCGATAACACATGGTACTTTTGGCGAAGATGGATCCTTGCAGGGACTCTTAAAATTAACTCAAATTCCTTTTGTAGGTTGCGATGTATTAGCTTCTGCCTTGTGTATGGATAAAGAAGCGATGAAGCAAATCTTAACAGCAAATCAAATACCTATTACACCCTATTTAAGTTATCAGATTCACGAAAAATCTTCTATACCATACGAAGAAATTGTAAAGAAATTCCAATTGCCTCTTTTTATAAAACCAGCGCGACAAGGATCCTCTGTGGGGGTTTATAAAGCAAAAACCATCGAAGAGTTAAAACAATTCATAGAAAAATCTCTTGAGTTTGATACCAAAATTCTTGTAGAAAAAGAAATTAAGGGAAGAGAAATTGAATGTGCTGTATTAGGAAACGAAGATCCAGAGGTAACAATTCCAGGCGAAATCAAACCCAAGCATGAATTTTATTCTTATGATGCAAAGTATGTAGATCCTGATGGTGCAGGTTTGTTTATCCCAGCTCAAAACTTATTACCAGAGGAAGTTCAAAAAATCAAGCATATTGCTTATTTAACTTATAAAGCATTGTATTGCGAAGGTTTTGCAAGAGTTGATATGTTCTACCAAAATGGAGAAATCTATGTAAACGAAGTAAATACATTACCTGGTTTTACAAACATTAGTATGTATCCAAAACTGTGGGAATACGAAGGATTAACCCAGACTCAATTAATCGATAAATTAATTTTACTTGCAGAAGAACGTTTTGGAAATTTAAAAAAAATCAAGTATAGTTACGAAGTTGTATGATGGAAACTATAAAAAATTTATTAATAGAAAAATTTAAATTTATTTATAAAGATATACCAGAAAAGTTTTTCTTTGCACCTGGTAGAGTCAATTTTATCGGTGAGCACATTGATTATAATGGTGGGAAAGTATTA
>Ga0308397_1000175_pt1 | contig 49540 bp, 37 predicted proteins | sample Hotspr20SampleT8_FD_202356 | JGI IMG/M metagenome (GOLD analysis project Ga0308397, IMG submission 202356) | Hot spring phototrophic mat microbial communities from Mushroom Spring, Yellowstone National Park, Wyoming, United States - 20051001_T8 ...
AATTCAAATCCGACGGCGAGTGCTTCGAATAATGGTCCGTTGTGTGCAGGTTCAACTTTGAACTTAACATCCACTCCGAATGGTATGAGTTCTTATAGTTGGTCAGGTCCTGGTGGTTGGACAGATAATATTCAAAATCCCGAATTATTAAATATAACTGTTGCTCAAGCAGGAATTTATACAGTAACCGTAGTTGATAATAATGGATGTCAAGGAGTTGCTTCAACTAATGTGGTTGTAAATGATTTACCTTTGGCAGATGCAGGAGAAGATGTTACAATATGTGAAGGGTTAAGCACAATATTAACAGCAAATGGCGGTATTTCATATCAGTGGAGTAATGGTTTATTTATGCAATCGATAAATGTATCTCCTTCAGTTACTACAAGTTATATGGTAACTGTTTATGATGCAAATGGTTGTAGTGCAACAGATGAAGTAACTGTATATGTAAATTCTTTACCAATAGCAGACGCGGGAGAAAATCAAACAATTTGTCAAGGAACTTCAGCTACATTAGTTGCAACAGGTGGAGTAAGCTATTTATGGAGCACAAATGATACAACTGCTACAATTATTGTTTCTCCAATAATATCAACACTTTATAACGTAACTGTAACAGATGCAAATGGTTGTACAAATACAGATGCTGTGTTTGTATCAATATTGCCTTCGCCACTTGTAAATGCGGGTTCAGATCAAGAAGTGTGTGAAGGTATAGGTGTAACTTTAACTGCAACAGGTGCAGAAACATATCAATGGGATCAGGGAATAATTAATAATGTTGAATTTTATCCACCTGTAGGTGTAAATGTATATACTGTGATAGGAACTGATGCAAATGGTTGTTCTGCTACCGATGAGGTTATAGTAACAGTTCATCCAAAACCGATAGTAGATTTAGGTGCAGATGAAACTATATGTTTAGGTTCTTCTGTAACATTAACAGCGTCAGGTGGGGATAGCTATCTATGGAGCAATGGTTCAACAAATCCTTCTATAATAGTTAGTCCAAGTGTTACAACAACGTATACTGTAACTGTAAGTAATACTTTTGGTTGTAATAGTGTTGATGATATAGTGGTATATGTTAACTCATTACCTTTAGTTTCGGCAGGAAATGATGTTAGTATATGTGAAGGTCAAACCACTACATTAACAGCGTCAGGTGGAATTTTATATCACTGGGGGACAGGAGAAACTTCACAAAGTATAGATGTTTCTCCAAATCTTACTACTTTGTATTATGTAACAGTTACTGATTCAAATGGATGTAGCGATATTGCAAGTGTAACTGTTATTGTAAATACTTTGCCGGATGTTGAAATAACAATTACAAATGCTCAATGTGGCTTATCGAATGGATCTTTAGAAGCAGTTGTAACAGGAGGAACAGGAAATTATAATTATCAATGGGATGAAAATACAGGATATGCCACAACAGCTTATATTACCAATTTACCTGCTGGATTATACTATCTAACAGTTGATGATGGCTATTGTTCTGTAGAAGCTAATGCAGAAATATTACAAGAAGGTGCTCCTGTTGTTGCAATTCAAGCTACTTCAACAACAATATGTGAAGGGGAAAGCGTTATTTTAACTGCAACAGGTGCAGAAACATACGAATGGACACCAGCAACATATCTAAGTTCTACAACTGGCGAGGTTGTTTCTGCAACACCGTTAACTGATATTATTTATACAGTAACAGGAACTTCGGGGGCATGTTCTTCCTCAGAATCAATTAGTATTACTGTTCTTCCATTACCACAAGCATACTTTGCATATACAGATCTTGGATTAGGTGAGTTTGAATTTACAGATATGTCGCAATATGCAGATAGCTGGTTGTGGAATTTTGGTGATGGATCGACAGATCAAGTTCAAAATCCTGTTCATACATATACAACTGATGGCACATATACAGTAACATTAATAGCTTCTAATACTTGTGGTTCTGATACAGCTTCGCAGGATATTGTTGTAATAATAACAAGTATAATCCAAGCAAGTTCTAATTTATACATTCAAGCATATCCAAATCCAAATAATGGTATTTTCTTCATTACCCTTAATGCAAATTATACAGGAAAGGTTGAAATGGAAGTATATGGAATAGAGGGTAAAAAAGTATTTGCAAATGAATGGGAGAAATATACTGTTAAACAAACTGTTCCTATTAATTTAAAATCTTTATCAAAAGGAATGTATAGAATATTATTAAAGGTTGGTGATGAATTATTGCAAACAACCATTATAATAGATCAATTATAATTTTGAAATTAAAAAAATAAAAAAAGCTGTCAAATTTGACAGCTTTTTTTATTAAATAAAATTAAATAACAACAAACACAAACTTAAAAGTTTATAAAAAAATTACGTTTAATTCATTTTTATTTTGAAGTTTCATGAATTTTTTCTTACTTGCATATTCATTCATCAAACTAATTACTATGTTGGTAATAAGGCATTTAAGATTTATATTTTGGGCATTTTTTAGTTTTTTAGCGGTATTATTTTTGTGGTCATGCGGTGGAGAAAAGTCTGAAGAACAATTAGAAGAGAAAATAATGCATGGTATTGATTCGAATGCTTCAACTCTTATAAAATTCGACAATACATTGTTTAGTATGCCATCTCCTTATGAAATTGCATATTTTGTTAAAAGAGCTAATTTGACTTATAATAAAGAAATTATTAATCCATTTAATAAGTCGAATAATTATGTAACAAATTTTGATAAAGCTTTAAATTTAGGAGTTTATGGCTCCGATTTAGGTTACTTAACCTTATATGAACAAAATTCCGATGCAATACAATACTTTTCTGTAATTAAAATTCTTTCTCAGGAATTAAATATTGAAAATGCTTTCGATAAAAAAACAGTTAATAGAATTGAAGCAAACATAGGCAATAAGGATTCACTTATGTACATCGTTTCTCACTCTTATCGTAGAGCCGATCAATATTTAAAAGATAATAACAGAAGTGACATAGGTGTTTTAATTTTAGCTGGTGGATGGATTGAAAGTACTTATATTTTAGCTCAATTAGCAAAAGAATCAAAAAAACCAGAAATTATTAGAAGAATTGCTGAACAAAAAAGACCTTTAGATAATTTAGTTAAACTTTTATCTCCATATTATAATAATTCAAAAGAGTATTCAGAACTTACAGATCAGCTTATAGATCTTGCTTACGATTTTGATGGTATTGATATTAAATATACTTATTCACCACCAACTATAGACGAGAAGAACAAATTAACAATTATAAACAGCACGTCAGAAGTTATTATTACAGATCAGCAGTTAAAAACAATAACTGAAAAAATTGAAAAATTAAGAACAAATATTGTAAAATAAATTCTAATTATGAGAACTAAAAATACATTGTTAACGTTTTTTTTAACTATATTATTAAATACTTTATTAGCACAAAGTGAGGTTACATTATCATTATGTTCTAAATACATTCAACCACCTTACATTTCGGATGGTCAGGTTTACAAAGCCTTGATTACAGGTGATGAAATTGCCGAATTCCATGTAACGTTTTATGGAGGAACAACATATCGGATTGCTATAGCAGCAGGTCAGTCAGAAGGAAACGTTATATTTTCTTTATACGATAAAGAAAGACGGTTACTATTTTCAAATAAAGATTACAACAATTCAACATACTGGGATTTTAAATTTACAAGCACTATAGATTGCCTTATAGAAGCGGAACTCGATCCGGCAGCTCGTTCTGGTTCTGGTCTTATAAATATGCTTATAGGATTTAAACAATAAGATATAAATATGTTAATTTCTACTAATATAAAGGCATTGTATTTATTTTACAATGCTTTTTTTACTTTTAATAATTAGAACCTATGAGTGAACGAATATTAAAGGCATTAATGCAATTATTTGCTATTATTGCAAGGCCTGATAGCAATCTTGAAGAACGTCGTCAGGTAGTAGGTTCTTTTTTGAAACAACAATTAAACACAGAACTTGTTAATGAATATTTGAAAGTTTTTAACGATTATTATAATCAGTATCAAGTTACAGAAGAAGATTCAACTAAGAAAAAGAAAAGAATAGCAGGTAGCTCAGTAAAAGTTCTTAAAATATGTACATCTATTAACGAAGAACTTACTATAAAACAAAAAGTTATAGTTCTTATACGGTTATTTGAATTTATTAAATCAGATTCTGAGATTATTTCTGACCAAGAAATTGAGTTTGTACAAGCAGTTTCAGATACTTTTAATATTCCTAACGATGAGTTTGTTAGAATAAAAGCATTTGTTTTATATGGTTTTGAAACTTTACCCAATTCCACGCGAGTTTTAGTAGTTGATAACAATAAAGATTTCGAACATCAAAAAGTAAAACATTTATATAGAGAATCTTTTGATGGACAAATAAGATTTCTTCATGTTCGGATTTCAAATTTGTACTTTTTGCGTTATTTAGGCGAAAAAGAACTTTTTCTTAACGGGCAATTATTACGCCCTCATAAAATATATATATTTACACCTGGTAGTACCCTTAGAGCTTCGCAAAAATTTAAACCAATTTATTATTCCGATATTATAGCAATTTTTAACGAACAACTTGCAGATTCAAAAGTATTATTCGAAGCAAACGATATAGAATACCATTTTAAAGGTGGCAATATAGGTCTGCACAAAATGTCGTTTTTTGCCGAATCTGGAAATATGGTGGGGATAATGGGAGCAAGTGGTGCAGGAAAAACAACTCTATTAAATGTTCTTAACGGAAATTATAAACCAACTTCGGGAGAAGTATTAATTAATGGAAAAAGTATTTATGATGAAGAAAATAAAGAACTTGAAGGTCTTATAGGATATGTTTCACAAGATGATTTGTTAATTGAAGATTTAACTGTTTTTCAGAATTTATACTATAATGCTAAACTTTGTTTTGATAATTTATCGGAGTTTCAAATTATACGTTTAGTATTAAAAACCCTTCAAAATCTAGGTTTGTACGAAATAAAAGACATGAAAGTAGGTTCGCCTTTAAATAAAAAAATTAGTGGCGGGCAACGTAAAAGATTGAATATAGCTTTAGAACTTATAAGGGAACCGGCAATTCTTTTTTTAGACGAACCAACATCTGGTCTTTCTTCGAGAGATTCAGAAAATATTTTGGACTTACTAAAAGAATTATCTTTTAAAGGAAAATTAATTTTTGTTGTCATTCATCAGCCATCTTCAGAAATTTTTAAAATGTTTGATAAACTTTTAATATTAGACACAGGTGGTTATTTAATATATGATGGCAACCCAGTTGAGTCCATTATGTATTTTAAATCGAAAACACATCAGGCAAACTGGAGCGAAAGCGAATGTCCTACTTGTGGTAATGTTAATCCCGAACAAATATTTAATATTGTAGAAACACCTGTATTAGATGAATTCGGTAATCCAACAAGAACAAGAAGAATTGCACCTTCAGAATGGCATAACTATTTTAAAGAAAGCGACAGTTTTAACAATACTATTGAAAAACCCGTTTTAGATTCAACTTATAAAATACCAAAAATATTTTTCAAAATACCCAATAAAATCAAGCAATTTAGAATATTTTCAATACGAGATACTTTAGCTAAATTAGCAAACAAACAATATTTAATAATTAACTTACTTGAATCTCCTTTACTAGCATTCTTATTATCATTTATTATTCGTTACTATAGCGTCGATGTTGCTAATGAATCTGGTTATACATTTAAGGAAAATAGTAATATTCCGGTATACTTGTTTATGGCTGTGATTGTAGCAATATTTGTTGGTTTAACAGTAAGTGCAGAAGAAATATTCAGAGATAGAAAAATTCTTAAACGCGAAAAGTATTTAAATTTGAGTTGGGGAAGTTATTTGTTTAGTAAAACCTTTATATTAACGGTTCTTTCGGCTTATCAGGCAGCAGCTTTTGTAGTAATTGGAAATACTGTTTTAGGCATTAATGGAATGTACTGGCAATTTTGGTTAGTGCTTTTTGTAACTTGGCTTTCGTCTAACATTATGGGATTAAATATTTCTGATGCTTTTAATTCTGCTGTTACAATATATATTCTTATTCCATTTTTGGTTATACCACAATTAATTTTAAGTGGTATTATAGTTAAGTACGATAAACTAAATCCCGATATAAGTAGTCCGAGTTCTATACCTTTTTATGGCCAAATTATTACTGCAAGATGGGCTTACGAAGCGCTTGCTGTTTATCAATTTAAAGAAAATAAATACCAAAAACATTTCTATTCATACGATAAAATAACCAGCTATGCAAATTTTAGAAAAGACTTTTGGCTTGTTTCGCTTAAGAATAAAGTAATAGATATTAGAACTTATATTAATAATCCACAAAAAAAACAAGTTGTTGAAGATGCAATATTACTACTTAAAAATGAAATAGGAGAGGAATTACAAAAAAATAAAAAAGTAAATTGCCCTGTTAATATTGAAAGATTATCATATAATACAATTAACGAAACCATTTTGAATCAATTAGATATTTATTTCGAAAAACTCAATCGTTACTATATTGATATGTATAATAAAGCAAGTAAAGAACGTGATGCAATTATGAGTTCTATGCAAGATACACCTGAAAAAAAAGAAGCATTTATAAAGCTTAAAAAAGATTATTTTAACGATAATTTAAAAGAATTTGTACGTAATGAAACCGAACTCAACAAAATTGTTGAATACAAACATCGTTTGTATCAAAAATCAGATCCAATTTTTTTAGACCCAAAACCAGGTTTTTTTACAGCACATTTTTATGCACCACGAAAAAATATTTACGGATTATATATAGATACATTTTGGTATAATATTATAATTATACTGCTAATGTCAGTTTTATTGTTTATAGCAGTTTATTTTAACTTATTAAAGAAATTTATTGAAAGTGGTGATAATATTCAAGAATATTTAAAAAAACGCAAAGAGAAGAAAAGATTGAATATATAAATATTAAAAGATGAAAAGCGTAGAAGAATTAGAAAAGATAGCAATACAGGTTCGTAGAGATATTATTCGGATGGTTCATAATGCAAAATCAGGTCACCCAGGTGGTTCACTTGGTTGTGCAGATTTTTTTGTGGCATTATATTTTAATGTTTTAAATATAGATCCTAAAAATTTCACAATGGAAGGTTATGGTGAAGATGTTTTCTTTCTATCTAATGGTCATATCTCACCAGTATGGTATAGCGTATTGGCTCGAAGAGGTTATTTCCCGATAAAAGAGCTATCAACATTTAGAAAACTAAACAGTCGCTTGCAAGGACATCCTACACCAGCAGAACATTTACCAGGAGTACGTGTAGCAAGTGGTTCTCTAGGACAAGGTTTGTCTGTTGCAATAGGGGCAGCAATTGCAAAAAAATTAAACAACGACAATAATCTTGTTTATGTTTTAACTGGCGATGGAGAGCTACAAGAAGGACAAATATGGGAAGCATCTATGTTTGCAGCTGCAAAGAAAATAGATAATTTAATAACAGTTGTAGATTTTAATGGGAAACAAATTGATGGTCCTGTAGAAGAAGTTCTTTCTTTAGGTGATTTATATGCCAAATGGCAAAGTTTTGGATGGATAGTTTACGAAATGAATGGACATAACATAAGGGAAATACTCGATACCATCGAAAAAGCAAAACAAAAAACTAAACAGGGCAAACCTATAGTAATTTTAATGAAAACAGAAATGGGAATGGGAGTTGATTTTATGATGGGTACACATAAATGGCATGGAAGTCCGCCTAATGATGAGCAAGCAAAACGAGCCTTAGAGCAATTACCTGAAACTTTAGAAGATTTTTAATGCGAACACTAATTCTTATATTTTTCTTGTTTATATCAAATCTGATAATGGCACAATTGAATCAGCCAACTCTTACTCGTATTTTGTTTTTATTCGATGCTTCACACAGTATGTGGGCAAAATGGGAATCAGATTACAGAATTAATATTGCTAAAAAAATGCTTATTCAAATGCTCGACAGTCTTAGAGATGTCGAAAATGTTGAATTAGCTCTTCGCGTTTACGGTCATCAAAAGCCAGTTCCTCCTCAAGATTGTAACGACACTAGGTTAGAAGTTCCTTTTAAGCCAAAAAACATAGATGAAATAAAGCAGGTTATACAACGTCTTGAACCAAAAGGCACAACACCTATTGCTCGCTCGTTAGAAGCAGCAGCACTCGATTTTCCAAAAAGCACTCCAAGTCGAAATATTATTGTACTTATTACAGACGGAATAGAAGCTTGCGATGGCGATCCATGTGCTGTTTCAGTTGAATTACAAAAACAAAAAATTATTTTAAAACCTTTTGTAATAGGAATAGGGCTTGATGCAGACTTTAAAAAAACATTCGAATGCGTTGGTCAATATTTTGATGCTGCAAGCGAAAAACAATTTAAAGACGTATTAGGAATAGTAATATCGCAAGTTTTGAATAATACAACTATGCAAGTTAATTTGCTCGATATTAATGAAAATCCAACAGAAACAGACGTTCCAATGACATTTTACGATAGAAAATCAGGAAAAATAATATATAATTATGTGCATACGCTTAATAACAAAGGGAATCCAGATACTTTAGTAATAGATCCTTTAATAACATATCGTGTTGTTGTACATACAATACCTCCGGTATCTATTGATAGTGTTAAGTTAACACCAGGTAAACATACCATAGTTGGAACTAATGCAACACAGGGATTTTTAACAGTTAAAGCCAATAATACTTATTTTAAAGATATTAAATATTTGATTCGCCAGAAAAATAAAACTGAGATATTACACGTAGAAGATATTAACAAAACAACAAAATTAATTATAGGAAATTACGATTTAGAAATATTAACCTTACCACGTTTATATATTGACAATGTTAACATTAGGCCAAATCATACTACAACGGTTCAAATACCAAACCCTGGTATGGTTACATTTATTTTTGATGCGCCAGGATATGGTTCAATTTTAAAAGAAAAAGATAATAAACTCGAATGGGTAACAAATATTGATACAGAAACTACAAGACAAACATATATGCTTTTGCCAGGTAATTATCGCATAGTATGGAGAAGTAAAAATATAAAAAAAACAGTATATTCAATAGAGAAGAAATTTACTGTTAAAAGCGATACATCTATTCCTATAATGGTTAAGTAGTTATGAAAAAATATTTAGTAACAGAAAAGAAAGATACTAGGTCGGGCTTTGGTGATGCTCTTACAGAATTAGGAAAGAATAACAATAAAATTGTTGCATTATGTGCCGATTTAACAGGCTCTTTAAAAATGGATACTTTTGCTAAAAATCATCCCGAAAGGTTTATACAGGTTGGTATAGCCGAAGCAAATATGATTGGTATAGCAGCTGGAATAGCTAATGGAGGTTATATCCCTTTTGCAGGTTCTTTTGCAAACTTTATTACAGGAAGAGTTTACGATCAAATACGACAGGTAGTTGCTTATTCAAATAAAAATGTTAAACTTGCTGCTTCTCATGCTGGTATTACATTAGGTGAAGATGGGGCAACACATCAAATAATGGAAGATATTGCTCTTATGAGAGCTTTGCCCAATATGACAGTTATAAATCCTTGCGATTACAATCAAACATATTTAGCTACATTAGCAGTTGCAGAATTTAAAGGACCAGTTTATTTACGTTTCGGCAGACCTTCTGTACCAAATTTTACTTCTTTAAATAAACCTTTAATAATTGGAAAAGGAGAAATTATGGAGGAAGGCTGCGACGTAACTATTATTGCAACCGGACACATGGTTTGGAAATCGTTAGAAGCATGGGAAATGTTAAAAGAAAAAGGAATTTCAGCAGAAATTATTTACATACATACAATTAAACCTTTAGATGAAAACATCATCTTATCGTCAGTAAATAAAACAAATTGCGTGGTAACTGCTGAGGAACACTTAAAAAATGGTGGATTAGGTGATGCTGTTGCTCAACTTTTAGTGTGCAAATATCCAGCTCCTATGGAATATATTGCGGTAGATGATTGTTTTGGAGAAAGTGGAACTCCAGAGGAGCTTTTGGAAAAATATGGTTTAACTAGTGAAAATATTGTGGAGGCAGCTTTAAAGGTTATTAGAAGGAAAAACAATAGTTCATGAACAAGCATCGCAGCGACGAAGAAATACTTAATGATATAATCAACAATTTAAATCCTCACGAAGCTTTTAAAGAATTAATAATTAAATATCAAGTTCCTTTGTATTATCATATTAGAAAAATTGTTATCGATCATGACAATACTGATGATGCACTTCAAAATACATTTATAAAGGTATGGCAAGCTATTTACGACTTCAAACAGCAATCAAAATTATATACTTGGCTTTATCGTATTGCTACAAACGAAGCTCTTACAATATTAAGAAGAAATAAAAAATATTCACTATTTTCAAATGATCAAAATTCAATAGAATTAATAGCACGATTAGAAAGCGATCCATACTTTGATGGAGATGCTGCCGAATTAGAATTGCAAAAGGCAATTCTTTCTTTGCCAGAAAAGCAGCGAATTGTGTTTAATATGCGATATTACGACGAAATTCCATACGAAACAATGTCTGAAATACTCGAAACTTCTGTTGGAGCTTTAAAAGCTTCGTATCATCATGCAGTTAAGAAAATAGAGAAAATTTTGAAAACAAAATTAAACTTATCGTCAAATGAATAGTCAAATAAATATGATTTCAACATTTAATAAAAATAAGCAGCCATTTATTGCTCCTGAAGGGTATTTTGAAAAATTAGCCGATAATATACTTTATCAAATAAATGAATTACCAGCTTCGAAAACTAAAATAACGCCCTTTTTTGTTTTTAAGAGACAATTATTAGCAGTTGCAGCCTTTTTTGGATTTTTTTTGTTATCTTACGGAATATATAAAGTGATAACATATTCTTTAAGTGATTATAAAAATCAGTTAGTTAATAAATCATTATACGAAGAAGTATTATTAGCGAAAACTAATGAATATGAGATAGTTAATGTGTTATTAGAAGATGATAAACAACAGTTTGTAATACCTGAAGCAATAGAAAATTACTTAATTGACGAAAAAATAAACGATCAAATTATAATAAATGAAAACATAAAACCATAATATATGAAAACATTTTATATATTTGCTATTATTGTATTTTTTGTTGAGCTGGCATTTACTCAACCACATAAGCAATGCAAACATAAAGAACAAATTAAAGCTCAGAAGGTTGCATTTTTGACAAGTAAGCTTGATTTAACTGTACAAGAAGCTCAATCATTTTGGCCTTTATACAATGAATACGAAAAGAAAAAAGAAGAAATATTTGAAGCACAAAATAATTTATATGAAGCTTTCAGTAAAGAAAATCTCAGCGAAAAAGAATTAAATCAATTAGCTGACAAATACATTGAACTACAATTTGCTGAATCGAAGTTACTTGCAGAATATCACAATAAATTCAAAAAAATACTACCAATTAATAAAGTAGTAACTTTATATTCTTCCGATAGAATGTTTAAAAAAGAATTATTAAGACAATTAAAAAACTGCCCTAATCGGAACGAATAAAAATAACAACAACTAAACAAATAAAATAGATAGTCGACCCTTATTAAAACAATCCGGAAATATTTCCTTCGTTGTCTATATCAATTAGTTCTGCGCTTGGTATATCGGGCAATCCTGGCATACGCATTATAGTTCCTGCGATTGGTATAATAAATCCTGCACCGGCAGCTATTTCTATTTCGCGTATATTTATAATAAAATCCTTGGGTCTGCCTTTTTTTGCTGGGTCATCCGAAAGTGATTTTTGAGTTTTTGCCATACATATTGGAAATTTGTCGAATCCTAATTCGTATATTTTTTGTAATGTTTGACGTGCTTTTAATGAATATTCTACACCAGCGGCACCATACATTTTTGTTGCTATTGTTTCAATTTTTTTCTCGACAGGCCAATCAAAATCGTACAATGGCTTGAAACAAGTTTTGCAACTATCGGCCTTATTAGCAACAATTTCGGCTAATTCCAATGCGCCTTCACCGCCTTTAGCCCATACTTCTATTACCGAAACATCAACACCAAAATTCTTGCAATGGTCTTTAATTACTTGTAATTCGTCTTCACTATCTGTATAAAATCTGTTAATAGCAACCGTAGGTTTCAAATTGAAATAGCTTAAATTTTCGATATGTTTGTCAAGATTTTCTAATCCTTTTTTTACTGCTTCGGTGTTTGGAGTGTTTAAATCTGCTAATTTAGCTCCACCGTGATATTTTAATGCTCTAACTGTGGCAACTAATACTGTAGCGTTTGGATACAATCCTGCTACTTGCGATTTTATATTAAAGAATTTTTCAGCACCTAAATCACTTGCAAATCCGGCTTCTGTTACAACATAATCTGATAAAGTAAGTGCCATTTTTGTAGCAATAATAGAGTTAGTACCTTGTGCAATGTTAGCAAAAGGTCCACCGTGAATAATAGCAGGGTTGCCTTCGATAGTTTGTACCAAATTAGGCATAATGGCTTCTTTAAGTAAAGCAGCCATTGCTCCTTGAGCTTTTAAATCGCGTGCAAAAACTGGTTTTCCGTCCCAAGTATCGGCTATGTATATATTACCAAGTTTTTCTTTTAAATCGTTTATATCTTTCGACAGGCACAAAATAGCCATAATTTCAGAAGCAGCAGTGATGTCGAAACCTGTTTCGCGAGGTATACCGTCGGCTGTACCACCAAGTCCTACCACAATTTTACGTAATGCACGCTCGTTCATATCCATTACACGTTTCCATCTTATTGTACGTGGATCAATATTCAAATTTCGGCTTTTACTCTGCAAATTATTGTCAATTAGTGCGGCAAGCAAATTATGAGCTTTTTCAACTGCGGCAATGTCGCCAGTAAAATGAAGATTTATTTCTTCCATCGGTAAAACCTGACTGTAGCCACCACCGGCAGCACCTCCTTTTATACCAAAAACTGGACCTAATGAAGGTTCGCGTAATACTACCGTAGTTTTTTTACCAATGCGATTCATTGCTTGTGTTAGTCCTATAGAAGTTGTTGTTTTACCTTCGCCTGCAGGTGTTGGTGTAATTGCTGTTACAAGTATTAATTTGTTTTCTTTAATTTTCGATTCGTCTATAAATTTTAAAGGTATCTTAGCTTTATATCTACCATAAGGAATTATTTCTTCTTCTGGAATATTCAATATTTTTGCAATTTCTGATATTGGTTTCATTTTTGCTTCTTGAGCAATTTCTATATCCGATTTCATAACATTTTAAATTAAATTTTTCAAAATTACTAATAACTTAGATTAGTTCCAAATAAAATTAGTTATAAAACCATAAGTTAAAAAATTTTAACAATTTATGGATCGTATTCTGATTTTTGAAAAATATATTGGTAATCTTTTATCTGTAAAAGTTCGTTAATAGTAATTTGCGGATTATTTTCCATAAACCGTTGAACAATTTTATAACCTATCCAAACCGCAGCTCTTCCAGGCGATTCTCGCGGAAAGGTTGTTGTAAAAGGTGCATCTTGTGTATATCGTCTAATTTCGAGCAATTCGGTATTAAACAATTTTTTCTTATCTATAAGATATTTCCACATACTCCGTTCGCTTTTTTGGCACCATTGAAATTGTTGTTTTGTGTAACCAAATAAAAGTGTATCGTGTTCGTCAGGAAAAATTTTTTTTAATATATATTGAATTTGGCCTTCATAAATAATACGCGAAAAAACATTATCTTGTTCAAAGGGAAATGTAATTAAACCACTTAAATAGTATCGCATTGCATCTATTGGTATATATTCTTTAGTCATTTTATTTATTTGATATGCCGGAAGTCCAAGTTTATAATAATAAGTGTAATTTCGACCAAGATACTTGTCAAGTCCAATGCCTAAAATTGAATCTGTTGCAATAATAGATTGATTAAAACCTCCGTGATAATAGTATATTTTAGGAATTGGCCATTGTGGAAAATAGTATGAAAAATATTGAAAAGCTTTTTGAAGTTTTTTATCTATATCTTCAGTTGACGAATAATGGTTTTTTATGTCGTTATATACATTTTGCATGTGATAATCGTAAACAAAATGTTGCAACAATATTACAAATCGTTTTTCTTCCGGATAACCTATTCTAATAACATGCGAACAAAACAATTCAAAAAAAGGACTATATTTTTTTATAAAATTCGGAATAAATGAAGGAATAGAATCAATTGGGGTTTGGAATAAATCTTTGTAAAAATGTATAAAATTTACTTGTATTTCTGGTAAGTTTTTTGGTTTATCGTCAGAACAACTAAGAATAAAAAAGGTAAATAATGAGTATAATATTTTTCTCATGCCTTAAAACTTTTTATTTTATTGCAAATGTAAAAAAGCTGTTTGTTCGATAGCTCAGTGTGCATAGGCAATGATAAAATATTTTGTGATATTTTATTAGATACAGGATAATTTTCATCGCAAAAATTGTACATTTCGTATGCTTTTTGTCTGTGTATTGGGACAGGGTAATAAATCATTGTTGGAATTTTATTTTCTTCAAGATAAGATTTTAATTTATCTCTGCTGTTTCCCTCAACAACAATGCTATATTGATGAAAAATATGGTTGCTATAACTAACACGTTTAGGAATTTTTAGCCACGAAATGTTCGATAATTCTTTATCGTAAAATTCTGCTGCTTTTTGGCGTTTAAAATGGTATTCATCAAGATATTTTAATTTAACCGTTAATATAGCTGCCTGTATAGAATCTAAACGAGAGTTCACTCCTATAAAGTCGTGATAATATCTTTTGCTCATTCCATGATTTGTTATTGAGCGTATTTTTTTTGCAAGATAGTCGTCGTTAGTATAAATAGCGCCACCATCGCCGAAGCAACCAAGATTTTTTGAAGGAAAAAACGATGTACATCCAATATGTCCTATGGTTCCGGCTTTTGTTTTTTGTCCGTTTGAAAAATAATAATCGGCTCCTAATGCTTGGGCTGTGTCTTCTATTACATAAAGAGAATATTTTTTTGCAATATTCATTATTTCTTCCATATTGCAACATTGCCCAAAAAGATGAACAGGTATAATAGCTTTGGTTTTTTCCGAAATAAGTGATTCTATTTTACTACAATCTATTAAAAAAGTTTCTTCGTCAATATCAACTAAAACGGGCTTAAGTTTAAGCAAAGCAATAACTTCTGCTGTTGCAATAAAAGTAAATGTGCTAGTAATAACTTCGTCGCCTGGTTGAAGTTCGAGAGCCATTAAAGCTATTTGCAATGCATCGGTACCATTTGCACAAGAAATTACGTTGTTTACTTGTAAATATTTTGCTAATTCATTTTCAAAATTTGTTACCTCAGAACCTTTAACAAAAGAAGTTCTTTCAATAACTCCAAAAATTGCCTCATCTATTTCTTTTTTAATTTGAAGGTATTGATTGTATAAATCTACCATTTTTATTGATTCCATATCTTCTATTTCGTTGGAATAATTACTATGTGATAAATTTCTGGCCAGTATTTACCTGTTACAAATATTCGTTTTTTTTCAGAATCGTAAGCTATTCCGTTTAATACATCGGGTTTTCGTTTTACCTTAGTAGTGTTAAGTAAATTGTTTAATTTTATGATGCCTTCAACAAAACCATTTTTTGGATTAATTATTGCTATATCGTTGCTATCAAAAATATTTGCATAAATGTAGCCATCAATATATTCAAGTTCGTTAAGATAAGTAACCGGTCCAATATGGTTATATACTTCTAAACGACTAATTTCTTTAAATGTTTCTGGATTTAAAAAATATAAACGGTTCGAACCGTCGCTCATTACAAGCATATCGTTATATTTTGTTAGTCCCCAACCTTCAGTGTAAAATTCAAAAGTTTGTAAAAGTTTAAATGTTTTTAAATCGTATTCGTATGCTATTCTCGATTGCCATGTTAATTGGTAAATTTTCTGATTATAAATAACTATGCCTTCGCCAAATACATTATTTGGCAAGTTGTAGCTTTGAATTAGTTCTCCTGTTTCGAGTTTATACTTTCTCAACATAGATTCACCATATTGTCCGCTACCTTCGTACATATATCCGTCGTGAAATACAAGACCTTGCGTAAATGAACGATCGTCGTGTGGATACGCCTTTATAACTTCATAAGTATATTCTTTAGGTGCCTGAGCAGCTATCAACACAACTGATATTTGTCCGTATATTTTATTTTTTTCGCCAATGTTTATTACAATTTGATTTGTTCCAGCCTTCATACTATCTGTTTTTATCAATAAATTGCCATCTTTAATTTTCGTCAAAAAGTACGGTGATTTATTTACTTCTAATTTTAAAGTATCTGTTTCTTTAAACTGATAATTATTGCAAGAAATTTCGATTGTTTCGCCATATTTAATTACTTTTCCGGTTTTGGGCTGGTTTATTTCTAGCATAAATATTGTTGAAGCAGGAATGCTATCGGTTTTTAGCTCTAAACTTTGTTCTGACTTCTGTTTACAGCTAAACATCAACAAAAGAAAAGTCAATAAAAATAAGTTTTTTATTACGATATTTTCCATTCAGTTCCGTTTTTAGTATCTTTTATTTCAATCCCTATGGAATTGAGTTTTTGACGAATTCTATCGCTGGTTTCATAATCTTTTTTTTCTTTTGCAATAATACGCTCATTGAGTAATATATCTATAACTTTTTCCAACAATTCGTTGTTTGCTTCTTTGTTAATTGGTTCTAAACCTAATATTTCGAAAATAAATATATGATAAAGGTTTTTAATGTATTCAATATCTTTTTTGCTTAGCACTTCATTTTGCTGATATGCACTATTTATAATTTTAACTAATTCAAAAAACTGTGCCAATACAATAGGTGTATTCAAATCATCGTTTAATGCTGCATAACAGTTTTTTTCAAAGGTTTGGAAATTTATTGGCGAATCATTATCAGATGTTTTAATTTTTTGAAGATTTGTATAAGCTTCCATCAATCGCAAATAACCTTTTTCAGCTGCAATTAGGGCATCATTAGAAAAATCGAGTGTGCTTCTATATTGAGCTTGTAAAATAAAAAAACGTACAACCACTGGATGAAAGGCTTTTGTCAACAATTTATTGTTGCCACTAAACAGTTCATCGAGAGTAATAAAATTACCGAGCGATTTTCCCATCTTTTGACCATTAATTGTTATAAGGTTATTGTGCATCCAATACCTCACCGAATCTTTTCCTATTGTAGCAACACTTTGAGCTATTTCGCACTCGTGATGTGGGAAAAGCAAATCCATTCCACCTCCGTGAATATCGAAAACTTCGCCTAAATACTTGGTACTCATAACAGAACATTCGAGATGCCAGCCTGGGAAGCCTTCGCCCCAAGGAGAACGCCATCGCATAATATGCTCTGGTGCTGCTTTTTTCCACAAAGCAAAATCGTAAGGATTCCGTTTTTCTTCCTGGCCTTCTAATTCACGTGTTGTTGCATAAAGATCTTCGAGTTTTCGTCCAGATAATTTTCCGTAGTGGTGTTTCTTTGAATATTTTTCAACATCGAAATATACCGAGCCATTAACCTCGTATGCTAATCCTTTTTCAATTATACGTTGTACCCATTCTTGTTGCTCTAAAATATGACCTGAAGCTCTTGGCTCAATGCTTGGGCGTTTTACACTCATCTTGTCCATAAAATAATGATATCGATCGGTGTAGTATTGTACTACTTCCATCGGCTCAAGTTGTTCAAGTCGTGCTTTTTTTGCTATTTTATCTTCACCATGATCGGCGTCGTTTTCAAGATGACCAACGTCAGTAATATTTCTTACGTATCTAACTTTGTATCCCAAGTGAGTCAAATAGCGATATAAAACATCGAAAATAACAGCAGGTCGAGCATGACCTAAATGAGGATCTCCATATACCGTAGGACCACATACATACAAGCCAACAAAAGGACTATGTAAAGGAATAAATTGCTCAAGTTTTTTTGTAAGTGTATTGTATATAAATAATGGATGTTCCATAAAATATTTTTTGCGAAGTTAGTAAATTTTATAAAGGATTTTAATAGATTGAAAATTTTGATTATTGTTTAAATACAAATTAATTTTTTACAAAAATTTTCTTTTGAATTTTATTGTTTATTCTAACCGAAACAATGTAAGTTCCTGGCGCACAATTATGCAAAGGAATAATGTATGTTTCTTTATTAGAATGTAAAAAGTTTTGATTAATTATTACGCGACCATAAATGTCGAGTAAAGAGATTTCAGCATTTGAAGGTTTATCAGATGCTAATATATCAACATAAATGAATGAATAATTTGTTGGATTAGGAAAAACATTTATTTTAAACAAGTTATTTGTTTCCACTTCATTAACATTTATGATAAAGCTAGAAGAATTTATATAAAACTCAACATCGTTTTGTTGAGATAAGTCAATAGTAAATGTTTGTGATGATATTCCAAACTTTTCGGGTCTGATTTTTAAAATTTGATTTGGAATACGTTTAAAAACAAATTCTCCGTAATGTGAAGTTAATGCAAAACGTTGAACTTTATTATTATTATCGGCTAAAAGTATAACCTGATTAGGAGCTAAATTCAAATTGTTTTGTGGTGGCATTTCTGACGAAAACCAATTATTTAAATAGACATTATATTCAAAAAAAGCGGAGTCTGAAATAAAAACTTTTCCACAAAGCGAATCATTGCCTATAAACATTTCGTAGCTTGAAAGCAATTGTATGTTTTTATTGTTATGCATTCCTGTAACGTTTATTGATACAGCATCTTGCCACAAAAGTTTGTTTCCATAGTAAGTTGGAAAATAATTTGGATAAAACAATGTGTTTACATTGAAATATGGTATTGCATAGAGCCAGTATTGAGAAGGCATAAGGTTATTAAACGAATAAAAACCATTATAAACTTTGGTGTATGATATGGCACGATATTGATTATTAATTTTTCTAAACAATAAAACAACGCCCTCGGGTAATAAAGCATTTCCTGCAAAAACATAACCAGAAATACCATAATTTTGTTCTGGGTCTAAAAGTGGATTATTTACAACAATTGTATCGCAATAAGTAGCAACACAATTATTTTCAAAAACCACAGTTAAACAAGTTATGTAAGAACCTTCACTTAAAAAAACATGATGTGGATTAGCTAAATTTGAAGTATATCCATCACCAAAATCCCAATAATATGATACTATTCTATCCGTACCATTTATTACTTTATGAGAAAATGATGAAAGTTGATTGTCTTGGATACTATATTGGAAAATAACTTCACAATTCGACTTGTCGTCCGATTGTGAAAACAAGTAGTTTAAAAAATTAAATAATAATATGAGTATTAAAAATTTTTTCATTTCAAATGATATTTTAAACCAATATTTATAAACCACGAAGTAGTATGCAACTTAAAAGGTGAGTTATTTTCCAATAAGTTAGTAATATTTTGTTTATACATAGGCATTATTGCTAAAGACCATTGCTCTGAAAGTAAATATTGTGCCTCAATAGCAAAAATTGAATTCAAATACAACAAATTAAATTGTTGACGTTTAAAAGGCATGTTACCATAATCTTTTGTTGTAGAAGGAAATGTACCTGTTGTTATTATTGTATGACTTAATGAAAATCCTGCTTTAAAAGTTACTGCTAAACGGTTGTAATTTTGTGTATAACCAAACAAAATAGGTATTTCTATAGTTTTATAAGAAAAATAATGTCTTGATTCGCGATTTTTTACGATTTCTTTAATTTCTGTATTCCACAAAGTATCTATATTTACTACCAATGTAGAATCTACATGAATAAACCAAACAGTATCTCCTGTTAAAAGTAAAGTATCTAAATTAAGTACTTGTGTATAAGAGTAATTATAATAACTATTGTCGAAAATTTCTTGTGTTATAATTGTATCATTAAATATAATTGGATTATTATAAGCATATTTTTGACTTACGTGCTGAAAAACAATTCCACTAGTTAAACTAAAATTGTATTGTTGGTATTGGTACCATGCAGAAATACTATACGATTTCGAATCTAACAACTTTAAATACGGAATTTCTTTCAAAGTTTCAGATTTTTTAATTACTAATTTATTATTCGATGAAACATAGGAAAAATAAAATGTAAACGCATGAGAATTTTTTATTAAATTATAAGTAACATTTCTTTTTATAAATAAAGGCAAGTAGTTTGTACTGAAATAATTTGAAGGGCTTTGCGGCAAAAGCTCTTGTATATAATCAAAATAAACGGGTGTTTGTACAATTAATATGTTATTATCTTCTTTTTTTGTATTTTGTTTAAAAATACTTTGCTCGTCAACAGCTTTAATATGCTCATCTAAATTGTAATATTTATTATATAAAACAGATGCTAAACTTCTTGTATTATTTATATTTTGCAGTTCGGGTTGGCTTGTTATTTTTATACTATTTTGTTTATTCTCGAACCGGTACGAATAAAAAATTATACCAGTTGCTGTAAAAAATGAAAATAGAAGGTAATATATATTAAAATTTGTAGTCGAAAATCTTGTAAATTCTTTCCACCATAAGATAAAATGAATTTTTCTCCATACGTTTTTACTTGGATTAACGAAATATTTTCTGAAAATAGATTGTGTTTGTTTTTCGAACAGTGAATCATTTAGCCTTTCCCAGAGATTGTTATTTGGCTCAACCTCGAAATTATCGAACTTATTTTTCCAATATTTTTCAAAATCTTCTTTCATTAAATAGAATAAACTTTTTTAGTTAAACGTAATTGAGCCAAACGATTTTGTATTATTTTTTTTGCCCTTGAATATTGTGATTTAGAAGTTGAAACATCAATTCCAAGCATTTCTGCAATTTCTTTATGAGCATATCCTTCTATAGCATACAAGTTAAAAATTATTCTATAACCTGGAGAAAGCGATTGAATTACTTTAAGCATTTCTTCTAATGTAAATTCAAGGTCTTGGGTATTATTGTCATTATCATATTCAGTTATTTCGCTTATATCGTAATGATTATAGTACTTTAAATTTTTACGGTAATTAGAAATAGCTGTATTTACAATAATTCTTCTCATCCATCCTTCAAAAGCACCAGCAAAATGGTATTTATTTATTCTTTCAAATATTTTTAAAAATCCTTCTTGCAAAATATCTTCTGCTTCTTGTTTATCTTTGGCATATCGCATACATATACCTAAAAATTTCGATGCATAGCGATCGTATAACATTTTTTGAGCCTTTCGATTTTGTTTAATACAGCCTTCTATTATTTCTTTTTCATTATACATTAAAGCTGTAATTTATAGACTCAAATAAAAATAATTTAGTTGCAAGTAGATACAAAATTAAAATTATTATTTGACAAAGTCAATGATTTAATGTATTTTTACAGAAAAAATAATTTTTTTACAAAAGTACTTAACAATGTTTGCTTTTTTTTTAAAAAATACTTTAGTAATAGTTTTATTTATAACTTTTTACATCTCGTTAGCTCAAAATGCTTTTGTAGAAAATAAGGGGCAATGGCATCCAAATGCATTATATAGATTAACACTTCCGAATGGAGCTGTTTTTCCCGAAAATAATGGTGTTACTTATGTTTTTTATAAAACAGACGACGTTAGCACATCAGAAGCTCATCACAATAAAAGCAAAAATAAACCTATCGAAGTTATTCATTTTCATGCTTATAAAATGACTTTATTGAATGCTAAAAAAACAACACCTATTGCATCTGAAAAATACAAAGATTACGAAAACTTTTTTATAGGAAACAATCCTTCTAAATGGGCTTCAAAAGCTTTAAGATACAAACGTTTAACTTGGAAAGAAGTTTATCCGAACATTGATTACACAATGTATGTAAATAAAGACAATCGTTTACAGTACGATTTTATTGTATATCCTGGTGGCGAAGCTGAAAACATTCGACTACAATATGAAGGGCAAGATTTCATTTTTGTTGATAATGATGGACACTTAGTTATAAAAACATCTGTAAATATTATAAACGAATTACAACCTTATGCATATCAAATTATAAACGGTAAAGAAATTAAAATAAAATGTAATTTTTTAATATTTAACAATAAATACGTAGCTTTTCAATTTCCTGATGGATATAATCACGAACATGCTCTTATTATAGATCCCGTACTTGTTTTTTCGACATATACTGGTTCATTAGCCGATAATTGGGGATTTACAGCAACATTCGACGATATGTCTAATGCTTTTTCAGGGGGCATTGTTTTTAATACTGGCTATCCTACAACACTTGGTTCTTTTCAGGTAAATTTTGCAGGAGGAGAGCCATATAGCTCAACGTGGTACCAGTTTGGTTGCGACATCGGTATAATAAAATATTCTCAAGACGGGACACAGCGTTTATGGGCTACATACTTAGGGGGAACAATCAGCGAAGAATTACCTCATAGTATGGTATGCAATCGTAGCAACGATTTAATTATTATGGGCATTACAGGTTCTGCCGATTTTCCCACAACTTCAAATGCTTACGATAATACTTTTAATGGAGGACAAAATGTTGTTTACGATAATGTTATTCGATTTTCTTGGGGTACTGATATTTTTGTAACAAGAATTAGCAGCGATGGCAGTCAATTATTAGGTTCAACCTTTGTTGGAGGTTCAGATAATGACGGATTTAATTTTAGAGATTATTACAGCAACTTTCTAATGACCGGCAATCCAAACACGCTTTATTACAATTATGGTGATGGAGCTCGAGGTGAAGTTATTTGCGACCCAGCAGGAAATATATACGTTGGCAGTTGTACTTTTTCGTCAGATTTTCCAGTTACTACTGGTGCTTTTAGCACTACATACAATGGACAACAAGATGGAGTTCTTTTTAAATTAAATCCAGATTGTTCGCAACTTATATGGAGTACATATTTTGGCGGAAGCAACGACGATGCTATTTATTCGCTCGATTTAGATAATAATGGCGAAATATATTTTGCAGGGGGAACTCTTTCTGCAAATATACCTACAACAGGAGGTGTTATTCAGCCTATTAACCCAGGAATAGGAAGTGTTAATGGTTTTATAGGGCATCTTTCGCCTAACGGTTCCACTCTTTTAAAATCAACATATTGGGGAACAACAGCTTACGATCAAATTTATTTTATTCGTGTTGATAAAAGCAGAAATATTTACGTTGTAGGTCAAACAGAAGCACCTGGTAATGCTTATATTATAAATGCTACCTACGGAACTCCAAATAGCGGACAATTTATCACAAAGTTTCCAAATAATTTGTCTTCTCCTATTTGGAGTACTGCCTTTGGTACTGGTATTGGTCGCCCAAATATTTCGTTTACAGCTTTTTCTGTTGATTACTGTAACCGTGTTTACGTTAGTGGATGGGGACGCGAATGGGCGGGCAATTGGGCAACTATACAAGGAACAAAAAACATGGATGTAACAGCTAATGCTTATCAGAATCAAACCGACGGACAGGATTTTTACTTAATGGTATTAGCCGAAGATGCTTCGCATATAGAATATGCAACATTTTTTGGAGAGATAAACTACCCAACTTGTGGTTATAGCGGGCACGACCATGTTGACGGCGGTACAAGTCGTTTCGACAAAAGAGGAAATATTTATCAATCAGTATGTGCAAGTTGCGGAGGATGTAATCAATTTCCAACTTATCCAAATCCTGGAGCATGGTCTAATAATAACGGAAATATTGGCAATAATTGCAATAATGCTCTATTCAAATTCAGTTTTGCTTTACCTTTAACTATTGCCGACTTCACTGCACAATCGGTTTGTATTGGTTCCCCTGTACAATTTCAAAATACAAGCCAATTAGCCACAAATTATTTTTGGAACTTTGGCGACGGAAACACTTCTACACAGGCTAACCCTATACACATTTATAATCAGCCAGGAGTTTATAATGTTACTTTAATTGCTAATAACCCCACATCTTGTAATGTCTCAGATACAATAACGCGTCAAGTTGTAGTAGAACAGCTAACTTTAAATACACAAGATACTTCACTTTGTTATGGTTCATCTGTTGTAATTTCTGTGCAAGCATCAGGAACATCAAGTTCTTTGACTTATGTTTGGGATGTTCAGTTTCCTATACAAGACACAATTAACAACTCTTTAACAAATCCTAATCTTACTGTTCATCCATCTCAAAGTCAATACTATTATGTTCAGGTTTCATCTGGTATTTGTACCATTGTAGATTCTGTTTATGTAACAGTAAATCGTTTAGAACTTCAAACAAGCCCTGATACTATTATATGTCCGTTTTCGCAAATTCAACTTAATGTTACACCGTTATCATCTAGTGGTACAGTACAATATCAATGGTCGCCAACCTGGTTTATTGTAAGTGGTCAAAATAGTTCAAATCCTATTGTAAATCCTTCGCAAACAACAACTTTTTATGTTACAGCAAGCGATTCTAATGGATGTACCACAACAGATTCAATTAAAGTTGAAGTAGATAATTTTACGGCTCAATTTTTACAAATTTCACCTGTTTTATGTTATAACGAATGCTCGGCTCTTTTGCAAGTATCTGTTTCTAATCCTATTTTACCAGTTACTTACAATTGGAGTAATGGAGCTTCCTCATATCAGGTCTCTAATTTGTGTGCAGGAACTTATTTTGTAACTGTTTCTGATGCAATTGGCTGTTCTGTTGTTTTATCTTATACGTTTAGCAATCCTACACTTTTAGAAGCTTCTGTACAAGTGTTAAGTCAAGCCTCATGCGACCCATTATATCCTAATACTGGTTCTGTTCAAGTAACAGCTTGGGGAGGAACTCCAAATTATAATTATAATTGGAGTAATAATCAAACGGGGCAATTATTGCAAAACTTATATGCTGGCACATATACTGTAACAGTAACAGATCAAAATGGTTGCGATACTATATTGTCCGTTACTATTAACGATCCATCGCCATTACAAATTTTAGCAGTTCCACAACCTACTTTATGTTATGGTTCATGCGATGGAAGTGCTCAAGTTTACATAACAACACAAGGAACTCCTCCTTATACTGTTCAATGGAACAATGGAAGCAATCAAACACATATAACCAACTTATGTGCTGGTGTATATACTGTTTCTGTAACAGATGCAGAATATTGTGTAAGAGTTCAATCAATAGCAGTAACTCAACCAGACAGCATAAGACCTGTTCTTCAAATACCACCTATTAAGTGTTTTGGCGATACTACATATATTAGTATTACTCAAGTTTTAGGTGGCATACCTCCTTACACATTTTTATGGAATAATGGGAACACAAATCAATCTATTTATGGAATTACAACAGGAACTTATTGGGTAGAAATAACAGATGCAAATAATTGTAAAGATACCACTATTATTGTAGTTCAACAACCTGCATTATTGCAAGCTTCGGCTAATATTATAAATACATTATGTTCTGTATCTTGTAATGGTTCTATACAAGTAAATGCTATAGGAGGCACATCACCTTATTCGTATTTGTGGAATACAGGGCAAAATACATCTGCTATATCATCACTTTGTGAAGGAGTTTACAGAATAACTATAACAGATAGCAGAGGTTGCACCTTTGTTCAGGATTATAATGTAAGCAACAATCATTATACACCACCCTTGCAAGCTGTAGCTCAACCACCTGTAATTTATTCAGGCCAAAGTTCTCAGCTAATTGCACAAAGCTCTGGAAATCATCATTATGTTTGGTCCCCATCTAGTAGTTTATCAAACGCTTATGTAAAGAATCCTATTGCAACTCCTTCTCAAACTACAACTTATACTGTAACTTTAACCGACGCAAATGGTTGTACAAATATTGATACTGTTGTTGTAACTGTTTTAGATGTTATATGTCGGGAACCATACATTTATGTTCCAAATGCTTTTACACCTAATGGCGATGGACAAAACGATATTTTATACGTACATGCAGATATGGCCACCGATTTGTATTTTGCTATTTACGACCGTTGGGGCGAAAAACTTTTTGAAACAACCAACAAACTTGTAGGATGGGACGGAAAATACAAAGGCAAACCATTAGATCCTGCTGTATTTGTTTATTACTTAAAAGTAACTTGTTTAGATAAATTGCAGTTCGAGAAAAAAGGAAATATTACACTAATAAGATGAAACAAACTTTTGTAACCATATTATTACTTTTATTTGTAACATCAACCATTGGTCAAGATATTCATTTTTCTCAATCGCATCTATCGCCAATTAATTTAAACCCTGCTGAAACAGGTAACTACAATGAAGATTATCGCGTTCATTTCAATCAAAGAACTCAATGGAGATCTATAACTGTTCCTTATGTTACTTTTTCGGCTTCTTTTGAGGCTAAATGGACTCAATTAAACATACCTGGATTATTATCAAATGCTATTATTTTTAATAACGATAAAGCAGGGGACGGCAACTTTGGAACTAATCAAGTAGGATTATCAACATCATATAATCTTCCTATAACCGATTCTACTGTTATTATAGCATTAGGGATAATACCAATGTGGAATCAACATTCAATTGATTATTCAAAATTTTATTTCGATAATCAATACAACGGTTATATGTTCGACCCTGGAATACCTGTTTCAGAAAATTTTGTCAGACAAAATATGCAATATTTTGATGTTCACGCCGGCATTAGATTTACTAAATATTTTAACCAAACACCAATCAATATTGGTTTTTCAGTATATCACATAAATAAGCCACGAAAAACATTTTTCAAAGAATTAGAAGTAAATCTCGACCGTAAGTTTAATCTTTATACATCAACAAACATAGCATTGTCGAAACAAACATTTTTATTACCACAATTTTACTGGTTTCAGCAAAAAATGTTACGCGAAATATATTTAGGGGCTTTACTCCATCGTAAAACACAAGACTTTTCTTTTAAAGGATATTATATAGGAGGTTGGTTTCGATTAGGCGATGCAGCTATTTTGTCTGCTGGTATAGATTATAGAGATGTTCATATTGCTATAAGTTACGATTTTAACATATCTCCACTTGTTACTGCAAGCAACGGAAAAGGTGGACTCGAAATAGCCATAAGATATGTATTTATGAATCCACAAAAAACAATTTTGATTGATAAACACATTTGTCCAACATTTTTGTAATATGAAAAACTGGTTTTTTGCAGGTTGTTTTCTTTTTTTAAGTGCATGTTTATTTGGACAATCGGCAAAACAATATATTAAAGCTGGTAAAAAAGCATATAACCAAAATAAGTACGAAACAGCTGTTTATTATTTTACTAAAGCTTTAGAAATTGAAAAAAATGTTTCTATTGCATGGCTAACAGCAGAATCGGCGCGTCAAATAAAGCTATACGAAACAGCAGAAAAATGGTACCAATATGTTGCAGATAATAATACAGAAAAATATTCTTTAGCTTATTTCTGGCTTGCAATGATGCAAAAAAATCTAGCAAAATATCAAAAAGCTCAAATAAATTTTAGAAAATATTTACAAAAAAATGCTGCAAAAAAAGATTATTATACAATAAAATCGCGTCACGAAATACTTTCTTGCGAAAATGCTTTATTACTTACATTCGAAAAAGTTGACAAAAACATACACACTTTCGACTCTGTTATTAATAGCCCTTACAGCGAATTTCAAGCATATATTGATAAAGATTCACTATTATGGCTTACCACATATAAACCAATGTACAACGAAGATAGCATATCTTTTACATCAAAACTTCTAAATTTTAAATATAACAACAATCAATGGACTCTTTTACCATTAGACACAATGTTAAATAGCTCACATAGCTTAATATCAAGTTTTTATATAAACAAAGATAAACAACGCATTGTGTTGAGTATTTGTCAGGGAAGAGCTACAAAATATAATTGTAAATTATTTAAAACAGAAAAGCAAGAAAACGTGTGGAAAAAACCAGAACCCTTATTAAATGTATTAAATGAATCAAGTAACTATACCCATCCTTTTATTATAGAAAGCGATACCGCACACTATTTGTTGTTTGCTTCGGATCGTAAAGGCACTTACGGAAAACTCGATTTATGGGCTGTAAAACTTAATGATAATTGGGAACCTATTGATTCTATTTTCAATCTTGGTAAAAACATTAATAGCATAGACAACGAATGCTGCCCCTTTTACGATTATAAAAACAAAACCCTATATTTTAGCAGCGAATGGAATACAAACCTTGGCGGTTTAGATATTTTTTCGTCTTACGGATGGATTAAAAACTTATACCCACCACAAAATATGGGATTTCCTATAAATACTAATCACGACGAAGCATTTTTTCAAATTTCGCATCATCGTACAAAAGCTTTTTTTGCATCGAATCGCAGTTTACATCAATTAAATTCTTATGAAAAGTGCTGTAACGATATTTTTTATATTGATTTTGAAGCACCTGTTACAGATACATTAAAAGTAAAAGAAGAACAAACAGTTTTGCAAAAAAAAGTCGAAGAAATTATTCCTGTTGTTTTATATTTTCACAACGACGAACCAAACCCACGCAGTTGGGATACTACAACACAATATACTTATAGCCAGTTATACGAACGTTATATTCAAATGAGAAACGAATTTATTAAGATGTATTCTGCATCGCTTAAAGGCGACGAAAAATCTACTGCCGAAGCAAAAATAGATGCTTTTTTTACCGAAGAAGTTGAAAAAAATTATTTGAAACTTATTAAATTCTTAAATTTATTAAAACAACTTCTTGCAAAAGGCGACACTATTTCTATAACTATTAAAGGTTATGCCAGCCCTCTTAATAACCATGCATATAATTTAAACCTTTCAAAACGAAGAGTTCAAAGTTTAATTAACTTAATATATCAATACGAAGATGGTGTTTTCTTACCGTATATTAATGAAACAGCCAATAATGGAGGTAAACTAGTAATTAAAAGAGAAGCTTTTGGCGAAAATATGGTAAAAGAAGGTGTTAGCGACGATTTACGCGATTTACGCAATTCGGTTTACAGTCCTGAAGCTTCGCGTGAGCGAAAAATTGCAGTTATTGCTATTAAATTTGAATAGATGTAAAAATAAAGTAATTTTGCCGCATATATGAAAACAAAACAGGATATTGTAGAAAATTGGTTACCACGTTATACAGGGCGTCCTCTTAATGAATTTACACCATATATTTTATTAACAAACTTCAATTATTACGTAGAGTTATTTGCCCAATGGCATAACGTTCCTATTGTTGGATTAGACCGCAATATGCCTAACGCAAGTGCCAATGGAATAACTATAATTAATTTTGGGATGGGAAGCCCTAATGCTGCTACAATTATGGACTTGCTAAGTGCTGTTAGCCCCAAAGCCGTATTGTTTTTAGGAAAATGTGGCGGTTTGAAAATGAAAAATAAATTGGGCGACTTAATCCTCCCCATTGCAGCTATTAGAAGCGAAGGAACTTCTAACGATTATTTACCACCAGAAATACCTGCTTTACCGGCTTTCTCTTTACAACGAGCAGTATCTTCTACAATTCGCGACCACAATCTCGATTATTGGACAGGCGTTGTATTTACAACAAATAAAAGAGTTTGGGAATACGACGAACGTTTTAAAGCTTATTTAAGCAAAACACACGCCATAGCTATTGATATGGAAACCGCAACAATTTTTGTTGTTGGATTTGCAAACGGTATTCCAAGTGGTGCTTTGTTGCTTGTTTCGGATCAACCAATGATTTCTACAGGCATTAAAACAGAAGCATCGGATAAATATGTTACACAACAATTTGTAGAAAATCATTTAAGAATAGGAATAGATGCTCTTGTTGAGCTTAAAAACGAAGGAAAATCTGTTAAACATTTACGGTTCGATGATTAAATATGGCTGTATTGACTTACGAACAAATTATTAACGAGTTACAAAAAAAAATATATCGTCCTGTGTATTTTCTAATGGGCGAAGAACCATTTTTTATTGACGATATATCCAATTTTATAGAAGAAAATGTTTTAAACCAAGCCGAAAAATCTTTTAATTTAACTGTTGTTTACGGAAAAGATGTTGACCTACCCTCTATCGTTTCATTAGCAAAACGATACCCTATGATGTCTAATTATCAAGTTCTAATAGTAAAAGAAGCTCAAAATATTAAAAACATTGACGCAAGCGAAATAGGTAAGAAAAATAATCCACTAATACAATACTTACAAGACCCTCTTAAATCAACCATATTAGTTATTTTATACAAAGGTAAAAAGCTCGAAAAAAATAAAAAACTCTATAAAGCCATTGACGACAAAGGAATAATTTTTGAATCAAAAAAAATATATGAAGATAAAATACCAACTTGGATCACAAATCAATTCAAAAAACGCGGTAAAAGCATTGAACCACAAGCAGCTGTTTTTATGGCAGATTTTATAGGCAACAACCTGGCAGCTATAATTAACGAAATAAACAAAATACTAATATTTCTCGAAAACGAAAAAAATATAACCGTTAAACATATTGAAAAATTAGTAGGTGTTAGCAAAGAGTTCAATAATAACGAATTGTTAAAAGCTATAGGAAAAAGAGATATAACTCAAACTAACAAAATTGTTTTATACTTTGCTTCTAATTCAAAACAATATCCTGTACAGCAAACTATAACAATGTTGTTTGATTTTTTTCAAAAAACCTTACTATATAAAGATATTCAACAACAAACAGACCAAGAAATAGCATCAAAATTAGGAATACATCCATTTTTTTTAACAGATTATAAAATTTGTTCAAAAAATTTTACACGTAACCAAATTATAAAAAATATACATCATATAAGAGAATACGATGTAAAGGCGAAAGGTGTAAACAGCACAACAGAACCACACGAATTACTTAAAGAACTTGTTTGTAAAATCATTTACGAACAATAACTTTTAAAAGTATGTTTTTTTATAATTTACAAAAAAGATAAAGTTTTTAATTTTCAAGAATTATTTGAAATAAACTTAGTATTTATGCAACTATTTAAATAATATGCTGTTAATAAATGTATTGAATAATTTTTATTGATTATTTTTATTTTTTTCTAACCACTTCAATAAAATATATAAATTCCATAACCTTCCATATAAATAATAAGATCCCGATTCGTATTTGTGAAGTAAATTGTTAATGTGTTCAATATTAAACAAGTTAAAATTTTTAATAAAATTACTGTTAAAATACTCTTTAATTTGTGGTTTTAGTTCGTTTTGTAGCCATTTGTTTAAAGGTAGTGCAAAGCCCCATTTTGGTTTATCGAACAACGATTTTGGCAAATACTCAAATAAAACTTGTTTTAGTAAATATTTGTCGGTACCATTACGATGTTTTAACTCAGGAGAAAGATTATATGCAAATTCAACAATTCTATAATCTAACAAAGGCGAACGAACTTCTAATGCATACTTCATAGATGCTCTATCCACTTTAACCATTAAATCGTCTTTTAAATAATATTTTAAGTCGAATAATGATTGAATCTCTACTTTATTTAAAGTTCTTTTAGTATATAAATCCAAATCGAATTCTAAAACATTTGTATAATTCAAATTTAATAAGTCTATAATTTCACTTGTTTTAAAAAAATACAACTCTTGTGAAAGTATATGCGCTGGCAGAAAGTCCTTATTGGAATATTCGAACATTTTAGCAATTCTTTTATAACGACTATTTCCAAAATTTAAGAATGAAGCTAAAACAAAACGAAGGTATTTTATAATAGGATTATTTAAACGATTAGCCCAGTGATACGATCCATATCCCCAAAACAACTCATCTCCGCCGTCGCCACTTAAAACCATACTTACTTCGTTTTTTGCTAGTTTAGAAACAAGCATTGTAGGTATTGCGGAAGCATCTGCAAAAGGTTCATCATATTGATCAATTATGTTATCTATTAGCAATAAAGCATCGTTATATGAAACAATAAATTCTGTATGTTTTGTTTTTATAAAATCGGAAACTGCTTTTGCATAAGGTGCTTCATTATATTTTGTTTCGGCAAAACCTATCGAATATGTACAAGTATTACCTGTAATTTTTTGTGCTATGGCTGTTACAAGCGAAGAATCAACTCCTCCACTTAAAAAAACACCATAAGGAACATCGGAAATCAAACGATATTTTATAGAACTGTATAACAAAGTTTTTAATTGCTCTTTGGCTTCGTTTTCATCTGAAATACACTGTGTAGTCAATTGTTCTTCAATATTCCAATATTTAAATATTTTAAAATAACCGTATGAAGATGTACCTATTGATGCAGCCGGAAATTTGTATATTTTGTCGTAAATAGTAAATGGTTCGGGTATAAATCCTAAATGTAAATAATAGTTAATAGCTTTTAAATTAAGAGATAATTTGCTTTTAATGTAAGAAAACTCGAGCAAAGCTTTTATTTCTGAAGCAAAAGCGAAAAAGTTGTTATCGAAAAAATAGTATAAAGGTTTTTTGCCTATTCTATCACGAAAAAGAGTGAAAGTGTTGTTTATTTTATCGTAAATAGCTATAGCAAACATTCCGTTAAACTCTTTAACTATATCAGTTCCTTTTATTGCAAAAGCTTCTAATATAACTTCTGTATCAGATTTTGTTTGTATTTGAAGTTGGTATTTTTTTGCTATTTCATTGAAATTATAAACTTCACCATTATAAACAATTACATATTGCTTGTTTTTTGAAAACATAGGCTGATTTGCTAATGACGATAAATCAATAATGCTCAAACGAGTATGACCTAATCCAACGTTGTTTTCCTGAAAATATCCTTCATTATCCGGTCCTCTATGTTTTAACGATTTGATGGCGTTTTTAAATTCATCACTTGATAAATTGAAGCTATAAGAACAATAACCAACAATTCCGCACATGATATATTAAATGATACGATTGGCTTTTTATTTCATCTTTTCTGAAAAACAAATATAAAGTTAATTCGTCTTACTTTCAAGCATAAAAATAAATTTTACATAATATAAAAAAAATAAGCTGACTCAAAAAATGAGCCAGCCTAATTAAAAAAATATAAAACCAAATTATTCTTCTTCTTTTTGTTGTGCTTCGTACTCTTTAAGCAACTTTTCTTGAATTTCTGCAGGAACTTGAGCATATTCTGCAAACTTCATAAAATACATTGCACGTCCGCTTGTAATAGAGTTAAGTGTAGTAGAATACTTATTCATTTCGGCAAGAGGAACTTTGGCTTTAATAATTTCAAACCCTTTTTCGCTCGACATACCCATTACAATAGCACGTCGTGTTTGTAAATCGCTCATTACGTCTCCCATTTTTTCGCTTGGAACCCAAACTTCAACATCGTAAATTGGTTCAAGAATTCGCGGACCGGCGTTTTTAAATGCTTCTTTAAAAGCATTACGACCAGCTAAACGGAACGATATTTCATTTGAATCAACAGGGTGCATTTTTCCGTCATAAACTGCAACGCGAATATCTCTTGCATAAGAACCTGTTAAAGGTCCTTCTTCCATTTTTTCCATTATTCCTTTTAAAATGGCTGGCATAAATCGCGAATCTATTGAACCACCAACAATACAGTTATAGTAAACAAGTTTTCCGCCCCATGGTAAGTCGTATTCTTCTTTTCCTCTGATAGTCAAATTAATTTCTTTACCTGGAAATTTGAATTTTGTAGGATCGGGCTTACCTTCTTCATAAGGTTCAATAACCAGATGAACCTCACCGAATTGACCTGCACCACCTGTTTGTTTTTTATGGCGATAATCTGCTTGGGCTGGTTTGGTAATAGTTTCACGATATGGAATTTTGGGATTAAGGAATTCTGTTGGTATTTTGAATATATTATCCAAATGCCATTTTAAAATATTGAGATGATATTCACCTTGACCTGATACAATAATTTGTTTAAGTTCTTTTGAATACTCTACTAATATGGTTGGGTCCTCGTTGTGCATGCGGTTAAGTATTTCTCCTAATTTTTCATCGTCACTTTCATTAACAGCCTTAATTGCTGTACGATAACGAGGTTCGGGAAATACTATTGGTTCAAAAATCCAATCAACATTCGAAATAGTAAGTGTATGGTTAAATTTAGTATTTTTTAGTTTAACAGTTGCACCTAAATCGCCTGCAACTATTTTATCTATTTTTGTTCTCGTCTTACCGTTTACATACAATAATTGAGACAGACGCTCTTTAGTTTGTGTGTTATTATTTGTTAAATCGATGCTTTCGGTTAATTCACCAGTAATGACTTTAAAAAAGTTTATTTCGCCAATATGCTGTTCTGTAGATGTTTTGAAAATAAATAATGAAGTCGGCCCGTTTGAATCTATTTTTATTTCTTGACCATCTTTTGTCTTAAAAGGAGGAACTTCTGTAGGATTTGGCATACTTGATACAATAAATTCTAATAATCTGTCTATACCAATATTTTTCTTAGCTGAACAACATAATATTGGGAAAAGTGACTTGTTTAAAATACCTAACTTAAGCCCGCGTGCAATTTCATCTTCTTCTAATGTTCCATTTTCGAAAAACTTTTCCATCAAGCTTTCGTCGTTTTCTGCGGCAGCTTCTATTAAAACATTACGAAGTTCTTCTGCTTGATCTTTTAAAGATGCAGGTATATCACTAACGGTTGCTTTTCCATTTTCGTCTTTGTATTCTAACATCTTCATTTTTACAACATCTACCACTGCATTAAACCCAGAGCCGGTAGAAACAGGAAATTGCATCAGAACTGCTTTATTACCAAAGAACGATTTTACATTTTCCATTAATTGCTCGAAATTAGCTTTTTCGTGGTCGAGCTGATTTAAAATAATAGCGTAAGGTTTCTCAAATTTAGATATGTAACGCATTTGAATTTGTGTTCCAACTTCTATGCCGTTTTGAGCGTTAATTAAAAACAAAACAGAATCTGCTACTTTTAATGAAGAATAAACAGCATTGTTGAAATCGTCAAAACCAGGATTGTCTAATAAATTAATTTTACAATCGTTATATTCTGTTTGCATTAAAGATGAAAAGATAGAACAGCCGTTTTGTTGCTCAATGTCGTAATAGTCTGATACAGTGTTCTTAGTTGATACATCGCCTTTGCGATTTATAACACCTGTTAAAAACAAAATAGATTCTGATAACGCTGTTTTACCGCTTGATGAATTACCTAATAACGCTAAATTCCTGATTTGATGAGTTTTATATACCTTCATTTTAAATTTATATTTTTTAAGTTAATAATACTTTCAAAATGGGCACAAACATAGTCAGTTTTTTTCAATTATGCAAAAATGTTTTATTAAATGATGTAAGTTATTGTTTTTATTATGAAATCGAAAATTTTTTAAATGCTAAATAAAATTTCAATTTTTAGTGCTTATTAACTTAAATTTTAAATCTTTGATGTTCTTTGTTTTTTTTATTGCATATAGCTTTTAGCGCTGAAAATCTATCAAATACCATTTTAAAAAGGCAATCCTAACCAAGCCAATGGCAATTCATTAAATTTATAATGACAATTAACACTTTGAATATAATCCAAAACATCTTTGTACTCTGGTTTTTTAAACCAATCATTCAGTACATAAACATACTCCACTCTTAATCCTAATGGGGTTACTAATAAAAGTTAATTAAAACGAAGTTTTCCTCTTTACAAATTCGCCTACATTTTTTGCATATAATTTTCTCTATTTTGTGGGAGAAAATTTTATATGCAGTCAGGTTCTTATCTGATTCCGATGATTCTGCTTCATGAACTATTTTTTCAATAATTAAAAAACTTGTACTATTACAATATTTACACTTTCCAATTTTCATCAAATATCATAATTCCTTTTATATTTTCCCCTTTCTAAAAAAATCAGATATCCTTTATCTCTTAAAAACTGAAGTTGTTGTCGTATTTTATCCTTAATATGTTTATTGTTAGGATATTTCTTTTGTAAATATGTTTCAAAGTTGTAAAGATCTTGCAATTCAAATTCTTCTTTTTTGATTTTATCAATGCATTTCATAATATCAAGAATCCATCCTTTTAATTTTTCTTCTTCTCTAAGAAATAATGTTGTTTTCCATTTTTTAATTATTTCCTCTTTTGCTTCTTGTTTTTGATCTTTAATATAATATATTTTTCCAGTTGATGGAATTTGTCCGATCAAAATATTACAACCTATCCAGCCAGTTCTTCTCGCATTAGATGATAAAGGTTCCCGTTTATGGAGTATATCTAAAGTAAAAAAATGCCTTGGAATAACAAAAAAATTAGTAACCTTGTACTTTTGCGATTTGTAATCATTTTCCAAATTGTAGTTTAACAAAAAGAAATTTGGAATAGAGGATTTACTAATTTTCTCTGACATTATAGAATAAGCTCCATCGACAATTAAATTGCCAAAAGTGTTTTTTTTACTTTTTAGTTCATATTTTTCATTACATTTTTTGCAATGAAAATCTACTGCAGGAGAATTATTAGGAAGTTTTTTTATACTATCTCCACAATTAGGACAAAAAATATTTTTTTCCGTCCAGTCTTCAGTCATTACTCTTATCTTTTGAACAGGACTTTTATAATTAAGGCTAATATCTATGTTAAAATATAAATTCATAATCAACTTCATTTATATTTTCATCTCCATTGGGAGCGGGGATACTCCATAATGTTTTCATTAACACCGTTTGACTTGTCCCATTTGCCTTTATCAACTTTTACCATTTTGCCAGCATAACAGGTTATACCACCGTTAGATAGAAAATATGGTGGATCTGCGAAAATCATATCAAAAATACCCTCTGGATATTTTTCAATAAGAATATCCATAACTTTAATACAATCCGCTTGATATAGTAAAACTCCCGCTTCTTCATCTCTAAACACACAATGTTCTTGAGGAAAATTGTAATCAGAAATTTTATTTTGATTTATTTTTTTCATTTTTAAGCCTCATTGGTAAATATTTTAAACTTTTTTCGCTTAAATCATTTATTAACCTAAAAAAATATACTTAATATTATGTAACATTCTATTTCCCTTTAAATAATTTTAAAGGTGCATAAAACATTACCTCAAAAATACAAATATTTTTAATTACAAAGAATAGTTTTATAAAAGCATCAAAAGGCAAATTAATTTTTTCAAGTTTTTTCAGGTAACATGAATATATAAATTTCAGTTATTTTGCTTTTTTTACTAAAAGTAGTTCCTGAAAACATCTTAAATCTGTTCAACTTAAAAAAAACGTATAGTATAATTGCTTTTAATTTGTTCGATTCAGCATAGCCCGATTATTTCCGAAGCAAATAAAGAGCAGTAGGTTTTGAAAATTTAGAAATTTCTCGCACATTTTTTTCAACTTAAATTACACAATTGAAATTGAATAATCGTTTAAAAGTTTTTAATTCAAAATATACTTAAACCCAAATAAAAATATACTATCAAACTTATTCTAATTGGCAATAAAACTTTAATTGATTACTTTATGCTCATTTTTCTTCAATTTTCAAAGTTTTTAATGGAATACTTTTTCAAACTAAAACAAATGACACATTTTATAGGATTTTGATATTGAACAATTAAGAAAAATAAAAATATATTTTGTAGAATAAAAAAAAACTTCTATTTTTGCAACCGATTTTAATGTTCTGTGATATTATAATAAAATTGTCCGATGGTGTAATGGTAGCACTGCAGATTTTGGTTCTGCCTGTCTAGGTTCGAATCCTAGTCGGACAACATATAAAACGATGTCCCGTTGTGTAATGGTAGCACAGCAGACTCTGGATCTGCACGTCGGGGTTCGAATCCCTGCGGGACAACGGGAAAAAATTAGGAGGCTGACTCAAAAGGACAGCCTTTTTTTAATTCGTCACTTGAAATATTTTTGCTATAGTAAAGTAAAACTATCTTAAGATATTTACTTGCTTTCGTATCAACACAAAAACAAGAAAATAAAATTTGAGACCTTTGAAAAACTTAAAGATTTTTTAATTACAATTTTTTTTGATTACAAAAAGCCTTTCCCTCTTTCTCGTCATCGCGAGTTCCTTCCTTCACGTCATTGCGAACCGAAGGGTTGGCAAGTGTGTTGGCGTGAAGCAATCTCCCTATTGCACATTCCTGTTGGTGTTAAGTGTTTTGAGGAGATTGCTTCGCCTGATTGCCATCAGGCTCGCAATGACGAAAGGGGGTATTCGCTCGCAATGACGCCCCTTTCCGTCATTGCGAGGGCGCAGCCCGAAGCAATCTCCTCATTGCTCATTCCTTTTAGTGTTAAGTGTTTTGAGGGGATTGCTTCGCTCACTGCGTTCGCTCGCAATGACGTTGTGGGGCTACAGACTTGCAATGACGTAACAAAAACATTGTTAATTGCCTTGCAAAGGTCTTAAATTGAAGCTGTATTTGTAGAAAATAAATCAACGTTACATTATAAAACCAATAAAACATTCTTTATGTATATAATATTGTTATCTGTTATTTTTCTCTGTGAAACTCTGTGTTACTACGTGAACTCTGTGGTTAATTAAAAAAATAACTTTTTAAGTGACGACTAATTATTCTGTAACATAAACCAATCTTTCCAAACAACCTCATAACCAAGGCTTTTTATTCTTTCTGCAATTTCCTTTTGACTTCTATTGTCATGAACATCAAATTGATTATCTGTATCACAAGATATTGTATAACCACCTGGATTAGTTTTTGAGCCGGCACTTAAATTAGTTACACCAATTTTTATAGCATTATCACGAAATTTTGGGCTTTCTCTTGTAGAAAGTGCTATCTCGAGTTCAGTATTAAATAAACGGAATGCTGTAATCAATTGTATTAATTCTTTTTCTGTTATATTTACCTTAGGTATAAATCTATTCCCATAAGGACGTAGTCGTGGAAATGAAACACTATAACGTGTTTTCCAATATTTTTTTTCAAGGTATTTTATATGTATAGCCATAAAAACACTTTCAGTACGCCAGTCGTCAAGTCCTATAAGAAAACCAAGACCAATTTTATTAATAGTTGCTTCGCCGAGTCTATCTGGTGTTTCCAGTCTATAATAAAAATCAGCTTTTAAACAATCTTGATGATATATTTTATATTTTTCTTTATTATAAGTTTCTTGATAAATATATACTCCATAAAGTCCCTCTTTTACCAGTTGCAGATATTGATTAGTATTTAACGGTTGTACTTCCATTAAAACAGCTGAAAAATATTTTCGTGCAATAGATAGTGCATTTATTAAATAATTAAAGTTTGCTTTTTCTGAAGATTCTCCTGATACTAATAAAACATTATCAAAGCCTTGTTCTTTTATAACTTTACATTCCTGTTCAATTTCATCATAGGTTAATGATATACGTTTAATATTATTATTTCTATTGAAACCACAATATACACAAGAATTTACACAATAATTCGACAAATATAAAGGTATATATAGCTGTATAATTTTACCAAATCTTTGTTGAGTAAGTTTATTACTTATCTGAGTCATATATTCTATGTGTTGTTCTGCGGCAGGTGATATTAATGCCATAAAATCGTCTATATTGCGGTTATAAGATGCAAGCGCTCTTTTTACATCTGCATCTGTTTTTTTATAAATTTTTTCTTTAATTTCTTCCCAATTTAGTTTATCGTAAATAAAAGAAAAAGTTTTCATTTTTATAAATCGTTTATAAATGGTGTTAATGGACTTGTTGCCATAGAATGTTCTAATGAATACGACATTCCTGCTTTATATGCTTTACGTCCGGCTATAACAGATAATTTAAAAGATTCTGCCATTGAAACAGGATCTGTAGCAACAGCTATTGCAGTATTTATAAGCACTGCATCTGCCCCAAGTTCCATAGCTGCTGCAGCATGCGAAGGAGTCCCTATACCTGCATCAACAATAACTGGCACATTCGATTGCTCAATAATAACTTTAATAAAATCTTCTGTTTTTAAACCTCTGTTACTTCCTATGAAAGAACCTAATGGCATAACAGCAGCAACACCAACATCTTCAAGTTGTTTGCAAAATACAGGATCTGCATGAACATAAGGCAAAACAACGAAACCAAGTTTAACTAATTCTTCAGCCGCCTTAAGTGTTTCTATATGATCGGGCATTAAGTATTTAGGATCGGGATGAATTTCAAGTTTAATCCAGTTAGTTTGTAGTGCTTCCCTAGCCATTTGAGCTACTAATATTGCTTCTTTAGCTGTTCGCACACCTGATGTATTAGGAAGAATTTGTAACGATTTGTTATTAAGATATTGCATTATATTATCATTCTGGCCACGCATATCAATTCTTTTTAAGGCAACTGTTACCATTTCACAGCCCGAAGCAAGTATAGCACGTTCCATCAATTCTCCTGAACTAAATTTTCCTGTTCCAAGAAATAAACGAGATGAAAAACTTTTATCAGCAATAACTAATTTATCTTCCATAATTTTTATCCTCCTTGTGTTGCTTGAATAATTATAATTTTGTCGTTATTTGATACAATATATTCTTTCCAATCTTTTGATGATACTATTTGCATATTTACAGCAACAGCTATCCCTTTACTATTAGCTAAATTCAATTTATCTAATATATCTAATATAGTTACATTTCCTTGAAACTTAAACAATTCCCCATTTATATTTACTGTTATTTCATTTGAAATATTGTTCATTAGAATTCTAATTTAATGGCAGTTTACAAATATATACAATATGTTTTGATATTAATATGTCAAAACTTTTTTCTTGATATAACCTCAATTTAGGTTTTAATATAGTTAAGCCCTTACACCTCCATTCGTTTTTAATAAACTACTAATGCTATTATAAAAAGTAAAACAAACACTTTTAGAAGAGTTGTTAATTAGGTTTTGCAATGGTTTCAAATTATTACTAATTTTGGTTAAAATTTTGAATTTAGTTTTTTATTACTTTTAATTGTTTATGTGATGAAACTATCGAAAGAAGAATTCATTAAATACAAAAGACAAATAATAATACCCGAAATTGGAGTTGATGGACAAGAAAAACTTAAAAATGCAAAAGTGTTAGTCGTAGGTGCAGGCGGATTAGGTTGTCCTGTAATAATTTATTTATCTTCTATTGGAATAGGTCATTTAGGTGTAATTGATTTTGATTTTGTTGATATTTCAAATATTCACCGACAAATTTTATATACATACGAAGATATTGATAAACCAAAATGTTTAGTAATAGAAGAAAAGATTAAAAAAGTTAATCCAAATATCAATATTTATCCTTATTTCATCAGGCTTAATAAAGAGAACGCTCTCTCAATAATTAACAATTACGATATAGTTGTTGATTGTTCAGATAATTTTCCAACTAAATTTCTAATTAATGATGCTTGTGTTATTTTAAATAAACCTTTTGTTTTTGGAGCAGTTGAAAGGTTTGAAGGACATATAAGTGTGTTTAATTACAAAAATGGTCCAACATATCGTTGTTTTTTAAATGAAGAACCTGACCCATTCGAAGTACCAACTTGTTCTGAAGCAGGAATACTTGGAGTTGTTCCAGGAATAATAGGAACTATGCAGGCAATGGAAGTAGTTAAAATTATTATAAATAAAGGAGAAATACTTTCAGGGAAAATTATGGTAGTAAACTTTTTAAACAACGAATATTACTTCTTTGAAATACAACGTAATGAAAATGTTGCTAATATTACTGAACTTAAAGATTATTACGAAACTTGCAATTATGATGATACTGGTTTAAAAAAAATTTCTATTGAAGAATTATACAAAAAAATTAATAGCAATCAAGATATTCAATTGATAGATGTAAGAGATGAATACGAAATTGATATTAAATTACCAAATTCGGAAAACATTCCATTATATAAATTACAAGAATCTTACACAAAAATTGATAATAACAAAGAAGTAATTTTTTATTGTAACTATGGAATAAAAAGTGTAATTGCAGTTAAATATCTAGAAAAAAAATTTAATTTTAAAAATCTTTATGTTTTATCAGATGGTATAAGTAAAGTAAAGTTAAGTTTACTTAGCTGACACTTATTAACATAATAAACCTTTGATTGTTAATAACTTAATGTGATTTTTTTAGTAAAATACCTGCAAGATTTTGTACTTCTTCTTTTCTATCCCATCACTTAAAAAAATAAAAATGACTTTTTAAGGGTCAACTAAATAGGGTTTGCTTAAAAATTCAAACTGCAATTAAGTAATAATTTTTTAAATTCATTTGGAAGTTTTCTTTCTCGCTTTCTGTAATAAGTACGGGAGATTTTGATAGTTTTACCCAACGATTGTTCGGATTCAGGTTCATCTCAAAAGGAGTGATGAATATTTCTATTTTCTGCTAATCATTCAATTTATATCGTATTATAAATGCAAGATTTTTTTTAGCAATTATACAAATTTCATCGCATTTTATGGTAAAAAATACAACATAAGTTATTAACAATCAAGTTGTTGATAATTTTTCAGCGGAGCCTACTTTAATATTAAGCCCTTTGTAAAATTCACAAAGCTTAAATGAAGTACAATAAAGTGATAACGAAATAATTTTTTATCCTTTTACATTTCTTTTTCTTCCTTTAATAAAGTAAATAATTACAAAAGTTATAATTGCTAAAACTATCCATAAGGGCCACAAATAAAAAATAAGAACAATAAACCAAAGCAAGCCATTCCAACCCGATTTTATTGCTTTGCCTATTTTCTTAAAAAATCCGAATTCTTTCGATTGATGTTCGTAAAAAATTATAGTTAAAGTACTATAGCTAACCTGATTCTGTAAATATTTTAATCTTCCCTGATACGATTCCATATCAACTTGAATTTTACCTATTTCTCTTTCTATATCTAACATTTCGGCTACATTTTTAGCTTGCTTAAGCAATTCCGTATAACGATTTAAAATTTCTTTTTTTGATTTTATTCTACTTTCAACATCAACATATTCTTCTGTTACATCTCTTACATTTATATCTTTGCTTTCGAGCTTTAAAATTAAACCAGAAACGTCGTGTACAAAATTATCGAATAAATTCGATGGAATTCTTACAACCATTTCATAAGTTTTTTGTTCGGAATAGTCGTAAACGTTTTCTCGCGATATATAACCTTTCTTTTCTTTTGTAAGTTTTTGTATTGCTTTATAAGTTTTTTCAATATTTTCTGTTTCAAAACGAATAGTTCCTTCTTTAATAAGTTTTCTATCAGAAGTATTTATTTCTTCTAATTTATCAAATTGGTCTATACTCGTTGTCTCTTGCATTTCATAAGATTCAGTTTCCATGCTAGACTTTGAAATATCGTATAAACCACTATCTATAACTTTGTAATTATTGCTATTAGAACTACAAGCAGTAAAAACAAAAACAATTAAAATAAAATAATAGTATCGCATAATTTTTTTCTCAAAATTAAACTAATTTTTTTATTTTAAATACTTTATATCCATTTTTTTACTAATGGAAATCTTCGTCCCATTCCAAATGCTTTAGGAGAAATACGTATTACAGGTGGAGCTTGAAAACGTTTATAATCCATACTTTGTACTAAGCGAAAAACTTCCTTTACCACAGTTTCGTTATAACCTAGTTGAATAATATCTGAAACATATTTTTGTTCTTCTATTATGTGAAATAATATCTTGTCGAGCAAACTGTATTCTGGTAAGCTATCGCTATCTTTCTGATTTGGCCTTAATTCGGCAGAAGGAGCTTTTAATATGATGTTCTCTGGAATTCTCTTTTTTTCTTTATTAAGAAAATATGCTAATTCATAAACTTGTGTTTTATAAACATCTCCAAGAACAGAGATTGCACCACACATATCGCCATAAAGTGTTCCATAACCAACAGCCATCTCGCTTTTATTAGATGTATTTAATAAAACATATCCGTTTTTATTTGAAAAAGCCATCAAATAAATAGCTCTTATTCGTGCTTGTATATTTTCTTCCGTTGTATCCCACTTTTTATTGTTAAATAGTGGAAATAATATTTCGGTTATTTTTTCAAATACAGGTTCTATCGAAACTATATCGTAAGATATATTGTTTATTTTGCATAGTTCTAATGAATCCTCTACAGAATGCAACGATGAATATCTTGATGGCATCAAAAAAGCGTGCACATTTTCAGAACCTAATGCGTCTGCTGCTAAAACAGTTACAACAGCGCTATCAATACCTCCTGAAAGTCCAATAATAACTTTTTTAAAGTTATTTTTATACATGTAATCTTTAATTCCTAATATAAGTGCGTGGTATATACTTTCTATCTTACCAATTTGTGGCAAATTAAAGCTATTTATGCTATTATTATTTACAAAATATAAATTCTCTCCGAAAAAAGAAGCTATTTGTATTCCATTACTATCAATATATGCCGAACCTCCATCGAAAACAATATCTGTCTGACAGCCTATTTGATTAACATAAACAATAGGACAACCTAATAATTTTTGAGCTTTTTTTAATATTTCGTACCGATATTCGATTTGAAAATAAGAATAAGGAGACGCTGCAATGTTAACAAGTAAATCGGGATTTAGAATTTTATTTTCTTTTATAACATCGTACCGATAATAAGGTTTTCCAGGTACCGGATTCTTATCTATTTCGGCTGTCCATAAATCTTCACAAATAGTTACAGCTACTTTTTTATCTTTTATATTGACTATAACAGGCTTATAAAAAGGTTCGAAATATCGTGCTTCGTCGAATACATCGTAAGTTGGCAAAAGTGCTTTATAATATTTTGCTGCTATTTTACCATCACTTAATACAAATGCTGTATTGAATAAACTTTTACCATTACCTTTATTCAAATCTATCCCTCCAACAATAGCAGTAATGCCAACACTTTCTTTTGCTATGTTATTTATGGCATCTATACATTTATTTACAAAGTATTCTTCGAATAGCAAGTCGTAAGGTGGATACCCGCAAATTGCTAACTCGGAGAATACTACTAAATCGCAGTTTTGTTTTTTTGCTTTTTTTATATGTGCCAAAATTTTTTGGCTATTGCCGTCTATATCGCCAACAATAAAATTTAACTGGCAAATAGCTATTTTTAGCATGATTAATTAAAACACAACACCAGCACGAATTTCTATTACGTTAAGTATATTTTTATAATCTTTGTTTTTGTAATTTTTAATTTTTTCAATATCACTTAATCCGTTTCTGAAAACACCCTCAAACAAAAGTTTGGTACTTCCCTTTAGCGAATATGTTATTCCTCCACCAATATGATATGCAAAAGATACAGCTCTTACTTCATTTTTAACATCATCGTTAGAATCAACTTCTATATCGGCACGAGACTTATAACGTAGTAATGGACTTATACCAAACTTAAGAAAATACGATATATAACCTATTTCTTTTGTTTTACCTTTTATTGAAATAGGTAATTCTATATACTGAAGCTTGTACTTTATAATCCTATTAGATGGAAGCTTAAGATAAGTTGTATCAACTGCTTGAATTTTAGGTAAGGAATCCAGATATTTTAAACTTCCGCCGGCATTTAGAAAACTTAAACCTAAATTAAATGAAAAAGCATTAGTTAAAGCTATGTCGCTTGTAATACCAAAACCAAAACTTAAACGCCCTTTTTCGCTTTTAACTTGTTTATTGTCGGGCTTAAACCAACTTATTTCAGGAGACACATATATACCACCGCTAAATTTTTCCTGTGCGCTTATTACTCCTACTAAAAGTAACATTGCAAAAGATATACTCATTTTTTTCATAAAACTTTTTTTTAACTTTGCACAAAAATACTATTTTTTTAACATGAAAACTAAAACATACTTTTATTTTTTTTTTCTTTTATCTTTTTTTAACTCAATCATGTAACTTTTACGAAAAAAAAAGTTCCGATAACTTGTATGTGTTTCACGCAGGAAGTCTTTCTCATCCTTTTCATGTTTTAAAAGATAGCTTTTTAAAAAGTAATACCAATATAATAATTTATTCGCAGGCTTGTGGTAGCAAGCAATGTATTCGTAACATTATTGATTTGCAAAAAAAATGGGATATTTTTTTATCTGCTGATATTAGTTTAATTGATAGTTTTTTAATTCCAGAATATACTTCTACATCTTTTCCATTTGCATCGAACGAAATGGTAGTTGCTTATACTAAAAAATCGAAATATAATGACGAAATAAACAGTCGTAATTGGATAAATATACTACAAAAAAACAATGTAAAATTAGCTTTTTCCGATCCAGCCTCCGATCCTTGCGGGGTTAGAGCTATTGGAGTTTTAAAACTTTCTGAATCTTTTTATAAAAAACCAGACCTATTAGAAAAAATTCGATTTAGAGATAATAATGTTATTATAAGACCTAAAGAAGTGGACATTATAACTTTGTTAGAATTAGGCGAAGTAGATTATACAATTATATACAAATCGGTTGCCGTTCAACATAAATTAAAATACTTAACACTTCCCGATTCAATTAACCTTTCCAATCAACAATTACAAAATTGGTATCAATCGCATTATATCTATTACGATATCACTAAAAATAAAAAAGTTTACGAGCCTGTCAATTTTATAAAATATGGTTATTGTGTAAATAAGAATTCCGAAGATAAAAATTCAGTTAAAGAATTTCTCGAATTTTTAAAATCTTCTACTTCTAAAAAAATACTTTTAAATTGCGGACATAAAATAATTTATGAATAAAAAATGTTTTTTAAAAAATTCATTAGTTTAATATTGTAGATCGCATATAATAACTCTATCAAAAACGACATTAGCGTTTTGTTGTTTAAAAACAATGTTTTCCAAATTTACATAACAGTAAGGCGGTTGAATATAAACACAAAAAACTCCTTTTATGGCAACAGAAAATTTTTCAATTTCTTCCATAAAATACGGTAACTCATCTGTAGAAGGTGTGCTTATTGATTCTGATATTAGATATACTAATGGTTGTTTAACATTTTCATTTAATGTAAAGCATAAAAATTGTTCTTTCTGAATATTTGGTAAAAATAATTTAATGTAAATATAGCGTCTTGAGGCAACTTGCTTAAAAAAATAAAGCGTATCGTTCTGATAAAATGCTCTATCGTATATAGATTTAATTGAATTAGCACAATTTTCTAGCAAAGTTTTTGCTTGTTGATTTATAATAATTCGATGTATGGTATCATCAGAAACTTTATGTTCATTATTATTACTTGAAATAAAAGTTTTGCTTATAATACCATCGTTTAATTTTCGCTTACGTTTTGTTTTTAAAATAGTTCTTAAAGCATATAAATTCACACCTATACCAACATTAGGAGAAAAATACCAGTATAATGAATAATACGGATGTTTTGAAGAATTTAATATTAGTTTTCCCGGATCTATTGTTAAACCAATTTCTATATTAAGCAAATCTTCGCGAACTTCAATACCCGATTGAAAAGCTAAGCCAAAAACTTGCGAATTATAACCATTCTCACCAATTTCTGGCAAATAATAATTAGAAAGCCATCCTCCATGCAACCCGGTAAAAAATTGCCAGTTACCATTTTTTTTAGAAAAGTAATATCGTGTATCGAAACCAAAGTTCCACGAAGCAGGAATAACATGGTCGTATTGATATTGCTCGCTTTGATACCCTAACTGCCCCATAAAACTTACTTTATTATATCTATATTCTAAGTTTATACCTAATCCACCAAAAGAAACACCTTGACCAATTTTTAGGTTCACATATCTTTCGTAAAAAATCTGTGAAAAAGCAGATTTTAATATGATGAAAAATAAAAAAATATTAGTTAAATATATTTTCATTTACAGGTATTTCAATAGTAAAATTAACACCTTTTTTTAGTCTTTTAAAATAAATTTTACCACCTATTGTTTTTATTCGATAAACTAAAGTAATCAAGCCTTGGCCTTTTGTTTTTTGTAAAAACAAATCATCATCAAAATCGAAACCTTTTCCATTATCGGTATAGTTAATTGTTAATAAATTTGTATTGCTATAAATATTTAACAATATTTCGCTACATCCACTGTGTTTTATTGAATTATGAATTAATTCCAATATACAGCGATATACAATGTTTTCCACAACAGGATTAAATCTTTCTTGTAATAAATTAAAATTTGCTTGTATAGATACTTCCTTAAATACAAAATACTGGGATATGAATCTTTTAATAGATTTTTCGAGACCAAATTCTGTTAAAACATTACTCATCAAATTGTTGGATATATTACGAATATTTTGTATGGCTTCATCTATCATTTTAGATGCTTCTTTTAAAATTTTTTCTTTTTCTTCGTTATCTTTCTGTTCTATTGCTCTATTAAGATACATTTTTGTAATAGATAATATAGGACCTACTCTATCATGTAAATCTTCGGACAATTTTTTTCGTTCTTTTTCTTCTACCTCTGCACTTATTTCTAAAATCTGTCGCTGAAGTTTTTTTAATTCAGTAATATCGCGAAAGGTAACAATAGCAACAATTTTATTTTCAAACTTTGTTAGCTTTGCGTAAGCCAAACATGTTCGCAATATTTTTTTCCCTTTATTATGTAATTCTATCTCATAATTTGTAAGAATTCCTTCATTAGACAATTTTTTATAGGCTTCTTTCCATTGATTTTTAGAAGGCAGTAAATAAAATATAGGCTGATTTACAAGCATTTCCGCTGGAATACCAAGCAAATCATTAACCGATGGGCTAATTTCTAAAATTTTCATTCTTTCATCGAGAATTAAAAAAACATCACGAACATTGTTAAATATTAGCCGATATTTTTGTTCCTTTTCTGCAATAATTTTATGTTGTATTTCAATTTTTTCTTTCAAACTAACATTTTGAATAATTCTATCAAACGAATAATCAAATACTTTAAAAAATTCAGCATCTTTTATTATGTAATCATAAGCTCCAAGCTTAATAAATTCACTTGCAATTTGTTCATTACCAGCTCCTGTAATTGCTATAAAAGGTATTTTTGGGTGGTTTTCTTGTATTGTTTTTATTAAATCTATACCTGTTATATCTGGTAATTCGTAATCTATAATTAAAATTATGTGATTTGCATTTTCATTGATATATGATAATGATTTATAACCAAGATTAAATGAAACAAAGTTTAAATTTCGTTCTTTTATCTTATATTTTAAATATAAAGTTAAAGCCAAATCGTCCTCAACTAAAACAACGGTATCAATTGTTGTAAGGTTATGAGTCATATTTTTTTTTTGGCTTATACGTAAAATAAAAAGAAAAGGTACATTGAGACCTTTGAAAAACTTAAAGATTTTTTAATTACAATTTTTTTTGATTACAAAAAGCCTTTCCCTCTTTCTCGTCATCGCGAGTTCCTTCCTTCACGTCATTGCGAACCGAAGGGTTGGC
>Ga0308397_1000179_pt1 | contig 49033 bp, 45 predicted proteins | sample Hotspr20SampleT8_FD_202356 | JGI IMG/M metagenome (GOLD analysis project Ga0308397, IMG submission 202356) | Hot spring phototrophic mat microbial communities from Mushroom Spring, Yellowstone National Park, Wyoming, United States - 20051001_T8 ...
TTTAAATGACCATGGGCATCACAATGTAAAGAAAGCCCTCATCCCGGTAGCCGAAGACCCCGGCTGGGCTTCTTTCATCCCTAAACTTAAGGTCAACCTCTTCGGATTGCATAACTTCAAGAGGGTCGAGTAGATACTCCGAATTGAAGCTGATGGAGAAAGGCTCCCCCTCGTAGCTACAGCCAAGCCTTATTTGGGAACGCCCAAGCTCGGTCTCCTGACTGGTAAGGATTAGTTCATTCTTGTTTAAGGTAAGGGTAACAGGTTTAAACTTTTCGGTAACCAAAAGGGACACCCTCCGTAGGGCATCCATGAAAAGCCTTCTATCAACCTTAGCCACCCTTTCAAAGGTTGAAGGGGTTACCGCTCGGTAATCGGGGAAGCTTCCCTCGATTGTCCTGCTAAAGAAGATACCAAGGCTTGTCCAAAGGACAGCATAGTTGTTAATGTAGGCAAGCTTTACCGTTAATTCATCTTCGCTAAGGTCAGCTATTTCTCTTGCCGACTTGCGACTAAGGATAAAAGGAGAAAGCTCGGCTTTATCGAGACCTAAGATCTCAGCTTCAAACAGGGCAAGCCTGTGACCATCCGAGGCTACGGCACGGAGCTTGCCCTCCTCTTTCAAGGGTTCAAAGTATATGCCAGAAAGGACAAACCTTGCCTCTTCTTTACTGCTTGCAAAGATCGTCTTTTCGATGAGAAGAGAAAGGATGTGTCCAGGGATGTCTATGGCTTGTTCTTCGTTAAAATCCGGAAGAGCAGGGAATTCCGAAGGGTCGCCAAGGGCAAGCTCATAGGTGATCCTCTCTGCCGGGTCACGAACAATTAAGCGTGAGTCCTCCTTAACAAGTAGGACTTCATCCTCAGGGAAGTTTTTGATTATCTCATAGAACTTCCTTGCAGGCACGCAGAAGGTCAGGCTTTCTCCTTCTACCTCTCCTTGAACCTTACCCTTAAAACCTTGATCAAGGTCTGTGGCTAAAAATTCAAGCTCTCCTTTCTCGGGGTTAATGTTTATTAAAACCATGGAGAGAACAGCCATGGTAGCCCTTTTGTCAGCCACCGCTTCACAGAGTTTTAAGACCTTTGTTAAGTCCTTGGTTGAAACTTTCGCTAACATAAATCCCCCCTGAGGATTTTTATGTTTAATTATATCACTATATTAAGGTAGGAGCAAACGACATTGAGGCTGTTTTAATAATTTGTGCAAGCCCCCCTGTTGTCGCCCCGAGGCATTTTTTGTCGCCCCGAACGAAGCGAGGGGTCCCTCGTTACAATCAGGATGGTAGAGTGCTTTATTGAAATAGTCCTTAAATAATATTGACAAAAGCAAAAAAAGTTTTATTTTAAAGGAAAAAATTTAAATGAGGGGAGAAAAATGCAAAACAAGGACCTTAGTCTACTAAAGGAACTTGGGCTAAAGCTTACACCTCAAAGGTTAGCCATTATAGAATATTTAAAGGGTAATAAAAACCATCCTTCAGCTGAAGAGATCTACAACGCCTTAAAAGATAGGTTCCCAAGCATGTCTTTTGCCACAGTCTATAACACCCTCGAGGTCTTGGTAGAAAAAGGGTTGATAAAGGAGCTAAGCATCGATAGCTCCAAAAAGAGGTTTGACCCTTTTACCCATCCTCATCACCATTTTATCTGCAAAGCCTGCGGAAAGATCGTAGATGTTGAAGCTCCCTTTGAGGTCTTTGTTCCGGAATCCCTTAGAGATTTTCAGGTTGAAGATTTTAAGGTTGTCTTCACAGGTGTCTGTCATGAGTGTAAAAAAGAATAACACCTAAGCCCCTTTTGACAGAAAGGGGCTCTCTTTTTTTCTCTTTATCCTGTGATAAATTAAGCCTTCAATGAAAGATTCTCCGTATAAAAAGGTAATCCAAGCTCTGGGGCTTGTTTTTGGCGATATCGGCACAAGCCCCATCTACACCCTAAGCGTAGTCTTCCTCCTTTTAAAGCCAACCAAAGAAAACATCCTCGGAGTGCTCTCTCTCATCTTTTGGACCCTAATCATAATCCCCACCCTCCAATACACTGTCTTAGCTATGAGCCTGAGTTTAAGGGGTGAGGGCGGGACTTTAATCCTCTGGGAGATTTTACGCAACCTTTTAAAGGGTAAAAAAAGGCTTCTTGGCTTTTTTACCATACTTTCCTTCATAGGAATTTCTCTGCTTATGGGGGACGGGGTTATAACCCCTGCCATAAGCATCATTAGTGCCGTTGAGGGTGCCTCTTTTATCCCGGGGTTGAGACCTCTTATTGCTGATGAAGTCGTTATTATCTCAGCGCTCATCGCCCTTTTGCTCTTCTATTTTCAGAAGGGCGGAACGGAGAAGGTTTCCTTTACCTTTGGTCCTATCATGTGTCTATGGTTTGGGAGCCTCTTTTTTCTTGGGTTAGCAAACATTGTAAAAGCCCCTGAGGTCATAGAAGCCGTAAATCCTCTTTATGCTTTAGAATTTTTCCAAGAGAACGGTTGGAAAGCCTACCTTGTTCTGGGCGAGGTGATACTTTGTGCAACCGGTTCAGAAGCCATGTATGCCGACATGGGGCATCTTGGGGCTCGCCCGATTAAAAGGGCTTGGTATCTTGTCCTGATTGCGCTCCTTATCAACTACTTCGGTCAAGGAGCCTTTCTCTTGCTTAATCCCTCGGCTAAGAGCGTTCTTTTTGAAATGTGTCTCAACACCCTGCCCATAGCCTATGTTCCCTTTTTGGTTTTAGCCCTTCTTGCGACGATCATTGCTTCTCAAGCTATAATTAGCGGGATGTTTAGCGTAGTGTATCAAGCCATCTTTGCTCGCATCTTTCCCATCATGAAGGTAAAGTATACCTCCCCTGAGCTTCACTCTCAAATTTACATCGGGGCGGTAAATTGGTTGCTTTTCCTTGCGGTAATCTTTATCATGTCTGAGTTTAAGACCTCAGCAAACTTAGCTTCAGCTTATGGTCTTGCGGTTACTGGTGATATGACCATCACTGGTTTATTCCTCATCACTATCTTTCTTTTTAAGAAAAAATACCATTATGCTATGCTTGCAGTATTAACAACCTTTACTGTTTTCACCTATTTTACCTCAACCTTGTTTAAACTGCCCCATGGAGGATTTTTAGCTCTTATTCTTGCTGGCATCCCCTTTTCTATCATTCTTCTATACACTGAAGGTCAGAAACGCTTATACAAAAGTATAAACTTTTTAAGCAGAGAAGAGTTTGTCCATAAGTTTACACGGTTTTACGCAAAGAACCCCAAGATACCACGGCAAGCTTTATACTTTATACGGGATATAGACCACTTTCCCCCTTATGTTATAGAAAACATCTTCTTCCACGGCATCCTTTACGAAGAGAATATCTTCGTCTCTCTCATAAGAAAAAATGAGCCCTACGGGATAACTACCGGATATTTAGAAGAGCTCTGCCCTGGGGCTAAAACCTTAGAGATTGCTTACGGATATATGGAAATCCTAAGGGTTGAGGATATTTTAAGGGAGCTTGGCATTGATGAACGGGTTGTTTTTTACGGGCTTGAAGACATTGAGACCAAGCACCCTATCTGGAAGGTCTATGCCTTTATTAAGCAGATGAGCCCTCATTTTGTCAAGTTCCTTGACCTTCCTCCTTCAAAACTGCATGGGGTGCTTACTCGGATGGTCATCTAATTTTCGCAAATAACCTTAATAAACCTTGTTCATCTGGCTTCTTTCAGAAAATTCTATGATAAAAGTTGTTTGCCTTGGTTTTCTAAATTTTTTAAAGCATCTTGACATTTTTTGAAAGGGGGTTATTTTATATCCCGTCCATTTAGCGGAGAAATCTTGCTATAAGGGGGGATAAAAGATGAAAAATTTTGAGAAGATGGAGTATGGCTTTGGTCAGCACCTGATAATCGACGGATACGGTGCAAATCAGGCGAAGCTTACGGACATCGATTTCATCTACGATTTCCTCAATAAATACCCCGAAACCATCGAGATGACGAAGATTATGCCCCCTTATGTGTTTAAGTATTTTGCTCCCAACCCAGAAGACTGGGGAATATCCGGCTTTGTAATCATCGCTGAAAGCCATATAAGCATCCATACCTTCCCAGAAAAGCTCTACTTAAGCGTTGACATCTTTTCTTGCAAGCCCTTCAATGTGGATAAAGCCATCTTTGACATAAACGAGATGTTTGAGATTAAAAAGAGCGAGATCCGGCTCCTTGATAGAGGCTTAGAGTTTCCAAGGTCCATCAGAGCCGTTGAAAACTTCATGCGCCTTGAAAGAAAGGGTCTAACCTTCTAAAGAATGAAGCTCAATTTTCTTGGGCTAACCGACTCCTCCAATCCCAGGGTAGCCCTTGTCCCTCTCCCCTTTGAGTTTACAACCTCTTGGCTTAAAGGAACGAAGTTTGCCCCCCTTGAAATCCTAAAAGTAAGCCCAAACCTCGAATTCTTCGACGAAGAAGATTTAATCACCCCGCATGAGGTCTTAGGATTCTATACCGAGGAAATAATTGAATTTTCTTCTGATTTTGAGAGGGCTTTAGCTCAGGTTGAAGAATTAGCTAAGAAATACGCCGAAAAAAGCTTCTTTGCCATCTACATAGGGGGGGAGCATACGGTAAGCTTCCCGATACTTAAAGTATATAAAAAGTATTATTCTTGCCTTAAAATCCTCCATCTTGACGCTCATCTTGACCAAAGGGAAGAATACCTTGGAAGCAAGCTCAATCATGCAACGGTCATGCGAAGGGTAAAAGAGCTTAATCTTCCTGTGTTAAGCGTCGGCATAAGGTCAGCATCAGAGGAAGAAAAGGAGATTATGCTTAATGAAAGAGAACTTATTATTCTTGCCAAGGATTTTATTAAAGACGAGGAGGCTTCTCTTAAGAAGGTCTCAGAATTTTTAGGGGAGGGACCAAGCTATCTTAGCCTTGATGTAGATGTCTTTGACCCCTCTCAGGCACCTGGAGTTGGAACGCCTGAGCCTGGCGGTCTAAGCTGGTATCAGGTGTTAGAAATTTTTAAGCTTTTTGCTAAGGCAAACCCTGTAGCGATGGACATCGTCGAGGTCCGACCAATGCCCACTTTACCCATAACAGAATATCTTGTGGCGAGGCTGATCCTTAAGATTTCAGTCTATTTAGCAACGTCTTTGTCATGAGCTATTTTCATCAGCTTGCAAAGCTCCTCTTTGAGGCAAACCTTTTAAAGAGGATTGAAAGGACAGGCTATAGCTACCTTGGCACAGGTAAAGAAGATGTAGCGAAGCATTCCTTCGGCACCGTCTTCTGCGCCTACATTCTTTGTCAGTTCTTCCGAGGAAAGGTTGATGTAGCTAAAGTTTTGACCATGGCTCTTTTCCACGACTTTCCAGAGGCAAGGACAGGGGACTTTAACGCCGTAAACAAGCTCTACAACCAAGCTGACGAAGAAAGAGCCTTAAGCGAAGCATTTAGCACCCTTCCCTTTGGAGAAGAAATCCTTAACCTTTTTAAAGAGTATAGAGCCCTTGAGACCTTTGAAGCCAAAATCGTCCATGATGCCGATACCCTTGACCTGATGCTTCAGCTTAAAGAACAGAAGGACCTAAACAACCCCTATGCTGAAAGATGGTTGAGATATGCAAAAAGAAGGCTTATCTTAGAAGAGAGTAAAAGGCTTGCTGAAGCCATCTTAGAGACGGAATGGTGCTCCTGGTGGCTTGAGAGGTTGATCAAAGTTGACACAGATAAGGAAGCCTGAAGATTGCGTAAGATGTGGCAAGTGCTTAACCCATTGTCCAACCTATAGATTTTTTCTCAGGGAAGATTTTTCACCCCGTGGAAGAAATGTCCTTTTAAGTCAAGGTTTAGCGGGAGAAGGCTTAGCTTACTGCCTCCTTTGTGGAAGGTGCGAAAGAGTCTGCCCCCTTAGGGTAAGCTTTCCAAAAGGCTATCTTCAAAGCTTAGTCAAAGGGAAAGGACAAAATTCTTTTCTGCCAGCCTTAAAGGACTTACTTTTTTGGAAAGATTTTAGTCAAAAAAGCCCAGCCTTCTTCCTTCATGAAGGGGTCTTTTCTTCAAAAGAAGGCGAGTTTTATCTTTACCTATCCTGCGGGCTTAAGCATTTGTATCCCAAAGCCTTGGTTAATTTTTCTGCCCTATTAAAAAAGGAAGGGCTAAAGGTTCATGTCCTTCAAGCAAACTGCTGCGGAATACTTTACCTAAGCTTGAAGGATTTTGGGAGGCTAAAGGAGTTTGCTCAAAATAACCTTTTAGCCTTCTCTGAGGAAAAACCTATCCTAACCTTTTGTGCAACCTGTCTTTGGATGTTTAGAGAGGTTTACCCACTTATTTCCGAGGATTTTAGAAGTTTAGCTGAAAGAACATACTTTGTGTTGGATTTTTTGGTAAGTAACTTTAAGGTGAAAGCTGAAATTGAGGGCTTTGGGAAGGTGCTTTTTCATAAGCCATGCCATCTTGTAGGCGAAGGATTAGTCAACATAGACTTGACTTTATCTAATTTAGGACTTAATAATAGAATAAAAGATTTTTGTTGTGGGTCAGGCAAAGTTGACCTTCGGCTCAAAGGCTTTCAGAGGGAATACCGTAGAGCGTGGCTAAGGGAACTCTCAATCATTGATGTTTTGGCAACAGCCTGCACTGGTTGTTTTTACAATTTTAGCAGCCTTTTGAAGGCTCCTCCTTTAGTAAAGCATTGGCTTGAGGTTATAAACTTAAAACAGCATGGCTGATAAGTATCCATCCTATCTAAATCTCTTAGAAACCGGGGAGCTTGATAGAAGAATTGAGGCTCTTTATGAAAGGTTAAGCCCTTGTAGGGTCTGCCCACACGAATGCGGGGTTGATAGACTAAAGGGAGAAAAGGGCTTTTGTCGTGTGGGAAATAAGCCCATGATAGCAAGCTATGGCCCCCATTTTGGTGAGGAAAGACCCCTTGTGGGAGAAGGAGGCTCAGGAACGATATTTTTTACCTATTGTAACATGGCTTGCGTTTACTGCCAAAATTGGGAGATAAGCCATGAGGGCGAAGGAGAAGAGATTTCAGAAGAAACCTTGGCTAAGGTCATGCTCATTCTTAAAGTCTGGGGTTGTCATAACATAAACCTTGTTACCCCTACCCATCAGATACCTTTTATAGTTAAGGCTATAAAGATTGCGGCTGAATCTGGGCTTGACCTCCCCATTGTTTACAACTGCGGAGGCTATGATTCGGTTGAAACTTTACGCCTTCTTGAAGGGATTATCGACATCTACATGCCAGATATCAAGTACATGGACGAGAAGGTTGCTTTAAGGCTCTCAAAGGTTAAAAACTATCCTGAGGTGGTTAAGCTTGCGGTGAAGGAGATGCATCGTCAGGTTGGAGACTTGGTGATAGAAAACGGTATAGCTAAAAGGGGACTTATCATCAGGCATCTTGTTTTGCCTCACGACCTCTCCCAGACAGAAGAGGTTATAAAGTTTGTAGCCCAAGAGATATCTCCTAATACCTACTTTAACCTTATGGACCAGTATAGACCTTGCGGGGAAGCCTGGAAGTATCCGCCCCTTGATAGAAAGATTACCAAAGAGGAATGGAATAGGGCCTTAGAGCTTGCGAAGAAGTATGGGCTTAAAAGGCTTGACGATAGAAGAGCAAGGTTCTGGGACTAAGTTCTTTGCCGTGGGTGATGTCCATGGCTGTAGTAGAAGCCTTGAAGCCTTGCTTTCTAAGCTTCCCATTCGCTGGAACGAAGACTATTTGATCTTTCTTGGCGACTACATAGACCGAGGAGAAGACCCGCGCCGAGCCTTAGAGATAGTGATGGAGCTTGCTGAAGCCTATCCTGGCAAGGTGATAGCCCTAAAAGGGAACCATGAGTGGATGTTTGAAAGGTTTTTGCAGGGGATAGACCCAGAGGTCTTTCTTTATAACGGCGGGGATAAGACCCTGCGTTGCTACATGAAGGAGGGGCGTCTCCAAATACCGGATGAACATGTTGATTTCCTACGGAGCCTTCCTCTTTATGTCGAAACTCCGGACTACATCTTTGTCCATGCTGGGATTAATCCTTACAAGACCCTTCAAGAACAGGATGAGATGGACCTTCTTTGGATTAGGCAGAGCTTTTATCTTTATGAGGGCCCATTCCCCAAGGTGGTAGTGTTTGGGCACACCCCTTTTCCGGATGTGCTGATGCTTGAGGATAGGATTGGAATTGACACCGGATGCGTCTACGGGGGGAAACTTTCGGCTGTTATGCTTCCAGATAGAGTGGTCTTTCAAGTATGAAGTTAAGGAGGTAGAGGTTATGGCAGATGACAGGAAAAAGCTCTCTTGGCGGGAGTTAGACAAGCTAAAAGACCAAAGCGGTCTTGCAAAGCTTAGAAAAAAGAGGGAAAAAGCAGAAAGAGCTGAGTTCCCTTTGCTTGACGAAACAAAGAAAAAAAGCTACCTCAAGGAGCTTGAAAAGCTTTTTCAAGGTAAAAATTCAAAGGAAATGGAAGAGGCTTTGAAAAAGCTTCATCAATCGGCTGGTAAAAGGGACTTCAAAAAGCTTGCCCTCGAATTCATCGAAAAGTTTGGTCTTCCTACCGATGCTCTGACTTTGCTTCTTTTTTTAGATTCTAAAGAAAAGGAGCTTATTCTTAAGACTATCCAATTTATAAAGGAGAATTTTTCTTTATTTTCAAAGGAAGATTTAGAAGCCTTGATTACCAAACTAAAGACCTTGAGGTATACGGTTGCCGACCCTGCGGTGTCTTTTAAGGTAGAGAAGGTCTTAAAGGAGCTTCCCCTTTGATGGGGGATATCCTTACAGAATTTCTAACCTTTTTGCTTTCTCAGAAAAACTATTCTTTGAACACCCTTTCTGCCTATGCTGGAGATATAAAAGATTTCCTTGATTTTTTATCAGAGAAGAAGGTTGAGCTCAAGGACTTAGACCTAAGCGTCGTTGAAGCCTACTTAGCAACTCTTAGAGAAAGGGGGTTTAATCCCTACAGCATTGCGAGGAAGCTTTCAAGCTTAAGGAGGTTTTTTAGGTTCTTGCTTGAGGATTTGAGGTTTGAGCTTCCGCCTTTGCTTTTGGAAACCCCAAAGCTTCCCTTTCGGTTGCCAAAGATTCTTACCCTTGATGAGGTAAACGCCCTTCTTTCAGCTCCTGACCTTTCCTCACCCTTAGGAATTCGGGATAGGTGCATGCTGGAAGTCCTTTACGCTACAGGGGTTAGGGTCTCTGAGCTTGTAAGCTTAAAACTTTCGAGCCTAAACCTTGAGCTCGGGCTTGTTAGGGTTTTAGGGAAAGGAGAAAAGGTCCGGCTTGTGCCCTTGGGAGAGCCTGCTTTAAACTTCTTAAAGTTCTATTTAGCCGAGGTAAGACCAAGGCTTGAGAATAAAAAGAGCAAGGACTTTGTCTTTCTAAACCGCCTTGGGTCCCCGATGACCAGACAAAGGTTTTGGCAGATAATAAAGGACTACGCTAATAAAGCAGGCATCCCTCTTGAGAAGATTTCGCCCCATGTGCTTAGGCACTCTTTCGCAACCCATCTTTTAGAAGGAGGGGCAGACCTTAGGTCAATACAACTTCTGCTTGGACATAGTAGCATAACGACAACGCAAATCTATACCCATGTGGATGTAAAAAGGCTAAGAGAGGTTTATGACAAATACCATCCAAGGGCTTAAGCCAAGGCTTCTTAAAGTAAAGCTTTCCGATTTTTTAGAACATTTAAAACTTCCTGACAAGGCTTTAAACTTCATCCTTAAGGCTAAGGAGGTTGCCGAGAAGCAGGGAAAATTTCTTTACCTTGCCGGAGGAGAGGTTCGAGATTTTCTTCTTAAAGGACCGTCCTACGATGTTGACCTTGTAATAGAGGGCTCAGCCAAGGATTTTTTAGAAGGGTTGAAAAGAAAGATCACCTTCGAAGTCCTTTTTTCTTCGCCCTTTTTGACCTATAAGATTCTTCTACCGCAGACGGGTTTTGAAGTAGACCTTGTTACCGCAAGGGGTGAGGTTTATGAGGATGTAGCCGCTTTACCAAAGGTCTATCAAGCAACCTTCAAAGAGGATGTGCTAAGAAGAGATTTCACGATAAACGCCCTCATCTACGGGCTTAGTCCCCCCTATCCTGAGATGATAGTAGATTTAGTATCTGGGATTTCTGACCTTGAAAGAAGCCTCCTTAGACCCCTTCACTTTAAGTCCTTCGTTGACGACCCAACAAGGGTTTTTCGAGGGATACGCTATAAGGTTAGGTTTGAGCTAAACTATGCTGATGAATTTTATCAGGCTCTTTCCCAGGCTATAGAGGCTCAAGCCTTCCTTAAGATTTCAGCATCCCGGTTAAGAAACGAGCTCTTACTCTTAGTCAAAAGAGAGGGCCTATCGGTGTTGCCTAAGCTCTTATTAGAGTACCAAAGCTTTGAACTTTTTTCTCATTCAGGCTTAGAGGTAGATGTGGAAAAGTTGGGAAAGGGAATAGAAACTTTAAAGGAATTTGTAGAAATCCTTAGTCCTCGGGAGATGGAGGATGCTTTTCTTTTGATTTTAGCCGGGTTTAAGCGGGAAAATTTAAAGCGTCTCTTTTTCGCAGATAGCGTTATTGATCGCTTGGTTAAGCTATATGAAGAGTTTAGGACAAACTTGAGAGCATTTCTAACTCTTCCTTTGATCGAGCGAATTTTAAGGTTTGACAAGATAGACAAGGCAACGCTTATAGTCCTATCTCTTTATTTACCAGAGCTAAGAGAAGAAATAAAAAGATACTTTTTTGTGTATAGCAAGGTCTATCCCGAGCTTAAGGGTGGAGATTTAAAAGAGCTTGGGATTAAGCCAGGGAAGCAACTTGGTGAGATTTTAAAGAAGCTTAGGGAAGAGAAGCTTGAGGGGAGGCTCAAGACTAAAGATGAGGAAATAGCCTTTGTTAATAGCTTGATTTATTCCGCATCTTAACTATAATTCCTGAGAAAGTATTTTAGGAGTTTGTCCATGGAAGAGAATTTTAAAACGCTTCTTGAGGAATACTTTCAAAGGATGGATGCTCCGATAAAGGTTGGCGATGTGATAAAGGGAGTTGTGGTTCATTTTGATGGAGAAAACTACTTTGTAGACCTTGGGGGAAAGGCTGAGGCTATCCTTCCAAAAACTGAAGTGGTTGAACCTGAGGAAATAAACCTCGGAGAGGAGTTATCGGCCATAGTTACGCAAAGAGGACAAAGCGGAGTTTATGTTCTTTCTGTAAAAAAGCTCTTTGAAAAAAGGGCAAGGGAGGAGTTTGAGGAGCTTTTTGCTGAGGGCTTACCCCTTAGGGTAGAGGTTATGTCTCAGGTAAAAGGGGGCTATGTTGTTAGTTTTAAAGGTGTGGTTTCTGCTTTCTTACCGGGATCTCAAGCTGAAAAAGACCCTGACCTTGTAGGAAAGGAGATAACTGTTCTTCCTCTTGAGAAGAAGGAAAATAATTATGTTGTTTCTCAAAAGGCTTACCTTGCGAAGGAAAGGGAACTTAAAAAGAAAGAATTAGAAGAAAAGGTCCGTGAAGGGATACCTTTAGTAGGAAGGGTTAAGGCTAAGGTTAAGGGGGGCTTTATTGTAGACTTTGAGGGAGTCATTGCTGGATTTCTTCCCTTTTCTGAGCTTACCCATAGGAGGCTACCAAGCCCTGTGGACTACCTTCAGATTGGGGATGAGGTTAGGGTCTCAGTCTTTTCTTATGATCCTATCCAAGGGAAGCTAAAAGTTAGCTTAAAAGCCTTAGAGAAGGACCCGTGGGCAGAGGTTTTAGAAAAATATCCTGTTGATAGCAGGCATGTTGGGGCGGTAGTTGAGGTAAAGCCCTTTGGAGCTTTTGTTGAGCTTGAACCCGGGATTGAAGGCTTAATCCCTGCAAGCGAGATGTCTTGGCAAAGGGGGCTAAAACCCCAGGATGTGTTAAGCCAAGGGGATAGGGTAGAGGTTGTGGTGCTTGAAGTAAAGCCTGAAGAAAGAAGGATGCTCCTTAGCCTTAAACGCCTGGAAGAAGACCCTTGGGAGGTTTTTGCAAGGGAGCACAAGGTAGGGGATATAGTTTATGGAAAGGTTAGGGGAGTTGTTGATTTTGGGCTTTTTGTGGAGGTAAGAGAGGGTGTAGTTGGCTTTGTCCATCGGTCAGAAGCAAGCTGGAAGCGAAATTTAGGTCTAAAAGAGGCTTTTTCAGAAGGAAGCGAGATCACAGCAAAGATCCTTGAGCTAAATCCTTCGGAAAAAAGGTTGAAGCTAAGCATCAAGGCTTTGGTCCCCAATCCCTGGGATGTAGCAAGCGAAACCTTAAAGCCTGGAACGAATGTTTCCGGAAAGGTCAAACAGATTTTACCCGGCAAGGGCTACCTCGTTGAGATAACTGAGGATATATTAGGTTTTTTGCCCTTTCGGGAGGTCCCGCAAGGTGAAAAGTTTAAAGAAGGAGATAAAATCCAGGCTAAGGTCATTCTTTTTGACCGGGAAAAGGAAAGGGTGCATCTATCTGTCATAGCTTTAAAGGAAGAGGAAGAAAAGATGTTAGCCCAGGAGTACCTAAGCTCTCAGAGCCCTTCAGGAAGCCACACCTTAGGTAAAGTTTTGAAATCTTTGGCTGAAAGAGAAGGCTCATGAAGCGCCCGTGGTTGGTTTACGGATTAGCCTTTTTAGGCGGTGTTGTTCTGTTTTTAATCCTTCTATCCTTTATTTTTGCCCTTTTAGCAAGCTATAAGCGCTTTGACCTTGGGAAACCAAAGATAGGGGTTTTGGAGATAAAAGGTGTTATCCTCGATGCTGACGATTATCTTTCTGCCATAAGGGAGTTTAGAACCAGACGGGATGTTAAGGCAGTTTTGGTAAGGGTTGAGTCTCCTGGCGGAGCCATTGGCCCAACTCAAGAGGTCTTTGAGGAGCTTAAAAAGCTTAGGAAAGAAAAGCCTATTTATGTTTCCATGGGTGGTGTTTCAGCTTCCGGAGGCTACTATGTATCCCTTGCTGGAGAAAAGATCTTTGCCAATCCTGGAACGATTACCGGAAGCATTGGAGTGGTGATCGAACTACCAAACCTTGAAAAACTGTTTGAGAAGCTTGGGATTAAAAGCGAAACCATAAAGAGCGGAGAGTTTAAGGATACAGGGAGCATCTACCGTGGCTTGACTAAGGAGGAAAGGGAATACTTGAAGGCAAAGGTCAATCAGTTGCACGAGCAGTTTGTCAGGGTCGTTGCCGAGGAAAGAAAGCTTCCTCTTGATAAAGTAAAAAGCCTTGCCGATGGTCGTATCTACACAGGTGAGGAGGCAAAGGCGCAAAAGCTTATCGACGGGCTTGGGAACTACTACACGGCTTTAGAGGAGCTAAAAAAGAGGATAAATTTAAAAGAAGGGGAAATTCTGGTTTTGCCGAGAAAAAAGGGATTTTTGGAAAGGTTTTTTGAGGAAAAAAACAGCCTTTCTATGGAAAAGCTTCTCCAATCCTTATATTTTCAACCCTTTTACCTCATTAAGCTTAACCTATGACCGGGAAGGATTTAGCCAAAAAGCTTTTGTCGACCTTTCCTGATCTTGAGAACGAGGTCGCCTTAAGCTTAATTAATGCCTTCTTTGAAACTCTAAAGTCCGCCATGGAAGATGGACATTCCGTTGAGCTTCGAGGATTTGGGATCTTTCAGCCAAGGGTTTGCAAAGGGGTAATCTTTGTAAACCCAAAAAACAATCAGCGCTACTATGTGCAAGAAAAGAAGAGGGTAGTCTTTCGAACCGGTTCAGAATTCCTTGAAAGGTTAAACACCCCCTTTGACGCTGGGCTTGACCTTGGGACTCAGACCTTTAGGCTTATTCTTGGAAAGTACTTGGAGGATACTCCATACTTTCTCCTAAGGGAGAGGGCAAATGTTAGGCTTGGGGAGGGGCTTTGCGAAAGCGGGTTGATTTGTGATGCAGCAAAGGAAGGGGGCTTTTCTGCTCTAAAGAATTTTAAAGAGATTTTAGATAGGTATGAGGTAAAAAACATCAAAGCCATAGGGACGGCAGTATTCAGAAAGGCCAAGAACGCAATGGAGTTTATCGATGAGGTTGAAAAAAGCTTTGGAATAGAAATAGAAGTCTTAAGCCCGGAGGAAGAGGCAAAATATACCTTAAAAGGCATAAAGTTTGGATTAGAGATGCTTGATTATAAACCAAGGTCTTTTGTCGTTGTTGATGTAGGTGGAGGGTCAACGGAGGTTATTTACTATAAAGAAGGCGTTGAGCCGATAATTTACAGCTTAGACCTTGGAGTTGTCGCTTTGAGAGACTTTTTTGGTCTTCGTTATCCCTTGACAGCAAAAGCCCTTCAATCTTTGAGAGACTATATTCGGGATAAACTAAAAGAGTTACCATACACCAAGCCAGAGATGCTGGTTATAACGGGAGGTTCGGCCTCTCTTCTTGGGTCTTTGGACCTAAAACTAAAAATTTACGATCAAAGAGCCTTGCATGGGCACCTAATTACCCTTGATAGAATTGCTAAGATGTCTCAGAGGCTAAACAGTATGACTCTATCCCAGCTCTCAAGGGTTAGGGGGATGGAAAGAGGAAGGGAAGACCTCGTTGTCCCAGCCTTATGCGTATACCTTGAGCTTTTATCATACTTTCAGCTTGATTCTGCGCTCATAAGTGAGTTTGGCATCCTTGAAGCTACTTTACTTTCCTTGTGGGGATTGTAAAATATATAAAAATTAAAAATCACTAAAGAACGATTAAAAAGGGTCGAGGGAGTATATGTTTGAGATAGTTGAGGAAGCTTTAACCTTTGATGATATTTTGCTCGTGCCGGCATACTCAGAGGTTTTACCGAAGGATGTTGATGTTTCAACCTACATAACCCCTAAGATTAAGCTCAACATCCCTCTTCTTTCTGCGGCCATGGATACGGTTACGGAAAGTAGGATGGCTATTGCCATTGCAAGAGAAGGAGGGCTTGGGGTCATTCACCGGAACTTAACTTTAGAAGAGCAGGTAAGGGAGGTTGAAAGGGTAAAGAAATCGGAAAGCGGCATGATCTATGACCCCATAACTGTCCCACCTGATACCCCCATTCGAAAAGTTTTAGCCCTGATGGAGGAGTATAAGATCTCCGGTATTCCTGTAGTTGAGGGACCAAAGAAAAAGCTTGTCGGTATTGTCACAAACAGGGACCTTCGGTTTGAAACCCAGCTTGATAAACCAGTCAAAGAGGTGATGACCAAAGAGAATTTAGTGGTTGCAAAGCCTGGAATTACGCTTGACGAAGCGGTAAAAATCCTTCATGAAAGGCGCATAGAAAAGCTCCTCATCGTGGATGATGACTTTTGCCTTAAAGGATTAATAACCATTAAGGACATCGAAAAGATAAAGAAGTATCCGAATGCCTGCAAGGATGAGCTTGGAAGGCTTAGGGTCGGAGCAGCGATCGGGGTTGGGAAAAATCGCTTAGAGCAAGCAGAGGCTTTGCTTAAGGCTGGGGCTGATGTTCTGTTTATCGATTCTGCCCATGGACATAGCAAAAATGTCATAGAGACTATAAAAGAGATAAAGCACCATTTCCCCGATAGTCAGCTCATCGCAGGGAACATCGCAACTGCTGAGGGATGCGAAGCCCTGATCAAAGCAGGAGCAGACGGAGTAAAGGTGGGCGTTGGTCCAGGTTCTATCTGCACAACAAGGATAGTTGCTGGAGCAGGGGTTCCTCAGATCACGGCAATTGCCAATGCAGCTAAAGTTGCTGACCACTACGGCATCCCGATCATCGCCGATGGTGGTATAAGGTTTTCAGGAGATATAACCAAGGCTATCGCAGCCGGAGCTTGGGCTGTGATGATAGGTAATCTCTTTGCTGGAACCGAAGAAGCACCGGGCGAGGTAATCCTTTACGAGGGGCGAACTTACAAGCTTTACCGGGGAATGGGTTCTCTCTCTGCCATGTTCAAAAGCGGTGCTCGAGAGAGATACGGTCAAGAGGCTGAAGATATTTCTAAGTTTGTGCCTGAGGGGGTTGAGGGTAGGGTGCCCTATCGCGGACCAGTATCACACATCATTTATCAGCTAATAGGTGGGCTAAGGTCAGGGATGGGTTATTGCGGATGCGCAACCATAGAGGAGCTTAGGAAGAAGGCTAAGTTTATCAAGATTACCCCTGCAGGTTATAGGGAAAGCCATGTTCATGATGTGGCCATCCTAAGGGAGGCTCCAAACTACTGGGTGGGTAAATAATGGCCTACTTTAAATGGAAGGGAAGGTCAGCCTCGGGTGAAACAAGGACAGGAGTTTTAGAGGCTCCAAGCCCGCAAGTCGTTGAGGTCTACCTTAGAAGGCTAAACATCAAACCCATCGAGATAAAAGCTCAGAAAGAAACAACTTTACGGCTTACTTTAAAGAGGGTTTCGGAAAAGGAGCTCATGCTGTTTACTCGGCAGTTTGCTACCGTCCTTGAGGCAGGGCTTCCTATTGTTAAGGCTTTAGAAACGCTTAGCATGCAACAGAAAAACCCCTACTTTAGAAAGATTCTTGATGACATCAAGAAAAAGGTAGAGGGTGGGTCGGCTCTTAGCGACGCCATGGTTGAGTACTCAAAGGTTTTTGGAAGGCTCTACATTCACACGGTTCGGTCTGGTGAGGCTTCTGGTAATCTTGATGAGGTTTTAAAGAGGCTTGCTGTCTACTTGGAAAAGATTGTAGCCATCAAGTCCAAGGTAAAGCATGCAATGATCTATCCCTCAGTAATTGTTTTTGTTACCATAGTTGTCATAGCTATACTTATGGTATTTATAATCCCCAAGTTTGCTCAGCTTTTTGCTGAGGCTGGTCAGGCTCTACCACTACCTACCCAGGTTTTAATTCACATAAGCAACAACTTTAAATATATTTTTGGTATATTCCTTGCCTTGGTCATTGGGTTTGTCATTTTGATTAAATACCTAAGACGGTCAGAAAAAGGACGCCTCGAAACGGATAGGTTGTTTTTAAAAATTCCCCTCTTTGGGGAGCTTTTCCATAAGGCAGCTGTCTCCCGTATGGCGCGCACCTTGGGAAGTCTAATCACGGCTGGTGTTCCGTTGCTTCAGGCTATTGCCGTAGCTGCAGAAACATCAGGAAACAAGGTGATTGAAAAAGCCCTTGAAGATGTGAGGTTAAGCGTAGCCGCCGGGCAAACCATTGCTGACCCGATGTTTTACACTGGAGTCTTTCCCTACATGCTCATAGAGATGGTTAGAATAGGGGAGATGTCCGGACGGCTTGATGAGATGTTGAATAGGGTTGCAGATTTTTACGAGGAAGAAGTTGACCGGACGGTTGCTACCATCTCAACCCTCATTGAGCCCATCTTGCTTGTCATCCTTGGTGGGGTTATCGGCGGGATACTTGTAGCCCTGTATCTCCCTATCTTCCAGCTTGGCGGCGTAGTCGGAGGCGGTGGTTAAGATATAAGAGAGGTAAGGGGCCAGACACCCCCGTTGTTTGGAATTAGAAAAAATTTAAGATTTACAGCTCTTCTTGGCCCTTCCTTTGCAAGAGGAGGGGGTTTCTCCCTGTCCTCCAGCTTTGGTCATGGTGTTTTCTGCCCCGCAGGATGGGCACTTCTTTGGTTTACACCTTGATTCTTTCGTGGCTCCGCATTGACTGCACATCCAAACAGCCATAATCTACCTCCTTTTTAAAAATTTTCCTTAAAAGATAACAAATTTAAAAAATAAAAGCAATAGGTTTATTCAAACTTTTTCTTTGGTGGCTTTGGGAGATAGTCAAGCTGAGGGTTAAACAGGGCTTTGAAGATGCTCTTTTTGACCTTTGGGTTTAAAGGATAGACCTTTTGTTGTAAAAGTTCATTAACGGCATTTCTCATCGTCTCCTTAGAAAAGGGGCAGGGGTTTTTAAGAACTTGCCAGCCTTTTTTAGCAACAAAGGATGATATTAGATGCTTCTCAACAAAGTAAAGAGGTCTAATAAGATACAGTTTGCCCTTAAACATCTCTTGGCTTGGGACTAAAGCTGATAGCTCTCCATGGAAGAAAAGGTTCATGAAGAAAGTGGTAAGCACATCGTCTTGGTGATGACCAAAGGCTATTTTATTAGCTTCAAGCTTTTCAGCAATCCTGAAGAAATGCTTTCTTCTGTGCCAAGAGCAGACAAAGCAAGGGTTAGCCCTCCCTTCATCAAAAGCTGAGATAGCCTGAAGTCCATAATTCGTTTTTTCAAAGATAAACTCTATCCCCCTCTCTTCACAGAAAGCTCTCAAAAAGGATATGCCGCTTAGGTATTTATCTTCCTCTTTGGGAAAGCCCATGTCAAGATGGATGGCTGTAAGCTTAGCTCTTATCCTTACTTTATCCTTCCAAAAGGAAAGAAAGTGCGTCAAAACAAGACTATCCTCACCCCCAGAGAGGGCAACAAGAACATGGTCTCCATCCTTTAATAGTTCATAGCCAAATAGACCTTTCCCAACAAGCCGCCTTATCTTTTCCTCAAGCCCCATGGAGTATTCCTATTGATGAAGATTTATGATTTTTAATAATATTACTATAGAGCTAAAAAATTTCAAAACTTTTAGCTGATATTTGCTGTTTGATAAAGACGCCTATTGTTTCAACCAAAGAGAAAGCGAGGGGGTTCCTTGCTTGAGGGATCGAGTTGACGGCTCTTACCATGTCCTGCTTAGCGAAGCGAGGCCGACCCACCCCGTCGTTATCATGTAGAGCAAAGGGAGACATCTCCTCTTTTTTCTATGGAGAGGAAAAGCATTGCTTGACTAAGTTTGCTCGTTTTTATAGAATTTTTAAAAATTTCCAAGTAGGGGGTAGGCTTATGCCTGAGCTGCAAATTGGGCAGTGTAAGGTTGAGGTCGTTAAGGGAGACATTACAGAAGAGCCAACAGAGGCCATAGTTAACGCAGCAAACGAGAGGCTAATCCCTGGGGGTGGGGTTGATGGAGCTATCCACAGAAAGGGCGGTCCCACTATATTAGAAGAACTTAGGGCAAAATACACTCACTGTCCAACTGGGCAAGCTGTGGTTACCCGAGGAGGAAACCTAAAAGCTAAGTATGTAATCCATGCCGTCGGACCAATTTACAAGGATGGGAAGTCCGGAGAGGCAGAGCTCTTGGCAAGCGCTTATCGCTCAGCCCTTGAAAAAGCCTTAGAGCTAAGCTTAAACTCTATTTCTTTTCCAGCTTTAAGCACCGGTGCCTACGGATACCCTTTAGAAGAGGCATCAAGCATAGCTTTAAAAACCGTTATCAATTTTCTCAAAGAGAAGCAAGCTCCAAAGCTTGTGAGGTTTGTCCTCTTTACGGATGAAGCGTATGAAATTTTTGTAAAGACGCTTGAGAAGTTAAAAACTGAACTATCTTAAGTAGAAGCAATCTCCAGAATAAACTTTGCGTATCCCAGTTTCTGTTTGAACAAGCAAGGCTCCATCATCATCATCAAGGTCAAGGGCAACCCCTTCAAAGCTTTCGTTTAAAGTTCTAACTTTGACAGGTCTTCCAAGGGTAGAAGAAAGAGACTTCCAGTTCCTAAGAATTTCTTGCATAGAAAGGTTAAGATATAAGGCTTTAAAATTTTGAAGTAAAGAGCTAAGAAAGGCAAATCTGTCGACCTCTTTTCCCAAGCATTCCGATACTGAGATTGCCTTTTGTTCAAAGGGCTCCTGCGATACTTTGTTGTTTAAATTTACGCCAACACCGATTAAGGCATACTCCATAAGGTCTGTCTCTCCTTTTACTTCAAGAAGGATGCCCGCAACTTTTTTCTCGGAAAGCAGCACATCGTTTGGCCATTTGAGAGTTGGAGAAAGGTTATAAGTTTTCTTTAAGGCATTTGCTACCGCTAAGGCTGAAAGGAAGGGAAAACCTAATGCGGATTTAAGGGGGCGCTTATCAAGTAGGATAAGGGTTATCCAGAGTCCGCCAAGGTCTGACTTCCAAGCCCTGCTAAGCCTTCCTCGCCCTGCGGTTTGTTTTTCCGCTATCACGATGGCCTTATCTCCCCTCTCAGCAAGCTCCTTTGCCACATCCATTGTGGAAGATACCTCAAACTTGTAAACGACCTTTTCCCAAAGGATTAGCTTTGAGACAAGCTCATTTAGCCTTGAGGGAAGAAGGAGGTCTTTATACTTAAGAAAATAGCCTTTTTTGGTTGCTTGAATTTCAATACCTTCATTCTTTAGCCCTTGAATAGCCTTCCAAACCGCCGTCCTTGAAACATAAAGCTCCTTTGCTAAAACCTCGCCAGAGACTTCAGAAGGAGCATTTGCCAGAATCTCTAAAATTCTTTCTTTAAGGCTCATTTTTGGCTTAAATTTTACCAAAAGAGCCTGGTAAAGGAAAGAAAATCCTTTAGGACCCCTAAAAATCCTCGCTTTTTCTTGATAAACGTTATGATTTCTTTTATGACCTCCCTTTTAAACTTCCCTTGAGCTGAAAAGTAAAGGGACATGGCTTCATAGAGAAGCTCAGGGTAGGTAGAGAAGATATGCTTGTTCCGTAGGAATAGGTCCTTCATGTTCTTTGCTAAGGCTAAGTCTTTATAAAAGTAGCTTTCCTTTAGCTTTTCTTCGTAGACCCTTAGTGTTTTTTCGGAAAAGTCACCCTTTTCTAAGGCTAAAAAGGCTGTTTCTCCCGCCAAAAGACCGGAGTAGATGGCAAGGTTTGTTCCCTCTCTAAACAAGGGATTGACAAAACCTCCTGCATCCCCGCAAACTAAGACCCCATTACTGTAAAACTTAGGGAACCCTTTATAACCCCACTCGGGTATAAGATGAGCTCCATACTCTAAAACTTCCGCCCCCTCAAAGAGCCTTTGGAAAAAAGGATGGGTCTTTGCTTTTTCTAAAAGTTCGTAAGGTTTAACTCTATTTTTGGCAAGCTCAGAAAGAAAAACTCCGATACCGAAGGAGATGCTGTTTTTGTTTGTGTAGAGATAGCCTAAGCCAGGATAGCCCTGGGTGATAAACCCAAGGACCTCAAGGGCTAAGCCCTCATCCTCCTTTAGTCCAAGCCTTTTTTCAAGCTCGCCCTTTGGGAGTTGCAAAATCTCTTTTACAGAGAGGACAACCTCTTCAGGCTGAAAATCTCTGGAGTATAGCCCTGCCTTTTGGGAGAGGACCCTGTTTACCCCTTCGGCAAGGATGACCACCTTGGCTGAAATGGATGCCGGACTACTATCAAAAAAAGACCTTGGACGGTCAACGATAACGCCAGAGATGTTCCCATCATCATCCTTTAAAAAATCTACTACCTTTGTCTTTGGGGCAAGGTCAACTCCAGCCCTTTGAGCAACCTCAGCTAAGAAAGGGTCAAACTTTGCTCTAAAGGCTGTAAAAGCATGAGCTCTATCCTCTTTGGAGTGGGTAAGCTTCACATAGCCCCTTTCTGTTAAGATAAGATATCCCTCTTCGCTGACCGGTCTTTCACAGGGGAAGGGCTCAACATTCGGAAACTCTGGGACAAGCGTCTTAATAGGTTCCGTGTAAACAACGCCTCCGAAGAGGTTCTTTGCCCCGCAGAATCTCCCTCGTTCAATGAGAAGGTTTTTTACACCCCTTCTCCCAAGGTAGATCCCTGCAGAAAGCCCGGCCGGACCACCACCAACGATGACTACATCGTATTCGAAATCAGCCTTTACTTTACCCAAGCCCCTTCTCCTTTTTTATCCTCTCGATCAAGGCTGGGATAATCTTTTTCCAATCGCCAACAATCCCAAGGTCGGAGATTTTGAAGATATCAGCTTTTGGGTCGATGTTTATACTTATAATGCAGTCTGAGTTTTGCATGCCTGCCCGGTGTTGAATGGCTCCAGAGGTCCCTACCGCAAGGTAGACCTTTGGTCTTACCGTTTTTCCCGTTTGTCCAACCTGATGCTCATAGGAAATCCAACCAGCCTCAACGGCAAGCCTTGAAGCACCAACCTCACCATTGAGTAGCTTTGCAAGCTCAAAAAGCTTAGCAAAACCCTCCTTACCCCCGATCCCTTTCCCCCCAGCAACTATCACCTCGGCAAGCTCAATCTTTACCGTTTTTTCCTTAGGAATAAAACCAATCCTCTCGACTCCGACCTCTTCTTCAGAAATTTCAACCTCAACAGTTATTATTTCTCCGGTTCTTTCCTCCTTTATTTCTGGCATTGGAAAGATCCTTGGGCGCACGCTTGCCATCTGGGGGCGATGGTCAGGACAGATGATGGTTGCCATGATGTTTCCACCATAGGCCGGACGAGTCATGAGAAGGTTCTTCGTAGCCTTGTCAATAGAAAGCTCGGTGACATCTGCGGTAAGACCCGTCTCAAGAAGGGTTGCTACACCACCTGCAAGGTCTCTTCCAAGAGGAGTGGCAGGAAGAAGAAGAATCTCGGGCTTGTATCTTTTGGAAACCTCGGATAAAGCCTTAGCATAGGTTATATGTCTATAGTAGGCTAAAGCAGGATGGGAAACTATATACACCTTGTCCGCACCATAGGCAAAAATTTCCGAAGTTAGGTCTGAAACTTCATGACCAAGTAGGACTCCGGCTGTAATACCCTCTAAGTCTTGAGCAAGCCTTTTGGCTATACCAAGAAGCTCAAAGGACACAGGATGAATGGCTTTTTCTTCCTGCTCGATGTAAACCCAGACTTCTTTTGAGGTTTCAGCCGTCACAATACCCCCTTAGCTTTAAGAAGCTTAATAATTTCTTCTACCGCAGCCTCAACTTCAACCTCATCAAGGTTTACCATCTTTCCCTGTTTTTTTATCTCAGGGGTGTAGACCCTATGCACGCGGGTAGGGGACCCTTTAAGCCCCAAGCGGTTTAGCTCATAAGGTATTCTCCCGTCTACCCCAAAGACCTCAGGCTCAGCCTTTTGGGCTTGAAGGATGGCAGAAAGGGGAGAAAACATCGGATGTCCAGCCTCTCTCTCACAGGTTAAAAGCACAGGAAGCTTTGCCGAAAGAATTTCTATTCCTTTTTCCGTTTTCCTTTGGACGACTATTTTTCTCTTCTCAAGGTCAAGCTCATCTACTTTGATGGTATAAGTGATGACCGGAACATTTAGCCTTGCCGCAACACCTGGTCCAACCTGAGCTGTGTCTCCATCTATGGCTTGCTTCCCAAAAAAATATAGGTCAAAAGGACGGTCTGTTTTTTCTAAAAATATTATCGCTTCGGCTAAGGTGTAGCTTGTGGCTAAGGTATCTGCGCCGGCAAACTTCCTATCAGTAAGTAGAATAATCCGGTCCGCAAAATACTCGAGAGCTTCCTTCAAGGCCAGCCTTGCTTGCGGGGGTCCCATGGTAATAACAGTGATCTTCCCTCCATAAGTCTTCTTTAAATTGCAAGCAAGGGCTAAAGCAGAAATATCATAGGGATTGATGATCGCCGGAACCCCCTCCCTGATTAGGGTACCGGTCTCAGGGTTTATCCTTATGTTTGTGGTGTCCGGAACCTGTTTTATGGAGACTAAAAGGTTTAGCATTAAAAGGCATTATAACATTTAATCCTCAATTAGTAAATCCTCATATACATCAAAACATTCTTTTATGAGACAATTCTGGTCAGCAAAGAAGCATCTTCCTTCTTTTCTTTGAGGTATGGGATTTTCTGGCACTTTTATCTCCGAAAAGAAATCCTTTGTCCTTTTGTAGACCCTTTCAAAAGGCTGAGGTATTGCGGTATTAGTAAGAGTACTTTCAAGCTTTTCTAACTCTTCTTTGGCATCCTTAACCACTTTAACCCTTGATTTGCATACGGCACACCTCGGGTCGTTTTGCTGATTAACAAGGAGCCCCGCGATAAAATGCAAAGCCCTTAGGCGATTTATAAGCTCCTTTTCCTCCATAATCCCCCTCCTTAAAAAGGTATTTTGTTTAAAAATAATCTTAAATAATCAACTAGTAACTACTAATGAAAAATTTCACATTGCTTCCCATTTAAGACCAAAGCCTATGGTTTGAGGCTGAGCCAAAACTCCTTTTTTCTGGAGGGGGTAGTATATTTCATAGTATTTTTCGTCAAATAAATTTTCTCCCCAAAGGCGAATAGATAGACCATTAAACTTTTTTTCAAGGTCAAATCCTAAAAGATAAACTTCAGGCTGGTGGTATCTTTTTTGCGGGTTTAAGTGAAGTTTAAGAGTTACCCCTAAAGGGAGATTTTTCAAAAGAGCAAACTGCAGATTATGCCTAAGATAGTTTCCATGATACCGTGAAAGACTGATCTTTTCGCCAAAAAGGTTAACATAGGTATAGCTTAAAATGAAGCGACCAAAAGTAGAATTGTAAACAAGGTTTAACGTCCCTCCAAAGGCAGAAACATCTAAGTTTTCAGCAAACGTTCCAGAAGAATTGGAAACCCAATCGATGAGATCTTGTCCTCTCCTAAGGAAAAGGGTAAAGGAGAATAAACCCTTTGGCATCGAATAATCAAAACCTCCTTCAAGGTTTAGACCCTTCTCTGGGGAAAGCTCTGGATTACCTTTTATTCCCGTCATGTTGTATCTTAGCTCTGTTGCTGAGGGAAGGCGGTAGGATAGGTTTGCTTGAGCTCGGAGTTTAAGGTCTTTCTTTAGTAGATGGCTTAGACCAAAGCCAAGAGAGAGGAAGTCCTTTTCCCCTGCGTAGACATCATATCTTACCCTTAGGTCTACATAGGTTCTATCAAAAAGCTCAAAGTTTATTCCAGAATAAAGACCTATGGATCTTCTTAAAAGCCTTCCAAGCCTGGTTGAATCTAAGGTTTCATAGCTTCCTTCAAGACCAAAGGTGTAGATGCTTTTTCCCTCTTCTAAAGTAAAGGGAAGGCTCATCCTTAAGAGCTTTGAAGTATGTTTGTTTTCATAAGAGTTCGGATTTCTCCTGTCAAGGAGATAGTTGTCATGGTTTACTCTGGCAATGATTCCCGGTTCAAAAAGATAGCTTCCTAAGCTAAAAAGCCTTTTGGCAAGAAAGAGCTGAGTCCTTGTCTCTTCCCATTCACCATCAAACCTTGGCGTATAAAAGTTTCTTGCTCCGAAATCTTTTTCAACAAATCCATAGAAGATGAGCTTTCTTTCATCCTTGGTGTAAAGGTTTAGCGTTCGGATATCAAAATCTCTGTTCCAGATGAAGCCGTTTGATTTTTTCTGCTGAAGGCTAAGGGAAAAGGGAAAAGAGGGCAGGGGATAAGAAAACTGGAGAGTGTAATCTTTGTAGTCTTCCGAGCCAAGGTTTGCTGAGGCTAAAGCTTGAGTTTTTTTAGGTTTTTCTAAAACATAGTTTAGGGCTCCGCCAAAGCCAGAGGGTCCATAAGTTGGGCTTGACCCTCCTGTCAAAACCTCGATAGAGCTTAAATTTTGGCTAAGGATGGGAAGGTTCATTAGATGATGTCCTGTTTGCAAGTCTGAGACCCGAAGACCCTCAAGGAGGAGAAGATTTTGCTCAAAGTTTGTTCCCCGAATAGATAAATCTTCTTGAACTCCAAATCCCCCTCTTTCCCTAATATCAACCGCAGAATGTAAGGACCCTCCTTTTTCAAGGAAAGTCTTAGGTATGATGCTAACCTCTTGAGTAGTCCTCTCAAAAGGAAAGGGATGACTTTGTCCTATGATTTGGACCTTTTCAAGAAGCACCTCTTCTTCCGCAAAGGAAAGTGAAGGAAGGAAAAGCAAGGTCCCCCAAATAAGCCCCTTGAATGGTTTTTTAGGTTTCATCGCTCGCTGCCCTCCTCTGGCATGTTTTTGTTAACCTAAAATTTTATCATGGTTAACAAAATTGTCAAGTTTTTGCCTTATCTTGGCTATTCAAACTGCTAAGGCTGTTTCAAAAAGTCACCTACTCCGTCCTGCCGAGCAACCTCTCTTTTGTCCTGCCGAGCGATAGCCGAGGCATCCCTCGCTTCGCTCGGGACGGCGTCCCTCATCACTTCCTTCGGGACAGCGTCCCGGGATGTCATCTCGAGGTGCGCAAGAGCCGAGGGACCACTCGCCTGTCGGCTCGGGGCGACAAAAAAGGAAGCTCGGGGCGACAAAAAAGGAAGCTCGGGGCGACAAAAAAGTAGGCTCGGGGCGACAAAAAAAGTAGGCTCGGGGCGACAAAAAAGTAGGCTCAGGGAGACAGCAGAAGGGCTTACACCAATTTATAAAACAGCCTCATTGAGCCTGGGGATGTTTATTGAAAAGGAGAAGCTATCACTCGCCCTAAATACCCTTTGTGGTTTATTAAAATGGTGAACTTCAGGGTTTGCTAAATTTATGAAGGGTGTTTAAATTGATATAGATGAGAAAAAGGAGTAAGCCTTATGGAGCTAAAAGAAAAGGCTATTGAAATATACAACAGGCTCAAGAAGCTATATCCTTCGGCTAAGGTTGCCCTAAACTTTGAAAATCCGCTTCAGCTCCTCGTTTCTACCATCCTTTCAGCTCAATGCACCGATGAACGGGTTAACAAGATAACCCCTGACCTATTCAAAAAGTATAAAACCGCAGAAGATTTTGCCAAGGCTGACCTTGAAGAATTAGCTCAGTATATACGCCCAACGGGGTTCTATCAAAAGAAGGCTCAGTATATTAAAGAAGCTTGCAAAATGATCGTGGAAGAGTTTGGGGGAGAAGTTCCACATACCATGGAAGACCTCCTTAAGTTGCCCGGTGTTTCAAGAAAGACGGCAAACATCGTCCTAACAAGCGCTTTTGGGGTCGTTGAAGGGATTGCCGTTGATACTCATGTTCAGCGCCTCTCGCAAAGGCTTGGTCTTACTCAAAATGAAAACCCAGAAAAGATCGAAAGGGACCTAATGGAAATTTTCCCTAAAGAAACTTGGAAAGACCTTACCTATCTTTTTCAACAGCATGGAAGGACTGTATGCCTTGCTAAAAAGCCAAAGCGCGAAGAATGCCAGCTAAAGGACCTCTGCGATGCTTACTCATCCCAACATTGACCCGGTAATCATCTCTATTGGTCCGCTTCAAGTGCGTTGGTATGGGCTGATGTATATCATAAGCTTTCTTTGTGCCCTTTTTATCGCTAAGCGCTACCTTAAGGAAATTGGCTTATCAGAAAAGATCCCTTTCTTAGAAAACCTTCTCTTTTACAGCTTTCTTGGTTTGATAATAGGGGCTCGCATTGGCTTTTGTTTCTTCTATTATCCTGACTACTTTTTAGCTCATCCTTTGGAAATTGTAAAAGTTTGGAAGGGAGGCATGTCCTTTCACGGTGGGCTGATAGGGGCTTTAGTGTTTGGGTTTGCTTACATAAAAAAGCATAAAGAAAGCTTTCTCTTTTGGGCTGATGTAGCCTCAATTCCAGCACCCCTCGGGCTCTTCTTCGGAAGGATCGGGAATTTCATTAATGGAGAGATCTTTGGGAAACCTACTAACCTCCCTTGGGGAATGGTCTTTCCAGAAGGGGGTCCTCTCCCCAGACATCCTGTCCAGCTCTACGAGTCCCTTGTTACCGGACTTTTTCTGTTTTTGATAATGCATAGCCTTAGACATAAGGCTTTACCAGACGGGGCAAAGTTTGCCCTCTTTTTAGTCCTTTATGGAATTTTGCGCTTTCTTTTTGAATTTTTAAGAGAACCTGCTCAAAGTTTGCCCCTTCTCTTTGGTTGGATGACGATGGGACAGGTGCTTTGCATCTTTATGATAAGCTTAGGGCTAACCCTCCTTTACTTAGTCTTTTCTCGGAAAAAGTTCATCTAATTCTTTGGCAATGAGCTTTGCCTTGATGAACTTTTCCTTAAAAATCCGCTCTGGGTCTTCAGAATAATCTAAGGCTTTGATGAGCCATTTACACTCCCTAAGAAAGAGCCTACGAAATTGTCTACCAAAGGGGTTGTCAAGCTGAATCCTTGCGTAAAGGTTTTCTTCCTGCCAGGCAAGCCGTCTTAAGACCTGAAGAATACCCTCAAAGCTCGGCGTGGAAAGGTCAACTATCCTCTTTAGGTCAAGCTTACTTTCCGCCAAGATGTTCCCGAAAAGGACTAAGAAAAAATGGTTCATAACCTGAATTAAGCCCATCATCCTGTCGTGCTCTCTCGGGGGGACATACACAAGCTTTGCTCCCGCAGAAGAAAAGAGCTTAATAAACCAAGCCTTTATTCCCTTGCCTCTAATAGGATAGTAGGCAATTATCCTATTTTGAAGGCTCCTCTCGTAGGGACCAAAGAGGGGATGGGTTGCTAAAATTTCTCCCTTTTTTATATACCTTCTCATAATCCGAACGGGGTCTAACTTAAGCGAGCAGATATCAAAAACCCAGTTTTCTTCCTGAACATAGGGTGAAAGCTCAGACACAACTTGTGGAAACCTATCAAGGGGAACGCTGAGGAGAATAACCTTAGAGGTCTTGCAGAGTTCTTCATAGCTTGGACCAAGGTCAACATCTTTTATTAGGACTTCGTAGCCCTTTTCTATAAAAAAATTGGCAAAAAAATTACCCATCTTGCCTTTTCCGCCTACGATGCCAATCCTAAAGTTATCATCCATCCCCTCTCCTCTAAAAGGTTTACGCAACTTCAAGCAACTTTAGCCTATCCTTCCATCTCCTAAAAAGTTCTTCTTTTATCACGGGGTATCTTTTAAGCTCAGGGTCTTCTTTTATGAGGTCAAAGGCGCATTCTCGGGCTTTAAGTAGCACATCGTAATCCTTCACCAAGTCAGCCCTTCTGAATTCAAGATAGCCAGACTGCTTCGTGCCAAGGAATTCCCCAGGTCCACGGAGCTTTAGGTCTTCCTCAGCGATCTTAAAGCCATCCGTGGTCTTAGTCAAAACTTCAAGGCGTTTGAAGGCCTCAGTTCCAAAGCCAACTTTATAAGCTATAAGAAAGCAGTAGGACTGTTTATCGCTTCTGCCCACGCGCCCCCTCAGCTGATGAAGCTGAGAAAGACCAAACCTTTCGGCATGCTCTATCACCATGACCGTAGCATTAGGGACATCAACGCCAACCTCAACCACGGTGGTTGAAACAAGAATGTTTATCTCACCTCTTTTAAAGGCTTGCATTATCCTTTCCTTTTCATGGCTTGACATTTTACCATGGAGTATTTCTACCTTAAACTCGGGGAACACCCTTTTTTTAAGCTCTTCGCCGTAAGTTAGAACAGCCTTAAGGTCTAAGGCTTCGGACTCCTCGATAAGGGGGAGGATCACATAGGCTTGATGCCCCTTTTTTAGCTCTGCTTTAACAAGCTCATAGGCAAGGTCTTTGTTATGTTCAAGAAAGAGCTTCGTGATGACTGGTTTCCTTCCCTTGGGCATCTCATCAATGATCGAGACATCAAGGTCTCCGTAGATGGTTAAAGCAAGGGTCCTGGGTATGGGTGTTGCGGTCATGACCAGGGTGTCTGGGGTTAAGTCCTTAGCTTTTGCCCGGAGCTCTGCCCTCTGCAAAACTCCAAACCTATGTTGTTCATCGATGATAACTAATCCAAGCCTTTTAAACTCCACGGTCTCCTGAAAGAGGGCATGAGTTCCTATCACCAGTTGAATGTAGCCAGTTTTTAACCCATGGTAGATTTCCCTTTTCCTTGAAGGGGGAGTGCCTCCAGTTAAAAGGGCAACAATCAGCCCTAAAAGTTGATTATACTGCCTAAGGTTGTAGTAGTGTTGTTCAGCAAGGATTTCTGTGGGAGCCATAAGGGCTACCTGATAGCCGTTTTCAATGGCAATTAGAGAGGTTAAAAAGGCAATCACCGTCTTTCCACAGCCTACATCCCCTTGAAGAAGCCTGTTCATCGGAACAGGACGAGCCATGTCTTGCTTTATCTCCTCAAAAACCCTCTTTTGAGCGTTCGTTAGCTCAAAGGGAAGCTTTGTTAAAAACTCCTCCACACGCTTTGATTGGACATTAAATGCTAAGCCAGACTCTTCTTTGAGCTTACCTTTTCTCCAGCCAAGGGCAAGCTCAAGGAAGAAGAACTCCTCAAAGGCAAGGCTTTTATGGTAGATACTCCTTCCATCCCGAAGGGAGATAATATCAGCGTTATCATCAGGTGCATGAAGCTTCTCTAAAGCTGTTCTTAAGGGCAGATAACCAGCTTTTTTTAAGTATTTGCTCGGGATGAGATTTGGAATGTAAGGTAGATATTCTTCAAGGGCACTCTTTAAAATCTTTCTTAGCACCTTGTTTGAAACCCCTTCCATGGAAGAGTAGACTGGGACAATTTTCCCTATCTCAAGGGTTAGCTTTTCTTCCTCCTCATCTCCTACCACTTCAGGGTGTATCATCTCAAAGTTTCGTCCAAAGCGAGAGACCTCACCGTAAGCATAAATCCTTTTGCCAAGGGGGTAAAGCTTTCTCCAAAGCCCCTCGTTGAAATTAAACCATTTTAGGTAGAGGTAGCCTGAGCCATCGGTGATAACCACCTCGTAGACCCTTCGCCTCCCATAATGGGAAAGACCTGATTTTATGATTTCTCCGTAAACGATTAGGCTTTCCCCTTCAACAAGCTCGGATATGGGAGTCACTTTTCTTCTATCTTGATAATCTCTGGGGATAAAATAGAGGAGGTCCTCAATGGTGTAGACCTCCTTTTTAGCAAACTTTTTAGCAAGCTTTGGCCCTATGCCTTTAACGGTGCCTATGCTTCTTTCAAGCACCTCTCGTGAAAGCCTATATTCATCGAGCGTAGGGAAGGTATCGACAACAGGCGGTTCATTAATTTGCAGGGGTTCATATTTTCCTTGGGCAAAATCTTCAAGCAAATCTTTAGCCCTTAGAATACGGTCTTTCTTTTCAGGTAGCGTGAGCGCTTCAAACCCATAAAACAATTTTTTTAGCTCCTCTCTAAAACTCTCTGGTAGGTCGTTAGCCGAGGAAAGAAGGGCAAGAATGGTTTTTTCTAAATGTTTAGTTTTAGGAAGGAGGGCAAAATCATTCTTAATCAAGCTTTCAATTATTCGACTAACTCTATCCAAAATTTCATTTTTTTTCATGAGCCCGTTGCTTAATACGGCATTTTATAAGGAAATTCTAAGCAGGAAAGCATCCGCTGCATCTCAAACAGACCCTTAAGGTTTCCTCTTTTTCTTGCCCCTTCAAGAAAGATTTTTGCCTTTTTATGTATATAATACAAAAACAATATTTTCTCTTCTGCAGCTAACACCGGCAAATGCTTTAGGTAGTTTTTAATCAAAGACTTAACCCGGTAAAAATCAAGGCCCCATCGAGAAGAAAGTTGCCCTTCATGCCCCCCTTCTTTCACTACCAAAGGCTCTGGAATGTAGCCCATGGGATATTTTAAGGCATAGCGAATGAAATAATCGTAATCCTCGCAAACTGGAAGATCCTCATCAAAAAGCCCGAGTTCAGCAAACACCTCTCGCCTAAGCATTACGCTTGAAGGAGAGACAACGCACAGGTCTAAGGCCCGGTCTAAAAAATAGCCTCTCGCCTTGACATGCCTCTTCCTTGGGTTTATCCCCCTCCCATGCCTAAACCATACTTCTTCAGTTTGCACCGCCATAAAATGGGGATTTTTAAGAAAAAATTCAACCTGTTTTTCCACCTTCTTCCGCCTAAACATGTCGTCGCTATCAAGAAAGGCTATAAAATCACCCTTAGCCTTTAAAATTCCTTGGTTTCTCGCAAAGGAAACTCCAAAGTTTTTGGGAAGATTTACATACTTTAAAGGATACCTACAGACAATGTAAGGAGTTTCATCCTTTGAGCCATCATCAACCACGATAAGCTCTATACGAGGATAGGTCTGCTTTAGGACACTCTCTATCGCTCGGACTAAAAACCTTGCCCTTTGATAGGTTGGAATGATTACAGAAACTAACGGAAGAAACATTAAAAATTCAACTATACATAAGAAATGTCCGCTTCAGCTTCTTTTATGATAGTCTTATAAAGCTCAAGGATTTTTTTCAAAAATTCATTAAGCATGGTTTCTCTTGCGATGATAAGGGCAAGCTTTTTTAAAATAATTTCCTTTTTATCGTCAGGGAGGTCATGAATGTTTAGGCTTTTATAAATTTTTAAAGCTTTATTTCTTCGCCGAGTCCTTCTTCTAAGCTCATTAAGAAAGCCGTTTGGGTCTTTAAAAATTGTCTCCGTTATATGAGGTTTGGTAAAAAATTCGATGTCCTCTTCTTGAATTTTCATATAATTTTCTACCCACTCCTCCGCGGTTAAATCTTTATTAGCCATAACTTCTCCCCCCAAAAGGTTATAAATTTTAAAGTATAAGCAATTTTAAAATAGTCAAGCAGTTTGAATAGGGCTGTATTAAAAATGTTTATGGGCAAGCCATCTTGTCACCCCAAGCCTATTTTTTTTCGCCCCGAGCCCTTTTTTGTAACACTGAGGCGCAAGCGAGGGGTCTCTCGACGCTTACGCGCCTCGAAATGACACTAACAGGCGGTATCAAGCGGAATTTTTATTGATACAGTCATAAGAAAGTTCGTCTGCAACCAGAATATATGTTATAATAATAATATTACATTCTCTACATGGGGTGGAAGGCTCGATGAAAGGAAGGGAGATAAGGGCTAAGTTTCTAAGCTATTTTCAAAGGCTAAACCATGTGGTTGTGCCAAGCTCTCCTCTTATACCAAAGGATGACCCAACGCTCCTTTTTACCAATGCTGGAATGGTTCAGTTTAAAAGGGTCTTCCTCGGCGAGGAGAAAAGACCTTACACGCGCGCCGTAAGCTGTCAAAAGTGCGTGCGGTCAGGGGGAAAGCATAACGACCTTGAGAATGTAGGCTACACCGCAAGGCATCACACCTTTTTTGAAATGCTCGGAAACTTCTCCTTCGGCGACTACTTTAAGGAAGAAGCCATACTCTACGCCTGGGAATTCCTAACCAAAGAATTAGGGCTACCAAAAGAAAGGCTTTATGTAACGGTCTTTTACGAGGATGAAGAGGCGGTTTCTCTTTGGAAGAAAATCGCCGGCTTTTCTGAGGACCGAATAATAAGGCTTGGAGAAAAGGACAACATCTGGATGATGGGAGACACCGGTCCTTGCGGTCCCTGCTCAGAGATAGTCTATGACCAAGGTCCGGAGTTTTCTTGCGGAAAGCCCGATTGCCAGCCTGGTTGCGATTGCGACCGCTTTTTAGAGGTCTGGAACCTTGTCTTTATGCAGTATGAAAGGACAAAGGATGGAAAGCTTATTCCCCTTCCAAAGCCCTGCATAGACACGGGAATGGGGCTTGAAAGGATAACCGCTGTCGTCCAAGGAGCCCCAACAAACTTTGACACCGACCTTTTTGCCGGGCTCATGCAAAAGATTTCTGAGCTCTCTGGAGTAGCTTATAAAGAGAGCAAAGCTCTTAAGGAGGGAGTCCCTCGCTTTGCTCGGGATGACAGAAAGGGGGCTCGGGATGACAGAAAGGGGGCTCGGGATGACATAGTGGGGGACACTGAGGTTGCCTTCCGAGTGATCTCAGACCATTTTAGAGCCTCAGCCTTCATCATCGCAGAGGGCATCATCCCCTCAAACGAAGGGCGTGGCTATGTCCTTCGGAGGATTATCCGTAGAGCTGAACGCTTTGGAAAGCTCCTCGGTCTAAAGGAGCCCTTCCTTTACAAGCTTTTGCCACCTCTTATAGAAGAGTATGGAGACATCTATCCTGAAATCAAGGAAAATGCCCTCTTGATTGAGAAGGTGCTAAAGCATGAAGAAGAACGCTTTTTAGAGACCTTAAACACCGGGCTTGAAGTCTTAGCGATTGAGGTTGAAAGATTGAAAGAAAAGGGAGAAAAGACTGTTCCCGCCGAGCTTCTTTTCAAGCTTTACGATACCTATGGCTTCCCCTACGATTTAGTGCGGGACTATGTGCTCCCCCTTCGGTTCAGCTTAGACCTTGAAGGCTTTGAAAGGCTTAGGGAAGAGGCAAGGGAAAAAAGCAGGCAAACCTGGAAGGGAGCCTTAGAGACCTTGCCTCCTGCCATAAAAGAGCTTATCTTCCAAGGGATTAAGACAGAGTTTGTAGGCTACGAAGAATTCTTCACAAAGGCTAAGGTCCTTGCCCTGATAGATGATATCCTGGTTGTGGATAGAACTCCTTTTTATCCTGAAGGGGGCGGGCAGGTTGCTGATGTTGGGCTGGTAGTTGGTGAAAAAGGAAAAGCCCAAGTTGTGGATACCCAAAAGGCATCAGAGCTTATCCTTCACAGGATAAAACTTCTTGAAGGAAGGATTGAAGTCGGCGATGAGGTTGAGCTAACCATAGATGCGGAAAGAAGAAGGCGCATCATGAGGCATCATACCGCAACGCATATTTTGCATTCTGCCCTAAGGCAAGTCCTTGGCTCTCATGTGAGGCAGTATGGTTCTTTGGTTGAAGAAGGAAGGCTTCGCTTTGACTTTACCCATTTTTCAGCCCTAAAGCCTGAAGAGCTAAAGGAGGTCGAGGACCTCGTTAAAGGCTGGATCCTTGAAAACTATGAGGTTGAGACGAAATGGATGCCCCGTGAGGAGGCAGAAAAGTTAGGAGCCCTCGCCTTTTTTGAGGAAAAGTATGGCGACATCGTGCGGGTCGTGAGGATCGATGATGTTTCTTGCGAGCTCTGCGGAGGAACTCATGTTAAGAGAACTGGAGATATCGGGTTTTTCAAGGTCATTAGCGAAGGGTCTGTAGCAAGCGGAGTTAGAAGACTTACCGCCATCTGTGGTGACCTTGCTTATCAGTATGTTAGAGACCTTGAGGATAGGCTTGAAAGATTAGCAATCCTTCTAAAGACATCCCCTCAGGACCTGGAAAAGAGGGTTGAGCAACTTCTAAAGGAGATGGAAGACCTTAAGGCACAGTTAAAGAGGTTGAAGGGAGGAAACTTAAGGAATGAGTTGGCAAGGAAGCTTTCTTCTGTGTTAAAGGTTGGAGAAATCTCGCTCTTTGTTGGGTATGTGCCCGTGGAAAAGATGGATGAGCTTCGGGAGTGTGGAGACTTTATAAAACAAAAGCTTGGCTCAGGGGTTATCTTTTTAGCCTCAGAAAAGGATGGAAAGATCCAAGCCATCTGCATGGTAACCAAAGATTTAAGCTCCAAGGTTCCAGCCAAGGATATCTTTCTTGCCCTCTCAAAAAAGATCGGTCTTAAAGGCGGGGGAAGACCTGAGCTTGCCCAAGGAACCCTTCTTGAGAAGCTTTATGAGGAAAGCTTAAAAGAAAAGGTATATGAAGCCATAGAGGAGGTACTTCATGGAGGATAAAAGGCTAAAAGTTGAAGTCTACTTTGCTCCGAATTGTCCGACGAAGGAGCAGGTAGAAAGAAATTTGAAGGAAGCTCTTGAGATGGAAGGGATCACCGATGAGCTAACCATCGAGGTTTTAGACCCTGTTCACGCTGAGAAGAGGGGATTTAAGGGTTCTCCAACCATAATCATAAACGGAGAAACCTTTCAGCCCCTTGAGATGGGTGGTTTTAGTTGAAGGTTCTTTTTCATGAGCAGGGGATGCTCGTTAAGGTTCCGACGGTTAGCATGCTAAGAAAAAGCCTGAGGGAAGCGTGGAACTCTATACTCTCAACTGGTTAGAAAACATCTTAAAGGCTTATGAAAGGGATTACGAGGCAGAGGAAGTAATAATCGTTGGGGATAAGCAGATAAACTTTAAGCCCCTTATTTTTGCCATAGCGCTTCTTCATATCTTTCAAAGACCTCTTCTCTACAAGCTTGAGCCCATTAAAGAGCTTTTAGATTCTCTTAGAGAGCGGTTTGATTTTATGCATCTTGTTGACCTTTTGCGCAAAGAGTTTTCCCTTTGGTTTAGGGAGATGGTTCTTCATCGCGATTTTTCTAACGCAAAGTATGACCAGCTATCCCATGAATTTCATCTTTTGGAAGAGATTGTGCAGAAGCAGGTTCAGATCCCTTTGCTTGATGAGTTGAAGAAGCTTTGCATGCCCTTTGAGGAGGCTGTTGAGGAGAAAAAGGAGGTTAGCGAGGCATATAGGAAGAGGTTTGTTCGGCTTGTTAACTTTTTTGTTCGGACAGAGGCTATAAAACCGAGCAAAAGTTCTGAGCTTATTGAGCGAGCCGAGAAGGCAGGGAAAACCCTTGACCCCTCTTTCGCCCCCCTTTTCTCTCAAAAACCCGAAGACTTAAGAGAAAAGATGTTAGAAAGTTTAAATAGGTTTGTGAATGAGAGGCTATCCCTAAGTTTCTAAAAACCGATTGTAAAACTTCTGGTTTTTAATAAAATTAAACCAGATTACCCTCTGGAGGCTTAAATGAAATTCCAAAAAGAGTTTGAGAGGTTTCAATCTCTTCTAAAGGAGCTTTTTCAGTTTGAGGCTTCGGATTTGGATTTTGGAATTTATAGAATTCTAAACTATAAAAGAGAACAAATAAAGGATTTTATTGAAAATAGACTACCGGAAATTGTAGAATCTGCCTTTGAAAAGCATAAGCAAGCCCTTTCTAAAAACATAGAAGAAGAGTTTAACAAGGTCAAAGAAGATGTAAAAAAAATCTTAGGATATGAAGCAATTAGTCCAACTGGAGAACTTAAAGAAATCTTTAAAAATACTCCTCTTGGGAAGAAATACTTAGAGATTAAAGAACAAAAAGAGCTCCTGGAAAAGATTGAAGAGATAAAAGGGCAAGTTTATAACAACCTATACAACTTCTTTTCAAGGTTTTATGAAGACGGAGATTTTATTCCTCAATACAGATACTCAATAAAAGGGTATAAATACGCCATACCATACAACGGAGAAGAAGTAAAGCTTTACTGGGCAACAGCTGACCAATACTACATAAAAACAGGTCTGCTCTTTAGAGACTATACTTTTAAAACAGGTGGTATCAAAGTAGTCTTCAGAGTAGTAGAGGCAAAAGAGGAGCTTGGCTCAAACAAGGCTACAAAGGAAAGATTTTTTGTTTTAGATGATGAAAATCCTATAGAGATTAATGAAAGCGAACTTGTGATTAAATTCCAGTATAGAGAATTAATTGATGATGAAGTAAGAAAGTATGAATTTGGTGAGAGAGAAAGCATTTCTTCTAAACAAGAAAAAATAAATTTTAAAATTTTTGCTACTATAGAAAAATTTTTAAAGAACAACAAACAGTTAGAATTCATAAAATATCTAATTGATGAAAGAAAGCTTTTATATCATATAAACCGCTTTACAGCTAAAAACACAAGAGATTATTTTATTCATAAAAACTTAAAAAAATTTCTATCGGAACAGCTTGATTATTTTATCAAATCAGAAGTTTTAAATTATGAGACTTTATCAGAAGAAAAGTATTTAGACAAGCATATAACAAGGGCAAAAACTGTAAAGGAAATAGGAGAAAAGATTATAGACTTTGTAGCCCAGATAGAAGATTTTCAAAAAAGGCTTTGGGAAAAGAAAAAGTTTGTTATTAAGACTGAGTATGTTATAACGCTTGACAGGATAAAGTCTTGGACTAATGAAGAGTTTTATAAAAAGATAATAAAAAAGGTGTTGAACAATCCTCATCAACTAAAGGAATGGGAAGCTCTGGGGTTTGGCAAGATTGAAACAGCGGAAGATTTAGAAGACAAAAAGCTACCCATAGATACAAGATACTTTGATGAAGATTTCAAGTTTGAGCTGTTAGAAAAGATTTCTGAGAATGTAGACATAGATGATGCTTTGGATGGCTTACTTATTAAAAGTGAAAACTGGCAAGCTTTAAATACTATTTTGAATAAATATAAAGGAACAATAAAAACGATTTATATTGACCCACCCTATAACACTGGAAATGATGGATTTTTATATAGAGACAGATATCAACACTCTTCTTGGCTCTCTATGATGGAAAATAGATTGAGTTTGGCAAGGGAATTGATGAGAGATGATGGAGTAATTTTTGTGAGCATAGGAGATACGCTTAGATCTCAAGTTAGAATAAATTCATCATCACGTTTGCAAATTACTTGTAATCAGGTTTTTAATGAAGATAACTTTATAGCAACTTTTGTTAGAAAAAGTGGAACAGCACCAAGACAGGATATCAAACATATAGCGAACTCACATGATTATGTTATTTGCTATTCAAAAAATATTGAGAAAGTAAAAATAAATAAAAAAGTAGCAGATATGTTAAGATTTAAATATGAAGATAAACATTTAGGATATAGAGGAAAATTTGATCTTAATCAATTAGATAGAGGAAGTATTCAATACTCTGAAAGTTTAGATTATCCTATAATAATTGAAAAAGGAACGGTTATCGAAATCTTTGATGGTAAAACCTTTAAAAAACTACCAGCTCCAGAAAGAATAGAAATCTGGCCTGGTGGTGATCCTCATGATAAAAGATGGATTTTTAGGTGGTCAGAAGAAAAAGTAAAATGGGGCATAGAAAATGATTTCATTGTGTTTAGAAAGGATAGAGAAGGTAATTGGAAAGTTTATTATAAGGAATATGAACTTGTTGACAATAAAGGTATGCCAAGAGAAAGAACAAATCCTTATGACACATTAATTTTAGAATTTCCGAATGAACTTGGAACATCTGAAAATGAAAGCTTATTTGGTAAAAGAGTTTTTGAATACCCTAAACCATCAGATTTAATAAGTCATTTATTAAAAATTGGATCTTGTAGTGATTCTTTAATTCTTGACTTCTTTGCTGGCTCAGGAACAACGGCTCATGCTGTAATGAAACTAAATAAAGAAGATGGAGGCAATAGAAAGTTTATCCTAATAGAAATTGCGGACTATTTTGAAACTATCATATTACCAAGAATCAAAAAAGTTGCTTATTCTTTCAACTGGGAAGATGGAAAACCACAGGATGAAGATGGAATAGGTGTTTTCTTTAAATACCAAATCCTTGAACAATACGAGGATGCTCTTGATAACATTGAACTAAAAGAAAATAAGTTAGCACAAAACCTTTTTAAAGATGAATATCTAATAAAATACTTCTTAGAATTTGAAACAAGAGATAGCCTATACCTACTAAACATTGAAAAGCTAAAAAATCCTTTTGCTTATAAACTAAAAGTAAACCTTTCTGAAGTTGGCGAACCAAAGGAAATGATTGTAGATATACCAGAAACATTGAACTACCTTCTTGGATTAAAAGTAAAGAAAATCAAAAGGAGAAGAGATAACGGAAAAACTTATCTTTTTGTTCTTGGAGAAAAAGAAGGGAGAGACTATGCGATTGTTTGGAGAGAATACTCAGACCAGTGGAAAGAGGACGACTTTAAAAAGGATAAGGGAATTATAAAGCAAGAGTTGAAGGAGTGGAAACCACAAGTAGTCTATGTAAATGGACAAAGTATTTTAACACCTAATTTTGGAGATTTTCAAGTAGAACTAAATTATATTGAGCCAAAGTTTAAAAGGCTGATGGAAGGCTAATTATGCAAATTGAAAAATACTTAGTTCTAAATAATTACCTTCTTTCTCTTTTTGGAGTAAGAGATTTTAAAGTCTTGCAAGATAAACTTCGTGATGTCAAGGAAGATATTGATAGCGATGGAAGGTCCTATTTTCTCAATGTACTACTTGGCTTAAAGGATTTGAAAATCCCAGATAATGATCTTATTCGGTATGATCAAAATATTCAAAGTTATGTAAAGAGAATAAGCGAAAAAAGAGAAATATTTAGTCTTAAATATTTTCAGTATCTTGCTCTTCTATTCACAGAGATATTTTTAGACAATATCAAAAATAGAAAAGCTGAATTTTTATACAATTTGAATAAATTTTTGTTTCATTATGAGGATAAGAAGGTAAAAGAACTTATAGGAGAATTTAATGAAGAGGACTTTAAGAAGCTTGCTTACTGGATGGCAACAGGGTCTGGGAAAACATTATTAGCTCATATCAACTATTATCAATTCTTAAACTATAAACTCTTTGAACCAGACAATATCCTTTTTATTACTCCTAACTTAAGCTTATCTAAGCAACATTTTGAAGAGCTTCAGAAAAGTGGAATACCAGCAAGACTTTACAGCGAAGGTGCAAGGGCTGAGTTCAAACGGGATTATGAAATCCTTATCATTGAAATAACAAAGCTTGTAGAAGAGAAAAAGGGAGGAGGGCTTAGCTTACCAGTAGAAACCTTTGAAGGAAAAAATTTAATATTTGTAGATGAAGGACACAAAGGTAAAAGGTCTGAAGACCAAAAGTGGGCTCAAAGAAGAAACAAACTCCTTGAAAACGGCTTTGCTTTTGAATACAGTGCAACTTTTGGGCAAATATTGGATACAAATAATAAAGAAACATTAAAAGAATACGCTAAAGCTATAATTTTTGACTATTCATACAAATATTTCTATTTAGACGGATACGGAAAAGATTTTTGGGTCTTTAATGTCAAAGAAAAGAAAATACCAGATCAAGAATTTCAAGAAACCATATTTGTTGCTAACCTTCTTGATTTTTATGAACAATTGCTCTTATATCAATCCAAGCCTGAATTATGCAAAAAATATAACATAGAAAAGCCTTTATGGATATTTGTTGGAACAACAGTAACTGGAAAAAATGTTGAATCTGATATTTTACAAATCATTAAGTTTTTAAAAAATGCATTAGAAACAAATTGGTTGGAAGAGAAAATAAACAAAATTTTGAATAAAGAGTATAAAAACGAAAGGGGAGAGGATCTATTTGGAAATAAATTTACATTGCTTAGGAAAGATATAGATTTAGATAATCTTTATAAAACAGTTTTTCATGGAAAAGGAGCATTTAAAATATATGAAATCAAAAATGCCGATGGAGAATTTGGGCTAAAAGTAGGAGAAAATCCTTATTTTGGTGTAATAAATGTAGGTAATGTGTCTGAATTTAAAAAACTACTTATTCAAGAAAACTTCACTGTAGAGCAGGATGTTATTTCAACTTCTCTTTTCGAAAATATTAAGAAAGAAAACTCACCTATCAATATCTTAATTGGAGCCAAAAAGTTTATAGAAGGATGGGATACTTGGCGCGTCTCTTCCATGGGGCTCTTACATATTGGCAGAGGAGAAGGTACGCAGATTATACAACTTTTCGGAAGGGGTGTAAGATTAAAAGGCGAAAACATGTCTCTTAAAAGGTCTAATAATCCAGAAGTAAAACCTCTTGAAAGATTAAACATATACGGAATAAAGGCAGACTATATAGCAAAATTCCTTGAAGCCATAGCTAAAGAAGATGCAGGATTGGAAGAAATAAGCATATCTGTAATGGTAATGGACAAAAGTAGATGGCAAGACCTACCCTATTTAACAAAAGATGAAACGAAAAAGTTTGAAGAAGAAGTTTTTCTGAAATTACATGCTGATGAGAAAGTTTATTTTACCTTAAACCTTGTGCCTATAGTATCGACTCATGAAAGTGATAGACAGGATAATCAAATAGATCTTCAGACTTCTGTAGTAAGTCCTGAGGTTCAAGAAGACATAATTTATGAGGTGATAAATATTGAGTTATTAAATTGGGATAAGATTTTAAAAGAAATAATAGATTATAAGCTTTTAAAAGGATACTGGAACCTTTCTTTTGATGTAGAAGACTTAAAAGAGATTTTAAAGCAATGTAAAATAAGGGCAACACCAGGATTTTTCGAAGTTAAAGATGCTCAAAGTTTAGCTAAAATTGAAGATATTACCATACTACTAATAAAAGGCTACATAGATAAATTTTATAAAAAACATAAAGGCATATTTGAAACAAGCAATTTGAAGTATAGAAGAAGCGTAGAACAGCTCAAACTTTTTGCCTCTGACAGTAGAGTTGAATACTATACAGTTTATATTGACAAAAAAGAGACACAATTAATAGAACAAATTAAGGCTCTTGCTGAAAGACTTGATGAACTGTTAAAAGATGATAAAGAACTTTTACCCAGAGTTGTTATTGATAATTCAATTTTTGTTCCTCTTTTGTTAAAGAATGAAAAAATTAAAAAAATTTCACCTCCAGGTCTAACCGAAAGTGAAGAAAAATTTGTTTTAGACTTAAAGAACTATTTGAAAAATAATTCTAAAAATTTAGCTCAGTATGAAATTATTTTATTAAGAAATGAATCGCAATCAGGAATAGGCTTTCAACTTGATTGGGCAGGCTTCTATCCTGATTTTATTATGTGGATTAGAGCTGTAAATAAAACTCATATCGTCTTTATTGATCCTAAAGGATTACATCATTCCCAAAACCTTGAAGATGAAAAAATACAGTTTTTTAAAAAAGGTTTGAAAGAAATAGAAACTAAATTAAGTAAAAATGTTTCTTTACATGGTTTTATTTTGTCTTATACTAAGTATGAAGATTTAATAAATAGGATGGTGGACCTTCCCACTAAAAACAAATTTGAAGAATATAATGTCCTTTTCCTTGATGATAGAGATTGGTCTGAAAAGATGTTTTCCAAAATTTTAATTTAAATATTTAGACATCCTTCCTTCAACAATCTCTTCTCCTCCACTACGAAAAATTCCTTTATTTCAGACCAATTTTTGTCTATATCTTCATAAAACTCCTTTTCAGCATCTTTAAAATAGATAAGACTTTTTAAAATAACACCAATAGAAAATGCTGGATATTTTGTTTTAGCTAAATCTATTACATATTTTAAACGCCAATTGTGCCTTTTCATAAGAAACCAAAGATCATAAAAATCCTTTTTAGAGCCTCTTTGAGCAATGGCTACTACTTTCATACAGGCAATATCTTCATCACTTGCTATGTCAATAGGAATGTCTGCAATTTTTATAGTTGGTTTTAAAAGAGGATATTTATATGAGAAAAACGAAAATCTTATATCGTTAATTAAAACAATTAAAGTGTCTTCATCAGACAATAGGTGTTCAATCTTTGCTGGTATGGTTTCTATTTTTTTCTGTAGTTGGAAGATAGAAAAATCAACATCTGGATAAGTGAAAAAATCAAAATCTTCAGATATACGATGATGATATTTTAAATATAGAGCCGTTCCACCAGCTAAATAAAATCCTTTAGTCGCTGAAGATTTTGTTAACAAATCTAAAGTTCTTTTCTGCGTATCTGTTAAACTCATCTTCGTCTATCTCCAAAATTATCTTCCAAAAGTTTAAATTTTTCTTATCAAAGCGATGAAGGTTGTTTAAAAAGACCTCTTTTAATTTCTCCGTGGGAAAGGCTTTCAATAGCTCAAGAGGATTGGCATAAAGCAGGGCTCTGATGAGAAGCTCCTCCTCGCTAACTACCCTATCCCAAGCAAACTTTTGAAGCAGAGATTTTGGGTCAACCTCTGAGGGTTTAGAAAGCAAATCTTTCGCCATATAGTCTAAGAAACTTTTACTTTTCTCTTTTTTAAAGTTTCTTTATTAATTTCAACAGGAAGTAAAGATTTAAGGTCTAAACGTTCAGATGCTGATAGAATCTCTATTCCTACCAATTTACCAGACTGATCAACATCAAAGGTTATATCCTCGTCTACCTCTATACAAAATACCCTTTTAGCTTTCCCAAGTTTGATATAAAGAATGTCATATTTAGGATCATAGGAAGTTCTCATTATTTACCTCCATTTTCCATAAAAAACTTTTACAGTAATAACACCTTTCTTTGCAGAAATGTCAGCTCCTAATTTGGCATGTTCAACAAACTTAATCTTCATCAAAAGGCTTGCCCAAGTTTTTTTTCAGGCGAGTAGCCGGTTGCCCCTATATATCATTTTATTATAAAAATTTTCGCAAAAATTTAAAAGTGATTTTTTCTGGGAGGTTTTTAGTTCTTCTTGAATTTTGCTTAGAAAATACTAAATTAAGGGAAATTCTGAGAGGAGGGTCTTGATGAGTGTTTCTGGGATGACTTTAGCGGAAAAGATACTTGCCCATAAGCTTGGCCTGCCAAAGGTTAGCGCTGGGGAGCTCGTTGAAGTCCCTGTTGACTTAACCTTAGCAAACGATATAACCGGTCCTCTTGCTATAAAAGTTTTCGAGAGCACTTGCATCAACAAGGTGTTTGACCCAGAGAAGATAGCTCTGGTGATGGACCATTTTACCCCAAACAAAGATATAAAAAGCGCAGAACAAGTAAGAATTTGCAGGGAGTTTGCCAAAAAATACGGAATAAAGCACTACTACGAGGGCGGAGTTTGCGGGATTGAGCATGCTTTGCTTCCTGAGCTTGGGCTTATTGTCCCAGGGGATGTGGTAATCGGGGCAGACTCCCACACCTGCACCTATGGAGCACTATCTGCCTTTGCTACAGGGGTTGGCTCAACAGACTTGGCAGCTGCCTGGATTACCGGTAAGACCTGGTTTAAAGTGCCAGAAACCATAAAGTTTGTTTATTACGGAAAGCTTAAGCCCTGGGTCACAGGAAAAGACCTGATCCTTTACACCATCGGCGATATAGGGGTTGACGGTGCTCTTTACAAGTCAATGGAGTTTACGGGAGAGGTCATCGAGAGGCTTTCCATAGCCGAAAGGATGACCATGGCAAACATGGCCATCGAAGCAGGCGGGAAGGTTGGTCTTATGGTTGCTGATGAAAAGACCTTAGAATTTTTGAGAGGAAGGGCTAAGAGAGAGCCTGTCATCCTTCATTCAGATAAAGACGCAAACTATGCGGATGTGCGGGAATACGATGTATCAAAGATAGACTTGGTAGTTGCCCTTCCCCATCTTCCTTCAAATGTAAAGTTTGTGAAAGACCTCGGTGAAAAAATCTACATAGACCAGGTAGTAATCGGCTCTTGCACGAACGGAAGGTATGAAGACCTGTTGATGGCAGCCAAAGTTTTGAAAGGGCGGAAAGTGAACCCGAATGTGAGGTGCATTATCATTCCGGCAACCCCGGAGGTTTATCGCCGAGCCTTAAAGACTTGGCTGTTAGAGGTCTTTGTTGAGGCTGGAGCCATCATATCTCCGCCAACCTGTGGACCTTGCTTAGGTGGGCATATGGGTATCCTTGCTAAGGGGGAAAGGGCAGTTGCCACGACGAACAGAAACTTCGTTGGCAGGATGGGGCATCCGGAGAGCGAGGTCTATCTTTCTGGACCAGCGGTTGCTGCAGCATCAGCCGTCCTTGGCTACATTGGGACCCCGGAAGAGCTTGGGCTAAAAGAACCGGAATAAAACTTTTCTAAGGAGAGGCGCTATGGAGAGGATAAAAGGTAGGGTTTGGAAGTTTGGAGACAACATTGATACTGATGTAATCATCCCTGCTCGTTATTTAAACACAACCGACCCAGAGGAGCTTGGTAAGCATTGTATGGAAGATGCTGACCCAGAGTTTTCTAAAAAGGTTAAAAAAGGAGACATCATAGTTGCCGGAAGAAACTTTGGATGTGGCTCATCAAGGGAGCATGCTCCCATTGCCATAAAAGCCTGCGGAATATCCTGCGTGGTTGCCGAATCCTTTGCTCGCATCTTCTACAGGAACGCCTTCAACACTGGGCTTTTGATCTTAGAGGCGCCAGACTTTGCCAAGGAGGCAGAAACCGGAGACGAGGTAGAAATCTACCCTGACGAAGGAAGGATAGTCAACTTAACCAAGGGAAAAACCTATTACTTTAAGCCCATACCTGAATTTATGAAAAGGATTCTCGAAGACGGGGGGCTCATTCCTCACATCCTGAAAACCTATCAGGCAAGCTGTAAAATTTAGGTTAAACTTAGGCTAAATTTAAGCTAAACTCAAGCCATGCCCTCCCCTCCTAAATTTACCTTTGAGAAACCGGCTGACCTTTCATCCCTTTGGGAGCTTATCAAGGCTTTGCGTGGGGAGGATGGCTGTCCCTGGGACAAAAAACAAACCCCTGAAACGCTGAAGAAATATCTCCTTGAAGAGACCTACGAGGTTTTGTCTGCCCTTTCAGAAGGGAACCTTGAAGAGCTAAGGGAAGAGTTTGGCGACCTGCTTTTCATCCTTCTTTTCATCATCTATCTTTTTAAAGAGAGAGGGGATTTTACCCTTCGGGATGTAGTCTATATAAACTTTCAGAAGATGATTAGAAGGCATCCTCATGTTTTTGGGGATGCGGTGGCAAAGTCTGCGGAAGAGGTTTTAGCCCAGTGGCAAAGGATTAAGAAAGAGGAAGGAAAAGAAGATTCTGTGCTTGGAAACATTCCGAAAATACTTCCAGCCCTGCAGAGGGCTTTTAGGATTGGCGAGCGGGCAAGCAGGGTTGGCTTTGACTGGGAAAAGGCTGAGGATATCCTGGATAAGCTTCGCGAGGAAACTGCTGAGCTTGAAAGAGAGATTAAGGAAGAAAAAGATAAGGAGAAGCTTGAGCTTGAAATCGGAGACTTGCTTTTCACGGTGGCAAACCTTTCAAGAAAGCTTGGACTAAACCCTGAAGAGGCTTTACATAAAACTTTAGCCAAGTTTGAGAAAAGGTTTAAAGAGATGGAAAGGTTGATAAAAGAGCGAGGATTAAAGATAGAAGCCCTCTCTTTGGAAGAGCTTGATAAATTCTGGGAGGAAGTGAAAGCCCTTGAGAAGGATCGTTGAAGTCGGAGGCTTAAACCTTTCTTTTAATGGGGTAAAGATCCTCGAAGACATAGTCTTAACCATTGAAAAGGGAGATTTCTTAGCCGTAATCGGACCAAACGGGGGAGGGAAGACCACACTCCTTAAGTGTATCCTTGGTTTTTTGAAGCCTCAAACCGGAGAAATCAAACTCTTTGGGAAGCCTATTGAAAGCTTTAGGGAGTGGGAAAAGATTGGATATGTGCCCCAAAGGAGTAAGGATTATCACATAAAGCTTAATCCTCTTACCGTTGAAGAATTCATAGCCCTTCCCTCAAAGCTTTACGGGGTAAAGCTAAATCAAGATAGGCTTTCTGAACTTTCCAAGGTTTTTAGTTTGGAGGATCTTTTGGCTAAAAGGCTTGCCAATCTTTCTTTTGGGCAGGTCCAGAGGGTTCAGATCGTGCAAGCCTTAGCTTTAGAGCCTGAGGTCCTGTTTTTAGATGAGCCTACCGTGGGCTTAGATTTTATGAGACAAAAGAATTTTTATGAGCTTTTGACGGAGTTTAACCGGCGGGGGCTAACCATCGTGGTCATCACCCATGAAACTTGGCTTCTACACAGTGGGATTAGCAAGGTTGCCTGCCTAAATAGGAGACTTTACTATCATGGGGTTCACGAGGAATTCTGCCAATTGGCAGGGCTTGCGAAAGAAGGGACCTTCCCAGAATTTCATATTATTGGTCACGACCATTGGTAAAAGGGTATGGACGATTTTTTAGGCTTTTTAAGCCTGGTAAAGTGGGGGTTATTAGCCTGTCTTTTTTTCGCCCTTTCAGCAGGGCTAACCTCGCCTTTTAATCTGCTAAACAGAAACGCCCTTCTTCCCCATGCCTTAACGCACATCCTTCTTCTTCCTCTTCTGGTCATCTCCCTTCTCTTCCCTAACCTTGATGAGTTCTTTCTTATTCCTTTAGCGGTTGCTTTAACCCTTATCCTTAGTCTTTTTATTTGGTTTTTAGAGCGAAGGCTTTCCATCTTTGAAGATTCCGCAAGCGCAATAGTTATCCACCTTAGCTTAGCTTTAGCCTTAGTGCTTGCGGTAAAGGGTTCGCAGTATGACTATAGGCTCCTTTCCTATCTCTTCGGAGACATCTTGCTTGCTACAGAGCAAACCTTCTTTATCTCTTTTGTGATATTTATTCTTACGTTTCTTTTCTTTCTTAAGCATCGATATTCGCTTCTTATATCAGCCCTTGGCTGGGAGTTTCCGGGAATAAACACCGCAAGGCTAAACCTCATCTTTTTGCTTTTCCTTTGTCTTCAGGTTGTTCTTGGGGCAAAGGTCCTGGGGGTGCTCATTGTTTCAGCCTTCTACAACTTTAGCGGACTTGTAGCTTTAAAGCTCTCTCCATCCTTTCGCAAAGCTCCTCTTCTTCTCCTTAGTCTAAATTTAGCTTCCGTCCCAGGAGGAGCGACCCTCTCCTACCTTTTTGATATTCCCTTTTCGGCAGGGGCTATTATATTTATGAGCTTGTATCTTTTCTTCATGACCTTGAAAGGAAGGTAGAAAAATGCGGTTTGTTGATAGCCATGCCCATTTGAACATGGAAAACTACAAAAAGGATTTAGAGGAGGTCATAGCCAGAGCAAAGGAAAAGGGAATAGTCAAAGTCCTTGTGGTTGGAATTGATAGAAAAACTGGAGAAAAAGCCCTTGTTTTAAAGGAAAAATTTAAAGACTTTATTGAAGTTGCCCTTGGTTTTCATCCCCATGAGGTAAAGAATATAAAGGAGGCTGATTATTCTTGGCTTAAAGAAAGCATTGAGAAAGCGCTTGCGGTTGGTGAGATTGGGCTTGACTTTTATAAAGAATATTCTCCTCGGGAGCTTCAGTTTGAGCATTTTGAGAGGTTGCTAAGCTTGGCAAGAGAGATAAAAAAATCGGTTGTGCTTCACCTGAGAGGAAATGCCGAGTTTTGGGATGTTGCCCTCTCTTTCTTGAAGCCCTACCAAGACTTAAAGATGGTGTTTCATTGCTTTACCGCAGATTGGGGGATAGCAAAAAGGCTTCTTGAGTTTGAGAGCTTGATATCCATACCTGGGGTTGTGACCTATCCCAAAGCAAACGACCTAAGGGAAGCGGTAAAAAACATCCCTTTAGACAGGTTAATCTTGGAGACAGATTGCCCTTTTCTTCCCCCTCAGCCTGTTCGAGGAAAAAGAAACGAGCCAGCCTACCTTGTTTATACCGCAGAAGCTATCGCCGAGTTAAAGGGGTTGCCTGTCGAAGAAGTAGCAGAGCAGACAACCAAAAATTTCTTTAGATTTTTTGAAATTAACGAAGGGGGAATTAGAGAATGAGGCTTAAAAGGACGCATTTTATCGAAGAGCTGATAAGAGAAGACCTTTTAGGAAAAGAGGTTGTTGTATCGGGCTGGGTTTTGAGAAGACGAGACCATGGCGGGGTCATATTTTTAGACCTTAGGGATAGGACGGGGCTTTTACAGGTTGTGTTTGAAGAGGGAGTGGCTCAAGAGGTCTTTGACATAGCGGACCAGGTTCGGATTGAGTATCCCATCTCAGTAAAGGGGATTATCAGAAGAAGACCAGAGGGCATGGAAAACCCCAAGATCCCCACTGGGTATATTGAGCTTTCCGCTTCGGATGTGGAGATCCACAACACCTCTAAAACGCCCCCCTTCCCCATGGATGAAGACCTAAGCCAAGTTTCGGAGGCTACAAGGCTACGCTAT
>Ga0308397_1000182_pt1 | contig 48677 bp, 42 predicted proteins | sample Hotspr20SampleT8_FD_202356 | JGI IMG/M metagenome (GOLD analysis project Ga0308397, IMG submission 202356) | Hot spring phototrophic mat microbial communities from Mushroom Spring, Yellowstone National Park, Wyoming, United States - 20051001_T8 ...
AACCTCAGAACAAGTACTGTGACGGCAATGGTTGGGTTGAGGTTTGGGCTGCTCCTCGTGGTTATGCTGTCTACTCTGTGGATGGACTGTAAAGAAAGAAGTGAGTGAGAATGGGGTGTCCGTCAGGACACCCCTTTTTTTGCTATTTTGCTTAAAAAAGCCTATACTCATGGTGAGAGGAGGATGGTATGAGGTATGGATTGTTTTTTCTCATGCTTTTTTTTGTGGGCTGTGCTACCAATCTGGAGTATAAGGGGAGAACAGAAACCAATGGTATTCTTTATGAGGCGAAGGTAGTTGTTTCACCATCTCAAGGAGAGGGAAAGGCGTTTGTGAAGATAACAGTGAAGACCAACCGAGAAGTGAATCTTCAGCGTGTACCTCTTGATCTCATTTCTCCACTTGGGGCACAGAGCGTTCCGTTGCAACTTCCTGAGGTGAGTTGTTATCTTTTGTCGCAGGCTTCTTCTGCTATGGTGAAGATGAAATGGAGGATGGTGAATGATCCCTCGTCTTATCAATTGTATGGGCTTGCTGGTGAGCCGTATCCTCGGTCGTATACGCTTTCGTTAGGAGGTATGGTTGGGGAGTCTGTTTCTCTTGTGGTTGAGGCAAAATCATTAGACTACCAACGCTATAGCAAAGGCTTCAAGCCAGTGATAGGTCATTACAAGGTGGTTTTCCCTTCCAATTTTCAGCAGATTCAGTGGGATTATCTGGTGAAGAATGGCTGGATTACTCGTGATCATCACGAGGAAGAAGGGACGCTGCGGGATGTGTCTTTTATCTTTGGGGATCAGACGGTTGTGATGAATGGGATGTTTTATGTGGGGTGGTATGCTTTTGCTACCTCAAATGGGATGATGCTTAGGGTGGTTTTTGCCAATCGTGAGGTTGATAAATTGCTCGTGGTGCCTGAACGAATTCGTTTGCGTGTGGCGGGGCGAGAGATTACTCCTCGTGTGGTTTCTGAATCGCTTCCACGTTCGCGGGATGGTGTTGTTGTTTACCGTGGGCAGAGAGGGGATTGGCTCTTGTGGTATTCAATACCTCTTCCTCCCGAGGAGGTTGATGTTTTGGTGCGGGAAGCATTCCTCTCTGATCAGAAGAAACCATTTTTTGCTGATGAGACTATCCACCTCGTTCGTTTTTCCCTCTGAGAGGGGATGAATTTACTGCTTTTTTTCTGATTGTTGGGAAGAGGAGAGTTTCAAAAAAAACAAAAGGCCAATGAGAAACATGCTTCCGTACACAAAAGAGGGATGAAAAACATCGTCAAAGATGTTGCCGAGGAAGAAGTCGTAAAGGGTGAAGAAAAGAGAGAGCAAAAGAAAGATTGCCCAAAGGATACGAGGAGCAAGCTTCATTGTTAATATCCGCTCTTTTTGAGAATCTCGGTGAGTTTTTGTCGATCATAGAGGTCGAGGGGACGGTTTTCGGCATAGCGGAGTGCCTGTGGGGCAAATTTTCCTGTGGTAATATAGACACCACGGGTGGCATGAATGGATTTCATTTTTTCTGTGAGCTTGGCAACAACGTCTTCGGGCACGTCTTCATTATCTCGAGAGAAGACGACAAGCACTCGACCACCGCGAACGTTTCGCCATTTGACGGACTTTTCGATACAAACGATCTCGAGGTTGTCTCCATCAAGGGCTTTGAGCTCTAAGGGTTCGTAGCCAATAGCCTTGAGCATGTTTTGTGCGATGATTTCAAAGGTAGTAGGCGTTGCTGTGAGGAGATCTTTGAGCCTATCATCGACGCGAAGATCTTCGTAGAGAGCAAGTTTTGTCTGCACATCCTGGAAATTGGGACGGAGCTGCGCCACCTTTTCCCATTGTTCAACAGCTTCGACAAGGCGGCGTTCTTTCTCGTAGAGGAGTCCAAGGGTGTATCGTACAGCAATCGTGACATTATTTTCTTCTGTGGCATACTTCAGGGCGCGTTCAAAGTCTGCTTTTGCTCCTTCGTTATCTCCTCCTTCCATTTTGCAGAGACCTTTTTGGAAAATGGCTTTGATCTTCAGTTGATTATCTTTTGCTTGTTCGGCAACATCAAACTCTTGGACGGCTTTGCCATAGCTGTTCATGGACTTGAGGATCATCCCAATGTAGTAATGGGCTTCCATGTTCCGCGGTTCGAGTTTGACACAGTTTGTGAAGTAGTTGAGGGCTTCAGCGGCTTTGTTCATTTCGTAGAGGATCTTCCCCATGATGAAGTAGATTTGTGGAGATGCCTTGCCTGATTTGATGGCTCGGTCAAGGTAACTGAAGGCGTGTTCTTTCATCCCTCTCTGGTAGAAAATGTTTCCAATTTGGAAGAGGTATTCTGCATTTTGTGGTTCCATTTGGGAGAGAACGAGATATTCCTTTTGGGCTTCCTCAAGCTGGTTAAAGCGAAGGTAGATATCAGCAAGTCGACGGTGGATGCTTTTTTCCTGTGGTTTGTTGGAGAATTTTCCTGAAGTGAGTGCTTGTTTGTATTCTACCAAGGCCATTTCAAAGTTGCCAGAGAGGTAGCAAGCTTCGGCAAGATAGAGGTGAGCCTCGGGGTTTTTGTCATCCCTTTTGAGAAGGGCGTTGAGGGCACTGATGGCTTGTTCGTACTTCTGGTTTTCAATGAGTGTTCTGATAGAGTCAAGTTTGTGGGGGTTGATAAGGGTATTCATGACATAGGTAAAGGCGAGAAAACCCACCGTGACGACAAGGAGAACGATAATTATTATATCCCACGACATAACCACTCCTTTCTTAAAAAATCACCCTGTATATTTTACAGTTGACTCAAATAATAGTCAACCTTCGACATATTTTTGTAGTTGGGAAAACGGCTCTTGATTTCAAGAAGTGCTGATTTGGCTTTTTCGTTGTCTTTGAGCTGGAGAGCGTTTTCTGCCAATTTAAAGTAGGTATCAGGGTTTTTCTGGGAGAGTTTGATGTATTTTTCGTAGGTTGCCACGGCATTTTGGTAGTCTTTGGTGCGACTGTAGATGTCACCGAGGCTTTCGAGTACATCAACATCTGTTGGATTGATTTCAAGGGCTTTTTTGTAGGCGGTTATGGCATCTTCGTAGATTTCGGCTTTGGCATAGGCATCACCAATACCCTTGTAGGCTATGAAGTTTTTGGGAGAAATATCAGCTGCTTTTTTGAAGGCTGAAAGAGCCTGTTCATACTGTTGTTGGGAAAGGTAGATGGTACCAAGACCGAGGTAAGGCTCGGGGTCGTATTTGTCCAGTTGGATGGCTTTTTGGTAGTTTTCTTCAGCCTTGGTGTATTCTTTGATCTTGAGGTAAGCGTTTGCCATGTTGTAGTAGGCTGGGGAATAGTCGTTTTTCTGCTGGATGGATTCTGCATAGTATTTGAGGGCTTCTGCATACCTTTCTGTGTAGGCAAGCATGCGGGCATAATTGAAGGAGGAAAGGTAATTTTTGGGATTTACCTGGTAGGCTTTTTGGTAGACTGAAAGAGCTCGGGAGTATTGTTTGAGTTCTTCGTAGGTGTTGCCAAGCTTGATAAGGGCGCGATCGTTGTTGGGTTCAATTTCCACAGCACGTGCAAAGAATTTTTCCGCCTGGGAAAACTGCTTTGCATTGTAGTAAATGGTGCCGATGTTGACCATGGTTTTTGCATTGTTTGGTTCAAGCTGGAGGTTCTGATCAAAGGCTTGAAGGGCTGCATTGTTGTCGTTAAGAGCCACATAGGTAAGCCCAAGGTTGTAGTATGCCTTGGCGTGTTTTGAGTCAAGGGAAACGGCTTTTTGGAAGGCTGTTTTAGCGTCGTTGTAGAGTTTTTTCATATAGTAGATGACTCCCATAGAATAGTACATATCGGCGCTTTCATAATCACCTTCCACGGCTTTCTTGAACGAGGCGAGGGCTTCGTCGTTGAGATCTTTGTCATAAAGGATTTTGCCAAGGGTGTAGTGAGCAGGACCTTGTTTTGGGTCTTTTTGGAGAGCACTTTGGGCGAGGCTTTGGGCTTTGCCTGTGTCCTTTTTGCCGTAGTAGGCAATGGATTCGTAGGCATCTACTTCAGGGGTGTTTTCTATCTTGCGGGCTTTCTCAAACTCTTTGATGGCTTCGTCGAAGTAGTTGTTTTCCAGGTATTTCCTTCCATTCTCCATGAGTTTGCGGTACTGTTCGGCTGCACTCTCTTTGGAACTTACTTGCTCTACTTGGGGTTTTTCTTTTTTTTCAACGGTGGTGGTCTTTTCTACTTGAGCAGGTTGTTGAGGGGCAGTTTGCTGGGCTGATTTTTTGAGAATGTTGGCGAGCTCTTCTTCTTTGAGTTTTTCTTTATTTTTTTGTGCACGAATAATGGCATCACGGAGTTCCTTGATACGGGGATCATTGGGGTCAATTTCAAAGGCTTTGTCGAGGTAGTCGAGGGCTCGGTCGTAGGCTTCGTTGTTGGCGTATTCATGGGCAAGGGCGAGATATTTGTCTATCTGCTTGGTCTTGTTGCCGGATACGCCAATCCAGATGACAGGAATGGAGAGAAGAAGAAGGGTAATGAGACCGAGAAGGAGCCATTTTTTCTGATTGTTGGACGTTTTTTGTGTTTCGGGTGCTTTTCCTCTTGTTTTCTTGGGGGGTGTTTTTTTCTCAGGCATAGGGTCCTCCTATTTTTCTATTTCTTCGAGTGAGGAGTCTTCGGCTTTTTCTTTGTCTTCGGGGTTGTAGTTACCGAGGGATCCGGAGATGTCGATGAGGGGTTCTGTTATAGTGGGTCCTTTATTCGTATCACGATCCATGGGATTCTGTACAAGGTCGGCGGGAAAGGAGAAATTTGGATCGCGAAGGAGTTCAAGAGCACGTCTAATGTTGTCGCTTTGTGGACCATTGGGATTGACGGAAAGGTAGGTTTCCCATTCGCGAATAGTATTGGTACGGTCATGGAGCTTGTAGTAGAGCATGCCTTTGTACCAGTAGGCGTGGGTGAGGTTGGTGTCATAAGCAAGGGCTTGGTCAAAGGTGGCTATGGCTTGGTTGTAGAGTTTTTTAATGCCATAAGTGTAACCGAGATTGAAATAATAAACACCGTAGTAGGCAAGGGGAAGTCCACTTTGAAGTCCTTTCTGGTAGCTTTCTATGGCTTTGTCATAGTCGTCGATGCCTACATAACTATTGCCAAGAAGGAGATAGAGACGGGGGTCTTTATTTCCAAGTTCAGAGGCATTTTTGAAGGCTCCTATAGCGAGGAGGAAGCGTTTGTCCTTGTAAAAGTTGAGGCCTTTTTCAAAGACATCTTCACCAACGCTCATCAGGAGGATGACGACGAGAGGGAGAAGAATTTTCTGAGCAAACGGTCGCCGTGTTCTCATTGTTTTTGTTCCTTCGTGAGGCTTTGCAAAAGTATGTCGATTTCTTTATTCATTTGTCGGAGTTCTTCGGCGGAAAGGTTGACCTGAGAGGAGCGTTGGATGAGCCAGTTGAGGAGTTCAAGACGCTTGTCGATGAGTTGGAGTTGGGTGTTTTTGCTATCTGCGGTGGAATGCTGACTTTGGAGGTTAAGGAGTTCTTTTTGAAGGGAGTGTATCTGTTGTTCATAGGCTTGTACCAGGGCATTGTTGTTTGAAGTGGTATCAGATGAAGTATTGGGAATGGTGATGAAATTGGTGATGATGTTGGTTACAAAGACAATCGAAGGAGCCTGTGGGAATGTGGAGGGGGTTTCGTTTGTGGGGGAAATGGGTGAGGAAGGAGATGGTTGGGGTTGTGGGGGAGAGGGTGTTGTTAGTTGTGGTTTGGACTTTGGGGAGGGTGGGGAAGCGGTTGCAAAGGGATCTTCGGTTGGGAGCCACAAAATTTGGGAAGGGGAGGAAGCAAGTTTTTGTGGAGAGGGAGCGGTGTCTTTTCTTGTGTTGGTGAGTTGGTTGATAAGGTTTTCAAGACGGTTAATGAGTTCTCGTTGGAGGGCGAGGTAGTCTTCGTTCCCTTTGGAAATGGTGATGGTATTGGTGAGGTAGAAGGTATTGGTTTGAGAGGTGGCTTTGTTTGTGGTGGGTGAAGATGGGAAAAGGTTGGTGGGGGATTTTTCGATGGTTTGGTTGGTAGGGACATTGGTAGTAACAAGGAAGTCAAAGAGGGAGGCGTTCCAGCGAAGAGGTGTCATGGGGTGGAGGGAGAGGACAATACCGCCTTCTATGGTTTCGTTAGGGCGGAGTCGGTAGCGGTATTCGATGAGGATGGCACCGTCTCGTTTGTTTTGTGAACTGTAGCTAAAATCAGAGCTGGATTCAATGCGGGTTGTGGTTGTGCTGTTTTTGAGGCGGTGATAGTTTGCAAGATAGATGACGCTGGGGGAGAAGCCGTTGTAGGCAGCCTGAACGAAAAGTCCTTGTGGTTGGGGAGACACAACACCGCTGAGGATGTAATCCCCGTACTGGTTAATGGAGATTTCTGTTTCTCGTTGTACGGGCGATTGGTTTTCAAACCAGAAGAGAGGGGAGGATAACTCTTCTTGAAGGGTTGTGTCTAACAGGTAGCGGAAGCCTGTCTCCACCGTTTCTGTTGAGGTGTTGGAGAGTTTCATGGCTGCGATGATGAAAGGTTGCCCATTAGCTTGATTGGTGAGGAAAAACCCCATCGTATAGAGCACACTTTGAGAACGGCATTGACTCCAGAGGATGTGGTTGGTTTGGCGCCAGGGTTTTTCCCATCGGAGAGTAAAGGATGTGGGAGAGGCTTCTTCCCATGTGGAGTCTACAAGGATAAGTGGGTAGGATGTGGGTGGGTAGTCTGAGTTTTCTCGGTAGAGGTAGTTGGTTCCTTTGTTATAGAGGGTGAAGTGGCTGGTGTCGCTATCGAGGCGAAAAATAAATGATGGCGAGGAAAGTTCTTTCCATTCGAGGGAAAACCCAAGGCTTGCGAGAAGAAAAAGGGCACACAAGTTTCTCATGGGTTTCTCCTTATGCCTAATTCGGCGAGTTTGTCATTGAGGGCTTTGTCTTTGAGTTTAAGGAGTTTTGCCTTGATTTCGAGAAGGGAGAGAAGGCGTTCATTTTCATTGATGGAGATGGTGTTTGTTGGTGGTGGGGAAGAGACCTGGTTGGAGATGGTAACCCAGTTGGTGAGGGTAAGAGTTGTAGGAGGTGTCTGCTGTGTTGTGAGTGGAGGCATGTTGAGTGAGACTTCGTTGAGAGAGGTAGGAGTTTGTTTTTGGGGTTCGGGGGCGGTGGTTGCAACGGAATTTTGGGAGGGAGGTGTTGGCGTGCTTGGAATAACAAGGGCATTCAGATAAGGACTATCAGGATAGCGCTGGGCAAGGATTTGCTGGTAGCGTTGGGCTTCTTCTCTGCGACCTTCGGAGAGAGCGCACACCTGAGCATAATAGAGAGCTGCTGGATTGACAATGGGATCGTCAAATTCTTTTGTATATGTTTCAAAGAGGCGAGCGGCTTCACTGTACATGCCTAATTTGTAGTTGCATTTTGCCATGCCTAACAGAGATTGGCGAAGGTCGATGGTTTCTTTTGCTTTTTGGAAGGCTTGTTCAAAAAAATATTTTCCAAGGTAATAGTTCTTTTCTTTGTAGGCTGCTTCTCCACCAAGAATGGCCACTCTCGGATAGAAGGAACTCAAAGGAAAGCGATTGAGAAAACTCCGTGATTCGGTGATGACTTCTGTGAAACGTTTTTTGGTAGAGAGGTTTTGAATATACTGGAATGTGGCTTCTTCGAGGGAGATACTTGACAGAGAGAGGATGCAGAAGAGGAGAAGAAAAGGCGTCTTTTGCATGGTTGCCATCCGACTATTTTTTTATTATATCGGCAGAAATGAGAGAAAAATATACTTTACTTTGGAGAAAGTTGCTAAAGAAGGGAAAATAATGGTATACTACAGGGAAAGGAGGCTGTATGGAATCGTGGCTTCTGAGAACAAAGTATCTCCTTGGGGAGGAAGCTCTTGTTCGGTTGCAGAGCATGCGGGTGATGATCTGTGGGGTGGGGGGCGTTGGAGGCATGGCTCTGGAGGTACTGGTTCGAAGTGGTGTTGGTTCGTTTGTGTTGATTGATTGTGATGTGTTTCATCCAACGAATCTCAATCGTCAGATTCTTGCCACCAGTTTGGTGATTGGCAAGGCTAAGGTTATGGTTGCTGAGCAGCGGGTGAAGGAAATTAACCCTAAAGCGGAAGTGTTCCCTTTGCATGCGTTTGTGGATGCTTCTGTAGAGAAGATTATCAGGGAGTATGATCCAGATTTTGTCATTGATGCGATTGATAGTTTGAATCCTAAGGTGCAGCTTATTTCTACTCTTGTTCGAATGGGAAAGCCGTTTGTTTCTTCGATGGGGGCTGCGGCTCGTTTTGATGCAACAGCCTTTCGAAGGGGGACGCTTGATGAGGTGAAGGGATGCCCTTTGGCACGGAAGGTGAAACAGCGGCTTCGTCGTTTGGGTGTGGCAGTGGAGAGGGTTCCTGTGGTGTACTCGAAAGAGTTGGTTTATCAAGGTCAAGGTATAGGAGAGAGGGTCTATGAGCCCAATGCCTACGATCGGGGGAGAGAAAGGATTCCGAGGGGGAGTTTAGCAACAACAGTGATGGTGGCGGGGCTGCTTTGTGCGGAGAGTGCGATCGTTTGGGGGGTGGAGAGAGGAGACTCTGTTTTTGTTTCAGCCGTGGAGAGGAATGTAGACTTGTAGCTGAGACAAGGGAAGAGGAGAGAGAGCTTGCCGGAAGGGGGGAGGGGGGTGTGTTTTTGTTTGCTATTTCCCTGTTTCAGCTTTTTGTTTCCTATGGTGAGAATAAACTGAAACAAAGAAATAGCAGAAAGGCTGTTTTCTTTGCATGCTTTTGCCGCCAAAACTAAAAAAGCGAAAAAAAAGTATTGGGGGAAATAAAAAGTTTTCCTCCTTTTTTGGTTGGCACGACAGGCATGATAAATTAAAGAAAAAATAGGCTTGATTTTTTTTGAAATTGTAGTATAATAGACCAAGGTTGGTAGAAGGAGAGGATGATGAAAACGAATTATTCTGTTGTTTCCCAACTTATTATGAGAAATCCACAAGCCGCTGCGGACATGGCGCTTGCCTTTTTTCTTCAGCAAATGGGCTTTCATACAACCTATAGGCGACGTGATGGACGAGCTACCGAGATGCCACTCATTACCTTTCGCATTACACCGCTTTGTAATCTTCATTGTATTATGTGTGGACAGCGTGGTTTGACGGGCACATTCAAGGACGATGTGGCGATTAAGGAGAAGGACAATATTGTTCCCATTGAAGTATACAAGAAACTCACGGATAGTGTGGCAAAGAAGACGAAGGTTTTTTATATTTGGGGGGGAGAGCCCATGCTTTATCCGAATTTTATGGAACTTGCAGCATACATGGCTCGAACTATTCCCCTCTTTACGGTGAATACCAATGGAACTTTGCTTGCTCCCCATGCTAAGGAAATTGTACGGGATAAGTGGTCGGGATTTTTTATCTCTCTGGATGGTTTTGAGGAGACAAACGATGCTATTCGAGGAAAGGGTTCGTACCAGCGGGTTATAGAGAGTATTCAGGCAATCAATGAGGAGAAGAAGCGTCAGAAAGCTACGCTTCCCCATGTGGGTATTGTTACCACTATTAGCAATATGAACTATCGCTATCTTGATAAGTTAGTTGAGGCAACGAAGGATATGGGGCTCGCTTGGCATATTGTCAATCTTGGAACATATACCAATGCAACGATCGGTAGGGAGCACGAGGAATATCTCCAGCAAAAGTTGGGGATTACCCCTTACTATTGGAGGGGGTTTGCCAATGGGTGCAATGAAGGTATTGATGGGGAAGAGTTTTCAGAAATTCTAGCAAGGGCTCATTCTATAAAAACAGATCATCCGCTTATTACCGTGCCAGTTATTCGTCCGAAGAAGATCGGAGAATACTATGCTCAGTTGGATCATCTTGTTCGGGATCGATGCACGGCTCCCTGGTTTTCTGTGAATATTAACTATAATGGAGATGTACACTTTTGTGCTGATTATCCTGATTATATTATTGGTAATATTATGCAAGAGGATATCTGGGATATTTATAACAACGAGAAAGCGGTCAAGTTCCGAAAGGCTCTTCGGGACAGCCCTCATGGTATTTTCCCTGGATGTCGTCGCTGTTATCAATTGATGCTTTGCGGTCGTCGTCGTTGGGGGTATTGAGAGCATGCTTTTTGAAAAACCGCCAATCATCGTGCATAACAGGGTAAGAAAATTCTGGCTTTCCTATGCCACTGGTAGAACAAGGGACTCGGCGACCAAGCGTTTGTAGGGAAGCGGTGGTAGTACAAGGTTTTGAAAAACCTCCCAGAAACGTTTGTCTGCCGCCACATTCCAACGAAAGCAAAATTCATCGAGATAACGCTGGGGGTGCTGGCGACAACCGTTGTGGTAGGTTTCCCGGAGAAGCTGGCGAACTTTCTCGATAATCGGGGAAACCTTTCTGGGGGTGGCACGTTTTCTTTTAAGGAAAGCCTTGCCAAAATGTTGCACTTGACGGTGTCTATGGTGACTTTCGGTGAGGTGAATGTGAAGTGCTGAAAAGGCATTGTCTGCTTCGATGGTTTCCACGGGGGATTTTTGTGTTTTCTGGCGGCGGGAAATGCCGGGGAGGGTGAAAAATAAGTAGACAAGCGTCTCAAACGATGGTCGAAGAGAAAAAAGACGAAACCGCATAACCGACCGAATCTTATGAAGGGTAAGCCACGCAGATTTGTAGGAAATGCCGAGTAGGTGGGAAGCTCTCACTGCCGTGATGCCGTTTTCCTCGCAGAGCAGGGCAATGGCAAGGAGCCATTTCTGGACGGGAAGATGGCTCTTTCTCAGAATAGAAAGGCTTTTAAGCGAGAATTGGTGTTTGCAGGCGGTGCACTGATAGAGCTTTCGGGATTGGACAAAAGAAAACTCTGTGCCACCGCAGTGCGGGCAAACAAAGCCTTGGGGAAAGATAGTATCAAAGAGAAGTGCGCGGCACTCGTCCTCGGTGAGCCGCAAGATGTCTTCGTAAATGGTTTTCATACTACCTCCTTGAGAAATTTTTCATATAGTAATATAGGGGAAAATTTGTCAAAGTTGTCAGGATTCGGTTAAAAAAGCAAGACAAGTGGAAATTTTTTTCGTGGGGCTGTTATTTCCTTGTTTCAGCTTGGTTTTTCCAAATTTCAAAAAACTGAGACAGGGTAATAGCTCCTGTGTCTCGCCCCCTCCATTTAAACAGTCACCCAATTGCGGGCTTCATTCGCTCTTTCCTTGTTTCAGATTTTCTTTTCCCACGGCAGGGATGAACTGAGACAAGGAAATAGCAAATACCCTCTCTTGCAATGCTTAGAAAATCCCCCCTTTTTTGCTATCACGACACGGTATTCTCTATAAGTTGATTTTTTTCTTGCTTTTCTCTATAATATTACAATAAGATAGGATAGAATATGAATGGGGATAAATGGTGGAGTTAGTAGAGGCCAAACACCGGCTCTATCAGCTTCTGAGCGAGGGAAAACTCGAAGACGTCCAAAGGGAAGCGCTGGAGTTGATGGAAGTGTATCCCCAAGACAAGGATCTCGAAGAGATTCTTGCGACGGTGCGGTTCTGGAGAGCTCGTCAGGAGTATTTTTTACTTCATGACGATGTAGAAGGGGGCGAGGAACTGTACCACCAGTGGTGGAAGTATGAGGATTTTCGCCGAGAAAACCATCATACCAATTTAAAGGTGTATCAGTCAATTCGCTTCTTTGTGTTTTCTCGGCTGGTGGAGATGCTCATAGAGCTCTATCGTTCATCTCCCGTATCGCGAAAGGACATCCTGCTGATGCTGGGAGAGGTTTTTCTGGCGCTGGGCATGGTGGAGCGAGCGATTGAGACGCTGGAATATGCCCTGAGCCTCGGCAAAGGCGAAGAGGATGCGTGGACATATGTGCTTCTGGGGAATGCTTATGCAGAGGAGGGGAGAGAAGATTTGGCATCGGTAATGTATAATGACGCTCTTTACCTTAACCCACCGATGGTTGATCTGGAAAAGATAAGCTATCCTCCTTTGCGGAAGCTTGGTGATCTTATTGAGTCTCAGGGGATAGCAAAGGATGTGGTTATTGAGTGGTTACCGGTCTATGCCTTTGTGCATGGTGTTTTGAAGCACAGGCGAGAGATTTCTCCCCGGGCACATTATGAGTTGCGGCAGAGGATTACCATGCTGGAACAAACACTGAAGTATGATAAGAAAGCAATAGATGTACTTCTCCCCCGCCTGATTAATAGTTACCTATGGCTGCTTGATTACTATCTCTATCAGGTACAGGCAAAGGAGAATGCAAGGGTGGTGGTCGAGAAAATTTTGCAGGTAATTGAGAAGGGCGTGTCACAAACTATGGCGAGAGAACACCTTCTCGAAAGAATGAAAGGGATTTTTTCCCATATGGAGAAAATATTTGCGAGGTGAGTCGTGGCTATTGTTGTTGTAGGTTCTCTGGCGTACGATACAGTTGAAACACCGACTGGGAAGAGAGAACGCATGCTTGGTGGTTCGGTGACACATTTTTCCAATGCAGCGAGTTTTTTGTCAAAACCCTACATTGTGGGTGTTGTTGGTCAAGACTTCTCTGAGGAGAGTTGGAATTTTCTCAAGATGCGTACTCGTTCTCAGAAAGGGGTTTTAATTCGTCCGGGCAAGACATTTTTTTGGGCTGGTTCCTACAATGGAGATCTTAATGAGGCCAAAACGCACACGACAGAATTGGGTGTTTTTGCTGATTTTGAGCCATATATTCCGCCTTCGTATCCAAAAAGGGGGATTCTTTTTCTTGCCAACATTGATCCCGTGATCCAGAAGCGGGTAGTGGAGCAGATGAAAGGGTTTCGGTGGCGTTTTCTTGATACCATGAATTACTGGATTACGTCCAAGGCTAGTGAGCTTTCAGAGGTTCTTGATCTTGTGAATGGGCTTGTGGTGAATGAGGGTGAGGCAATGCTTCTTACTGGGAAAAATCACCCCCTTGAGGCAATGAATGCCCTTTATAGGCCGCACTTTGAGCTTCTTATCATGAAGAGGGGCTCTCATGGAGTGGTTATTCGGGGGAGGAATTTTCGAGTGATTTTGCCAGCCTATCCCACTACTGCAGTGGTGGATCCCACTGGAGCAGGGGATAGTTTTGCGGGGGCTTTTTGTAGCTATCTGGATGTACGGCATGTGCATCGTTTGACTCCATCCCTTGTTAAAAAAGCAGCATCGTATGCTACGGTTGTTGCTTCCATGTGTGTTGAGGGGTTTGGTGTAGAAGGCATAGCCCAGCGGAGCTGGAGAGATGTCAAACGGCGCTGGAAGGCCTACCGTGACATGGTGTTTTTATAAGATAATAATGAGGAGGACATCCCATGAATGATATCCAGAAGAAAGAGGATATTCTTAAGGATCTCAAAGAGAGGATCAAGCAGGAGCAGTGGACCCAAACCGCTATAAATGAATATTCGGTAAAGATGTTTGTTGAACTCGATAATATTATTCATATAGCAGTGGAAGAGGGTTTTCAAGATGAACTCAAAGAGATTTGTAATGAATCTCTGGCGAGCAATCCCAATAGTGTGATTGCAGCTTATATTCTTGGTATGTTGCCGTTTGAGGAAAACTCTGTAGGCAACAATCTTGTTCCGGATCTCATTCGTCGTTTTCTTGAGAACAAGAAGTATAAGATTACTGAGTATCTTTGTGAGAAGCTTCTTGGTTATAGAGAGGATCAGGAGGCGCTAAGGGCACTTGAGATTATCTACGAGATTCAGGGGAATCAGGATGAGTTGCTCAATATTCGACGTCGTCTTGTTCTCGTGGATGCAAAGAATGCAGCAACGGCAAAATACCTTGGTGAGTACTATGAGGCTCGGGGAGATAAAGATCAGGCGGCATTTTATTATCGTCTTGCTTTTGAACGGTATATCAAACAAAAAACTATCCGTACACTTGAGGAACTCTGGGCAAAGATGGTGAAACTCTTTCATGATGATAGCAATCTTATTCTTTTGCTTGCTCGAAAGTTGCGAGAGATTCAAGGGGATGAAAGGGTCGCTGAGATGGTGTTTCATGATTATGTCCAGTCTTTGATGAAAGCGGGGAAGTATGATCAGGCGCTCAAGGTTCTCAAGGTGATTGTGGAATGGCGCTCTGAAGACAAGCAGATACGAAAGGCACTGGAGGATTGTTATCGGGCTCTCTATAGTGATCATTCTCAGCTGGAAAAGTACTTAAAGCTCTCAAATATTGGACAGAGTTGGAAGCCCTATCGTGAAGCTATACGAATGTTTGAGAGTCATATTGCCTTTGATGTGGGCAAATATGTTCAGCACAAGAGTTGGGGTTTTGGACAGGTGAAACAGATAGAAGGAGATACCGTGGTCATTGATTTTGAGAACAAGCCTGGCCATCGGATGACTTTGGATATTGCTCTTCGTGCTCTTACGGTGCTGGATGATGATCACATCCTCCTCTGGAAGAAAAATCGTCTCGAAGAGCTTAAGAAACTTGCTCAGGATGATCCTCTTCAGGTTATAGAGATTATTCTCAAAAGTCAGGGAGGAATTGCATCTGCCACGCAGATCAAAGATTGGCTTGTTCCTGATGTGTTTTCAGAGTCGGGGTGGAGTAAGTGGTGGATTGTGGCTCGTAAACGGATTGAGAACAGTAATACCATTGTGCCAAGTCTTGCGAAGAAAAATTTCTTTGAACTGAGAAGCTCTGAGGTTTCGGTTCTCGATGAGCTGGTGAGCAAGTTCAAGAAGTCTGGAACCATGGAAACCAAGATCAGGTATATTATGGAATACAAAATGAGGGCTGGTTCTTTTGAGGAGGTGCAGTCTCAGGCAATGTTGAACTACTTTGAAGATATTCTCAAGTCGACGACAGAAACGCAGGAACGAAAACTGATTGCTTTTCTCGTGCTGCGGTTTGTGAAGGGGAATAACTTCTCTTATGATCAGATTGACGAGAGTTTGCTCTACGGTATTAAAAATATCGATGAGTTCTATACCAACCTCGATATCGAACTCAAGAAAGAGTTTTTGATGCTCATCCGTCACAAGGTAAAGGAATGGCCATCGAAGTTTGTTGAATTGATAACCAAAACACCGGTGAATCGTCTTTCGGGCTTTATGCTCGAAGAGCTCGTGAACCACGAGGAGTGGAGTGCTATTCAAGAGATTATGGAGGTGGCTTTCTTTGGATATACAGAAAAACCGGAGCTCTATATCTGGTTTGTTCAGCGTCTTCTTGAAGAAAAAGAAATGGCACAGCAGCTTGGTATCAAGGAAAATGAGATTCTCTTTCGTTTGATGGATATCTATGAGCGATTGATTCAGGAGATTGACGACAAGTTGAATGTCTCTCAGAATAAGCGTTTATGTTCTCTCATTGAGGGCATTCTCTTTGAGAAAGGGCTCATGAATCAGGTGATGAACCATATTGAGCCTGCTACAGCGCTTTCTCTCTATGCTCAGTTGGAAACATCGACATTCTTCCCTGAGTCGTACAAGGAAAAATATAAGCAGGATCTTCTTAAGCGTTATCCTGAGCTTGCATCAAAAGAGATGCAGGAGAAAACCAAACAGGGTGCTAAGAAACGAGATCCTCTTTTGGTTACCCGTAAGAGTCTTGAGTTAAAGCGTGCTGAGTTGAATCGCTTGGTAACAGTGGAGATTCCAGAGAACAGTAAGGCTATTGGTGAGGCTATGGAAAAGGGAGACCTGAGAGAGAATGCTGAGTACAAGGCCGCACTTGAGAAACAGGATCAGCTGAAGGCTACGGTGGCTCGTCTTGGGAAGGAACTTGAGAATGCGAAGGTGATTAAAAAATCTGATGTGGACACATCGATTGTTGATGTTGGTACAAAAGTAACGGTGAAGACAGATGATGGGAAGAGAATTACCTACCAGATTCTTGGCCAGTGGGATGTTGATTTTGAGAAGCAGATTATTTCGTATCTATCTCCCTTGGGAGCAGCTCTTTTGGACAAGAGAGTGGGGGATGTTGTGAAATTCGAGTTTGGTGGTGAGAAGAAAACCTATACGATTGAGAAGATTGAACTTGCAGATTTTGAGGATTAAAGGAGGAGTGTATGAACGGGGAAATGGTGAAGTCCGCAGAGCAGAGGGATACGGAGCTTTTTTTACGGCTCTATCCAAATGGCTATCGTCCCTATATCTTTCGCTGGTTTGACTATGTTCTTGCTCTGCTTGTGTTTCTTGTTGCTCTGACGGGCTATATGAAGACTCTGACCCCGTCTATTGGTGCTGGTGATAGCGGAGAACTGACTACAACCCTCTATAACATGGGGGCAAGTCATGCACCTGGGTATCCTCTTTATGGTATTCTTGGCAAGCTTTTTACCTATCTTCCCTTTGGGGATATTGGTTATCGGGTGAATATCTATACAGCAACCACTGCGGCGGGTGCTGTGGCGTTTCTTTTTTTGACGCTTGTAAAGCTTTTGGGGCTGAATCGTCGAGTAAGGGAGAAAAAAGACAAGGCCTTTTTGGCTATCCATGTGCCTGCTCTTGCTGCATCTCTTGCTTTTGCGTTTGCATCTGACCACTGGCAACAGGCTGTTGGTGGGGAGGTTTACTCGCTAAATGTGTTTTTGGTATCGATGATGATCTTTGTGATGGTGTGGTGGTATGAGGAACTCATTGCCAATAGGCAGAATACGGAGATGGATTTTGCCTATCGTCGTTCACTTTTGCTTGCCTATGTGATGGGGCTTTCTCTTACCGATCACCAGCTTCCCCTGTGGTATATTGTTGCCTTTGGTGCGGTGATGTTTCCTTTGACCTTTTTTGCTCTCTTTGCCAACAAGGTGAAGGATGGGGAACACTTCCATGTGAAATCTGCCTTTGATGTGTGGTGGGTGATTTTGGCGGTGCCCTTTTTTGCTCTTCTTGTGATGCAGTGGAGTGGAAAATTTGGGCTTTTGGTATTGCTTTTTGGGGTTTTGGCTGCCTATTCGCTTTTTGTTATTTTGTTTTCGCATTTGAAGGAAGAGTATGTTGGTGATTTTACTTCACGACTTGTGTATGTGGGCGTGCTTGTGGGGCTGTTTTTGGTGAGTGGGGCAATCTTTTTGAATAGGGCGTATCTTGCTCGTCTTATCTATCCGCAGGATGTGGGTTGGATTCTCTTTTCGATTTTTGCGGTTCCTGTCTATCTTGTGGCTTATACGGTTGTTGTGAAAATTCTAGAGGTGAAGAAGAATTGGGTGGATACGGTGTTTGAGATTCTTGGTTTTGGTTCGCTTTTGTTTATTTTTGCCATGACAGTTTATCTCTATATGATGGTGCGTGCCAATGCACTTGCTGATTTGCCGGATCCCAAACCACTGAGTTGGGGTGATACACGAACCCTTGAGGTTCTCTTTAACCAGATGCTTCGTAAGCAATATGGGGGGCGGGCTGCAAGTGGGGGTATTCAGTATTTCTGGGGGCAGCTTGCCTGGGTTGGAAAGTTTTTGTTTTCACAGTATGGGCTTGTCAATGTACTTATTGGGGTTGTTGGGTTTGTCTGGATGCTCTTTCGGGAGAAGATTTGGGCGACCTATTTTTTGTGGGCGATGACGCTTCTCACGGTATCGCTGATCAAATTTGTGAATCCTGAGGTGGATGCGTGGACACAGGGCTTTCAGGTGGTGATGCATATCCAAAACTTTTGGGTGTATGCTATCTTTATGGGTTTTGGCTATCAGTTTCTTGTTGATGTTTTGTTTCATAAGCCGTGGGGAAAACAGGAGACGGTGAGAGAGGAAGAGGTGGCGTAAATGGGGCTTTATACTATTCTTCGGAAAGGCTATCATCTGTTTCCTGATGGTGATTTGAAACGCTTTTTGACAGGGATGGTTTATAGAACGCTGTATGGGCGGTTTCTTCTGTCGTATTCTTACGATAAGGTGAAGGGACTATGGAGGGTGGTTACCAGGGATGGGATAACGCTTCTCTCTCTGAAGGACTTTGATCCCGCTCCCCTGATGGAGGAGGAGATTCAGTCTCTCTCTTTGGGGGAAAATGTGCTGGATTTGGGGGGTAATATTGGAATGGTGGCAATTTACATGGCTCGAAAGGTTGGTGCATCGGGGCATGTTTGGGTTTATGAGCCCGACAGGAAGAATCAACAGCTTCTTCAACAGCATCTTGAGGTGAATGGGGTGGAGAATGTTACGCTTGTTCCCTCGGGGGTATGGAGTGAAGAGGGTGTGCTTTCTTTTTTTGAGGGAGGAACATACACCTCTTCCTTTGTGAAAACAAACTATATTGAGGAGAGCCCCTCTCAGTATGAGATGACACAACTTCCTGTGGTGACGCTGGATGGAGAGTATCTTCTTCGGGGGTGGAGGCGTCTTGATTTTGTGAAGATGGATATCGAGGGCAGTGAATACGAAGCCCTTAAAGGGGCAAAACGCATGCTGATGGAACTTTCTCCGAGGCTTCTCATTGAGACACACGAAACCAACGGGGAGGTGACAGCAGGGGCAGTGAGGGCTTTTTTGGAGTCGTTAGGTTATGAAGTTAAGGAAAAATCTCATAAAGATTTTCCTACTCTTTATGCATGGAAAAATGAGTCAAGGAGGCAACAATGAATGTGACAAAACTTCTTGCTATTGGGATTCAGATTTTTATTGGTTTTGTGGTTGCATTTCTCTATGTGAAGGTGATGAAGAAGCGCTTTCTGGGTATGCTCTGGGGCGCTACTGTGGTTGGCGTGATAGGAAGTGTATTGGGAGGTTTTTTTCTTAATGATATTTTTCAATGGATGGTGAATAATATCACTACGGTGAATTATGTAGCTACCTTTACGGGAGCTTGGTTTCTCATTTGGGGTTTTGCTAAAATGACACATGATGGTCAGTAAAGGAGGATATATATGAACGAACTTGATGAAGTAAAAGTAAGTGTTCTGGGGCGAAAAACACCTTTTACGGTAACAGAGGATATGCCGATCACCAAGGCTGCTGATAAGATGCTTCGGGAGAAGGTGCATTCTCTGATTGTTGTGGATCAGAAGGGAAAACCTGTTGGTATTCTTGATAGCTGGGATGTGATGAAGGTGACTTTTATGGGGGAGAGTGGAAAGGATCTTCCTATTAGCAAGGTGTTGGACAAGAAGAGGTTTTTCTATGTCTATGAAGAGGTAAGTCTTCGTGATGCCCTGAATCTGATGCTTGACAAGGGGGTGAGAGCTCTTCCTGTTCTAGATGAGCAGGATAATCTGGTGGGCAAGATTTCACTCACGGATATTGCAAAGTTTGTAAGAGAAAAGCTCTAAAATAAGGAGAAAACAATGGCACGCTACCTCGTCACTTCTGCCCTTCCGTATGCAAATGGTCCGATTCATTTGGGGCATCTCGCCGGAGCCTATCTTCCTGCGGATATCTATGTTCGCTATCTCAAACTCAATGGTGATGATGTGGTGTATGTGTGTGGAACGGACGAACACGGTGTTCCTATTACACTTCGAGCTGAGCAGGAGGGTGTTTCTCCAGCGGATGTAGTGGCTCGTTATCATACCCAGATAAAAGAGAGTTTTGCAGGGATGAGGATTGATTTTGATAATTTTTCTGGAACGAGTAGGCCTCATCATTATCGTCTTTCACAGCAGTTTTTTTTGGATCTTTACCATAATGGTTACATCAAAAAGCATACGGAAAAGCAGTTTTACGACGAGGAGAAGAAGCGTTTTCTCGCGGATCGTTACATTGAGGGGACGTGCCCTCACTGTGGTTATGAACGTGCTCGAGGGGATCAGTGTGATAAGTGCGGTAAGCTTTTAAATCCAGATCAGTTGATTAATCCCAGCAGTGTGCTTTCCAACACCACACCCGTGCAGAAGGAAACAGAACACTGGTATCTGGATCTTGCTGCCTTTAGTGAGAAGTTGGAGAAGTGGATTTCTTCAAAAACGAACTGGAAAGATAATGTTCGCAATTTTGTGTTGGGGTGGATTCAAAAGGAAGGGCTTCGAGAACGGGCTATTACCCGTGATCTGGATTGGGGGGTGCCTGTTCCCCTTGATGAGGCAAAGGGTAAGGTGCTCTATGTATGGTTTGATGCTCCTATTGGCTATATTTCTTCAACAATAGAATGGGCGGAGCGAAAGGGTAAGCCAGAAGAATGGAAGAAGTACTGGCTTGATCCCGATACAAGGCTTGTTCATTTTATCGGAAAGGATAATATTCCCTTCCATGCTATTATATGGCCTGCTATGATTATGGGGCAGAATACCCCCTATGTTCTTCCCTATGATATACCTGCGAATGAGTATCTTACGCTCGAGGGAGACAAGTTTTCCACATCGATGAACTGGGCTGTGTGGGTGGATGAATATCTGGAGAACTTTCCCCCTGATCCACTTCGGTACTACCTTGCAGCGAATGCCCCTGAAAACAAGGATGCTGATTTTTCTTGGAGGGCTTTTCAAGAACGGAATAACGAAGAGCTTGCCAATATTCTGGGGAATTTCTTTAATCGTACTCTGACTTTTGTCAAAAACTATGCGAATAATACGGTTTCTGCTGCCTCGTGGAGTGCGGAGGATGAGACCTTCTGGAAAGAGGTGAAGGAGAAGGTTTCTTTGTTTGCTTCCCTCTTGGGGCGTTTTCAGGTTCGAGAGGCTACAAAGGTAATGATGGATATAGCCCGTTTGGGGAATCGCTACTATGATGAGCAAAAGCCCTGGGTGATCCGCAAGGAAAATCCAAAGCGGCTTGAACAAGTGCTTTCGGTGTGTGTGCATCTCTGCCGTGTACTTGCCGTGGTGATGTATCCTATCATGCCTGATTCGGCAAGAAAACTGTGGAAGATGCTTGCTGAACCGCGGGATATTCTTCAGGAGCGATGGGATACGGTGGCTGATTATCGTATGCCAAAGCGTACTTTGGGAGAACCAGGTATTCTCTTTGTGAAGTATGATGATGCCATTATTCAGAAGCAGATTGATAGACTCTTGCAGAAATCGAAAAAAGCACAGGAGAAAACGATGGAAACACAGACTCAAGAAATGGTTACTATTGACGAATTTAAGCGCTTTGATTTGAGGGTGGCGGAGATTCTTGAAGTGATTGACATGCCTAAATCGAACAAGTTGTACAAACTGAGGGTAAAAGTAGGGGCAAAGGAAAAGCAGATTCTTGCTGGTATTAAGCAGCATTACAAGCCAGAAGATCTTGTTGGGAGGAAGATTGTGATCATTGACAATCTCCAACCAGCAAAACTCATGGGGGAGGTCTCTGAGGGAATGCTTCTTGCTGCCAGCGACGAGGGGAAGACGAAGGTGATTTTCCTCACTCCTGAACGTGATATTGAGTCGGGCGCAAAGATAAGTTAGAGGTAAGGAGTATATTATGAAGGTTCTTGTAGTTAATTGTGGGAGTTCGTCGCTAAAGTATCAGCTTATTGAGACGAAGTCATCAGTTGTTCTTGCCAAGGGGCTTGTGGAACGTATTGGTCTTGGAGAGGTTGAGTATTCGTTTACTCATGGAGAAAAGCCAAAGACAAAGGTATCTATTCAGGCAAAGAATCATACAGAGGCACTCAAAGAGGTGTTGTCGAAGCTTGTGGATAAGGAGTGGGGTGTTTTGGTATCTTTGGATGAAATTGAGGCAATAGGGCATCGTGTGGTGCATGGTGGGGAATCCTTCTACCATTCTGCCCTTATTACCGATGAAGTGATTAAAGCTATTGATGTGAATTGTGAGCTCGCTCCTCTTCATAATCCCCCCAATCTTCAGGGTGTTCTCGCTTGTAAGGAGGTACTCCCTACAAAGAAACAGGTTGCTGTTTTTGATACGGCATTTCATCAGACGATGCCAGAGCGAAGCTATATGTATGCTCTTCCCTATACCTACTATGAAAAGTATAAGATTCGTCGCTATGGGTTTCATGGAACATCGCATCGCTATGTTGCCATGAAAGCAGCTGAGTTTTTGTCAAAGCCACTCGAATCGATTAATCTCATTACCTGTCATCTTGGGAATGGTTCGAGTATTACAGCTATTGAAAAGGGGAAGTCGGTTGATACATCCATGGGGTTTACGCCGCTGGAGGGGGTTGTGATGGGAACACGCTCTGGTTCATTTGATCCTGCTGCTCTTCTCTATATCATGGAGAAGGAAAATCTTACGCCCAAGCAGATGTCGGATCTTTTGAATAAAAAGTCGGGACTTCTTGGACTTTCGGGTATTTCTAATGATATGCGAGAGATTGGGAGTGCTGCAGAACAGGGGAATCATCGGGCTAAACTGACGCTTGAAGTTTTGGTACATTCTATTCGAAAGTATATTGGTGCCTATATGGTGGAACTTGGTTCGGTTGATGCTGTTATTTTTACAGCAGGTATTGGTGAGAACGATTGGTTGGTGCGTGAGATGTGTATGGCGGGTATGGAGAACTGGGGTTTTGTGTTGGATAAGGAGAAAAACAAGGGTGTTCGGTCTACACTTGCTGATGTGAGCGCTCCCTCGTCTCGTTCCCGTATTTTGGTGGTGCCAACGAATGAGGAACTTATGATTGCTTTGGAAACGGAGTGGGTGATAGAGGGTAGGGAATAAATCCTTGCTTTGGGAGGGGAGGAAGCTATGAAACGATTGCTCCTTGTCATCGTTATGGTGACGGCTTCTGTGGTTGGCTATACTGAGGAGACGAATCGAGAAACCAATGGTTTTTTGGATAAGTTCTATCAGGAGGAAACACAGAAAGAAGCTCCAAAGGCCGTGGGAGAGGGATGGGGCTGGGTTGTCTTGCGCATTTTTTTCTATACGGCTATTTTTGCTGTGGGGGGATTTTTTCTTGTTCGCTATTTGGTGAAGAAGAGTGCTATTGAAACCACGGATGATGCATCGTTTATTCAGCTGATTGCCTTGAAACAAACAGGGCTTGGGGGATATCTTGAGGTGGTGAAGGTGGGGGCGAATTACTATCTTCTCTCACGGAGTGGAGATGGGGGGCTGAGGCTTATTGACAAGATTACTGACAAGGAGACCATTGATTATATTGAACTTCACAAGGATCAGCTGAGGCCAAAGCCTCAGGAGTTTATGAATCTCATGGAGATGTTTTCCTTTGTGAAGAGGGTGGATCGAACGAAGTATCTTCAGAGTCAGAAGGACAAACTCAAGAAACTCTGATGAAACGGGTTTATGTAGGAATGAGTGGCGGAGTGGATAGCTCTGCTGCTGCTTATCTTTTGAAAGAGGCTGGCTATGATGTTTGCGGGATAACCTTTGTCGCTGCTGTTGAAACGGGAACGAAGAAGTGTTGTAGTCTTGAGGAGATTGAGGCAGCACGAAGGGTTTGTCGGTTTCTTGGTATTCCTCATGAGGTTATTGATTTGAAGGATGTTTTTGAGGCACGGGTGATTCAGTATTTTGTGGCGAGTTATGAGGCAGGGTTGGTTCCAAATCCGTGCGTGATGTGTAATCGTTATATCAAATTTGGTGCACTTCTGGAAGAGGCTCTCGCTCGTGGTGCAGATAAAGTGGCAACAGGGCATTATGCTCGTGTGGAGGCTGTGGAGGATGGTTGGGGGCTTTTCCGTGGGAAGGACAAACTCAAGGATCAGTCGTATTTTCTTTCGTATGTGGAGAGGGAGATGCTTCCGTATGTGATTCTTCCCTTGGGAGGAATGGAGAAGTCAGAGGTGCGTGAACTTGTCCGTAGGGCTGGGTTGCCTCTCTCGGCAGATAAGGGGGAGAGTCAGGATGTTTGTTTTGTTCCCGGGGATTATCGCGAGTATCTTCGCAAAAGAGGAGTCAGGGAAAGGGAAGGGGAGTTTGTGCTGGATGGGAGGGTGATTGGGCATCATCGAGGGGTGGCATTTTATTCGTTGGGGCAGAGAAGGGGTTTGGGGGTTGCAGCGGGGAAGAGGCTCTATGTTCGCGAGGTGGATGCACGGAACAATCGTTTGGTTCTGGGAGATGCGCCTCAGAGTCGTGAATTGTGGGTGGGGAAGGTGAATGTTTTGGTTGATGATTTGAAGAATGGGCATTATGATGTGCTTCTTCGCTATCAGAGTTTTTTGACGGGGTGTGAAGTTTCTTGGGAGGGGGAGAGGCTTCATGTGGTGCTGGATGAACCAAGGGAGATTGTAACACCGGGGCAGTTTGCTGTGCTGTATGCTGGGGAGAGGGTTGTGGCATCGGGAATGATTGAGGAAACGAGGCTTCTGGATGCGGTATAAGTGGCTTGCTGAGGATTTCGTTGTTGAAGAGGTGATTGATCATCCCCTTTCATCGCATAGGGATCGGTATAAGGTTTTTGTTGTCGAAAAGAAAAATGTGGAAACATTTCAGTTTCTCCAAAGTCTTGCCAAAAAACTTCGCATTCGCTCATCTGATATTGGGATTGCTGGGATTAAGGATACAAGGGCTCTTGCGAAACAGTGGATGAGTGTGCCTGCATCGGTGGGGATGATGCCTGTGATGCAGGGGGTGAACTTTTCTTTTTTGGGGTATTCTTCGGAGGAGGTGTCTTTGCGAAGTTTACGGGAGAATCGTTTTGTTCTTACGGTGAGGGAGATAGAGGAGGAAGAAAAGCAGGAGGTGGAGGATAGGTTGTTGCATATTATGAAGGAGGGATATCCAAATTATTTTGATGATCAGAGATTTGGCTCTTATGTTGATGGAAAGTGGGTTGGAAAGCTCATTTTTCAGGGGAAAATGGAGGAGGCCTTGTATCTTTTGATGAAGCTTCGATTTTCGGAAGCGTTTTTTCGTTATGTGGAGCAGCACTGGGGGGATTGGAAGGAGTGTCTTGAATTGGCAAGAAAAAGGCATCATCGTGAGGGCATGAGGGTATTTGGTTTTTTGAGTAAAGAGGGGCATGAAAAAGGTTTTCGTCATGCAGTGGGGCTCTTTGATCATCGTTATCTCATTCTGGTGGTGAATGCGTATCGAGGGTATCTCTTCAATCGGTATCTCTCTCGTCAGTGTGAGGGGGGAGAGGGGGTTTTTCTTCCAACGTGTGCTGGGGATGTGTTCTTTCCGGTGCGTAAGCCCATACTGCCAGAGGAGGGATGGTTGCTTGCTTATGATGGGGAAGGGAGAAAAAGAGGGTATGAGGAGATTCTTCAGGAGGAGGGGCTTGCGTTGAAAGATATGAAAGTTCGGGGGATTTATGGGGTGGTGGTTCATGCAAGTCCACGCCCCTTGTGGGTAATGCCTGTGCTGGAAAGCTACTCTTGGGGAAAGGATGAGGTTTTTGTGGAGAAGAATAAACTTTTGATGAGTTTTCGGCTTCCGCCGGGGAGTTATGCAACTTGGGTGTTGAAGTGGCTTGCCTATGGGAAAGAAAAAAAGAAACGGACAACCTGAGGTTGTCCGTTTTGGGCAGGGTTGGATTCGAACCAACGAAGGCAAATGCCGGCAGATTTACAGTCTGCCCCCTTTGGCCACTCGGTTACCTGCCCGATAGATGAGGGATATAGTATAGCATATTTTGGCGAAAATGTCAAGTATGCGAATTTGTCGTGCCAACAAAAAAAGAGGCCACTCACCGCAAAAATGAAGAGGAAATTTTGCAGTGGATAAAACTTTTTGTTTTGCCTACAATTTTTCCGCTTTTTTGTCCGGGGCAGCAAAAGTATGCAAGGAAGACGTCTTTCACTAGCTATTTACTTGTTTCAGTTCATTCTCACCATCGGAAACAAAAAGCTGAAACAGGGGAATAGCATCTTGTCTCAATGTGCGATAAGTGAGGAGGAGATGAATTCTCCTGTGTACGTATCTCAGCGCTCTGTGTAAGTTTTTTGGTAGCACTGAAACAAAAAAAGAGCATGCGTTTGCGAGGTGCGATAAATAAGGAGCTCGTGTTGGTATGGGTATTTCCTTGTTTCAGTTTTGGCAAGCCGCAAAAAGACTTCAGCTGAAACAGGGAAATAACGCCTTTTTCAAGGTGAAATAGATAAGGAGCAAAGCTTGGTTTTATTCTCCTTGTCTTTAGTTTTTTCTCCGATGGGGAAGCCCAAACTGAAACAAGGAAAGAGCTGTAGGGCTTGAAGGCAACACCTGCCAAGTTTTCCCCGCTGAGCTCGTTTCTATTCCTCTTTTTCTCATGTGCGATGGGGATGGTTTTTTTGATTTTTTCTCTCTTTTTTCCTATAATAAATGGGAATGAGGAGAGAATCATGCAGAAGAAACCGTGGCAGTTGGGTGTGTTTATTACCGTGATTGTTCTCGCTCTTGTGTCGGATCAGGTGACAAAGGCAATGGCGAAGGAATGGCTCCCTCGTGGGGAAGTGATTTCTGTTGTAGGGGATATTTTTGTGCTCATGTATGCTGAAAACGAGGGGGCTTTTTTAGGGCTTGGTGCCCAGCTTCCTCCCGTTGTGAGAACGTGGGCGCTTGTTGTTTTTCCCACTGTGCTTTTGGTTGTTTTTATTGTTGGTTTGTTTCTTCGGGAGAAGAATCCATCTCTTCTCCATGTGCTGACTATGGCCTCGATTGTGGGAGGTGGACTGAGCAATTTGATTGATAGGTTGCTTTATGAGGGGCGTGTGATTGATTTTATGAATTTTGGTATAGGGCGTGTTTTGAGGACAGGGATCTTGAATGTGGCAGATCTCTGGATTACCTTTGGTGCTCTTGTGCTGGTTATTGGTGAACTCGTGATGGAAAAAAAAGCAAATGGAAAATAACCGTTCATGAATGTGAAACAGAATCTTCGTATTTGTGTTGATGCTCGCCCACTTCGGAGTAGGGCAGGGATTGGCCGGTATACGCGGGAGATGGTAGCGGCTCTGAGTCAAATCCCCGATGTAGAGCTTGTTTTGGTTTCCCATAGGAAAATAGAATGGCCATCGCATCCAAGAGTAAAGGTAGTGGTGGAGGATAGTTTCCGTTGGCTTCCAGGAAGTGTGTGGTTCCTTTTTCGAGGAAAGCAACTGGCTCACTTTTACAACTGTGATGTGCTTTGGGGAACGCAGCATTTCTTGCCTTTTTTGGGTAGGAAACGCATTCCCATGGTGGTGACGTGGCATGATGTGGTGTGGAAAATCCTCCCTCAAACCATGAAATGGTGGAATCGTTTTGTGAATAATCTTTTTGCCCATGAGGCGGTGAGGGTTGCTGACAGGATTGTAGCGGTTTCAAAGACTACGGAGGAGGATTTGCTTCGTTTTTATCCCCAAGCGAAAGGTAAAACGGTTGTGGTGTATGAGGGGAAGAGTATTGCTCTTTCGCCTGCTGTGAAGCCTCGCTTGGAGGGGGAGTATCTCTTTCTTTTGGGTTCTCTTGAACCGAGGAAGAATATAGTCTCGGTATTGGAGGCTTTTGCTCTTCTGATTCAAAAAAAAGAGTTTTCTTCCTATAAACTGGTTGTTACTGGTTCAGAGGGTTGGAAAAATCAAGAAATCTTTGCTGTGCTTCGGAGGGGGAAAAGACTGAGGGATGCTGTTATTTTTACGGGTTTTGTTTCTGATGAGGAGATCTTGGGCTATTTTGCCAGTTGTTCACTTTTTCTTTTCCCTTCTCTCTATGAAGGGTTTGGGCTTCCTCTTGTTGAGGCGGAGGGGATTTGTCCTGTGGTGGCGAATGATATTCCTGTTTTTCGTGAACTTTCTCGTGTGTTTGATCATCTTCTCTTCTGTAATTTTTCTGCTTCACCAGAGGAGATTGCCCATTCTTTGCAAACAATTCTCACGAGTAAGCGTGATATTCTTCGCTTCAAAGCAGGATGGAGAGAGGTCTTTACATGGGAATATGCTGCCAAGGCACTGGTAAAGGAGATGCGTCTTGTTGTCGAAGGGGGGTCTCGTGGTGAATAAACTGTGGGGAGTCTTTTGGGAAAAGATCCAAGGATTGTTTCATCACGAGGAGAAGCGTCGAGTGCTCTCTAATTTCTTTTTTCTTTCGATTCTTCAGGCGGCGAATTATCTTTTGCCGTTGATTACGCTTCCCTATCTCACGCGCGTATTGGGGCCGTCGTATTTTGGGCTTTTGGGGGTGGCTTTGTCGTTGGTTGGTTATTTTAATCCCATTACGGAGTTTGGCTTTGGTCTTACGGCAACACGAGAGATCTCTATTGCCAAAAATGACCACAGCAAGATTTCAGAGATTTTTAGTGCGGTAATGGTTCTCAAGATTCTTTTGACGATGTTGTCTTTGGGGATTCTTTTGCTCTTGCTTGCACTAATTCCGCAGTTTGGTGCCCATCGCTGGCTTTATCTGGCAACTTTTGGGATTACGGTAGGGAATGCGCTTTATCCTAGTTGGTTTTTTCAGGGGATGGAAGAGATGCAGTACATCACTCTGATGAACATCACGGCAAAGGCGATCTTTACCCTTCTGGTGTTTTTTGTTGTGCGTTCAAGTAATGACTATCTCTTTGTTCCTATTCTTCAGTCACTGGGCTGGCTTGTGGCGGCACTGATTGCTCTTGTGATTGTAAAGAGGAGGTTTTCTCCTTCTTTTTTCATTCCGTCGAGAAAGGTGTTGTGGTATTATCTTCGGGAAAGTTTTCCTATCTTTCTTTCAAGTTTGATTAGCAGTGTGTATATCATTTCAGCGCCTTTGTTTCTCTCGTTTTTTGTGGCTCCAGAAGAGGTGGGGTATTTCTACGGGGCAACTCGTCTCATTGATCCCTTGAAATCCCTTCTGGGACCTGTGAGTAGTGCTCTGTATCCCTACCTGAGTCAAAAGGCATACTATCAAAAGGAACGTTTTGCCTTTCTTGTGAAGAGGCTTTCGCTCATTTTTGGGGCAGGGGCTCTCGTGGTTTCCCTAGGGCTTTTTGTATTTGCTGGGTTGATTATTCGAATTGTGTTGGGGAGTCAGTATGGACCTTCGGTACTTCTCTTTCGTATTCTTTCGTTTGTTTTTTTCTTTGTTGCTTTGAGTACGGTCTGGGGGGTGCAGACCCTTCTTCCATTGAATAAGAAAAAAGAGTTCACATTTGCTCTTACCGGTGGGAGTGTGCTTTTTGTGCTTCTTTCACTGGTGCTTTTGCCATGGCTGAAGACGGTCGGTATGGCAATGAGTCTCGTGGCGACAGAAGCAAGTATTGCTCTCTTTATGTTTTTTGCCCTGCGGGATTTTTTGTTTTCAAAAGAAAAGGAGGCAAAACTATGAGGATTACTTTTCTTTTTCCAGGTTATTCGGTAACGGAGGGAAAGAGATTCTATCTTTAAGAAAATATGAATGAGGAGGGAGTATGATGAATCTAAGGGTTTGTGTTCTCACGGTGACCTATGGGAGTCGTTTTCATCTCGTGCAGCAGGTTGTGGAGAGGTGTTTTGAAGAGGGGGTGAGTCATGTTGTTGTGGTGGACAATGCCTCTCATGAGGAGAGTCGAAGTCAGCTTGTTCAGTATGCCAAGGGTCAGGGAGAGAGGATGACGCTTCTTCTTCTTGATGCCAATTTTGGTTCTGCTGGTGGGTATAAGCGGGGACTTGAGAAAATCCACAGAGATATTGATTGTGAGTATATATGGCTTTTGGATGATGACAATCTTCCGGAAAAAGGGTGTCTTGAAAAGCTTCTTCTTGCCAATGCCTATCTTTCTGGGCTTTCGTATCCCTATGCTCTTCTCTGTCATCGACCAATGGAATTAGTGAGCCGGATGGCGTTATATCACCCAGTGGATTTCACCATAAAGAACAATGCTTTTGCGGCCAACAATATTTTGAGGAAATTACCCAGATTTTGGGAGAAGCTTTTTCCAAAACCAGGAAAAGAAAACACGCAGATTTGCTTTCCTTTGGGTATCACTGATGCTGCTCCGTATGGTGGATTTTTCTTTTCAAAGTCATGGCTTGATAGTATAGGCTATCCCCGTGAAGACTTTTTTACCTATGCAGATGATATAGAGTATACTTATCGAGTAACCCAGAAGGGTGGGGCGATTTATCGCTGCTCTGAGGCAAGGATAACGGATATTGATTGGAGTGGTACTCCGCATACTCATAGGCATTTTCTTCTTGATCCGAAAGCCTCAGAGTTTAAGTTATACTATTATCTTCGCAACAGTGTTTTTCTTTTTTCTCGTTTGTTTAAGACAAATGGGTTTATTTATACAGTGAACATGGTGCTATGGTGGATTTGGCTTATTCTTCGTGCTCTTCCACACTTACCCTTGTTTTTCAAACGACTTCCCATGATTCTTCGGGCTATTCATGATGGCCATAAGGGGAAGTTAGGGAAGACGCTTTAGCGTGATGGAGGAAACGAGGCAAGCGTTTCAAAGAATTTCTTGCGATACGGTTGAGGGGCAAACCTTTTTGCCTTGTCGAGGGCATTTTGGATAATGTTTTCTCGGAGGGTTGGGTTGGCACGGAGGTGTTCGATGATAGCTATCACTGAAGCCCTATCAAACGGTTTCACAAGAAAACCGTCCCAGCCATGCTTTATAATCTCGGGGAAAGCGCCGCTCTCAAAGGCGATCACAATTTTGCCATAGGACATCATTTCAACGAGGGCGAGTCCAAAAGCCTCACCCATAGCTGGAAAGATTACAATATCTCCATATCGGGCTGCTTCCTCAGGGGGTAGCCAACCAAGGTCTTTGTTGGGGGGAACAGCAACGGGTTTTGAACACCCCTTAGTGCTGCCAATATAGCGAACATCGTAGGGTAGGCTTTCGAGAAAGAGGGGATTTTTGTAAGACTCGTAGCGGCCAAAGTAGAGAATAAAATTGTGTTCTGCCTTGATGGGCTGAAATCGGGAGTTGATAGGGTTGAGGAGTATGGTGATGGGGATTTTTTTGCTTGCCAGTCGATAGAGAGGGTCGCTTTCGAATCGTTTTTTCACAAACTCGCTGATGGCAAGAATGCCGTGGAGTTTTTGATAGCAAGCGAAATCCCATGGTATGAGTGAGATGTTTTTTCTCAGGAGATGTTCTTTTGATTGCATATGCCAGAGAAGAGTGGCCCCTCTTTGGGAGAGGGGAAGGGCAAGTTGTCGAATCGCCTCCATGCTATCAAAAAGCACAATATCCCCTGCAGAAATGCTTTCTTTGTTAAAGGCAGCGCTTTCCTTCCAAAGGGGTTTTGTCTTGTTTTCATAGGTTCGCCATTCTTTGTGAATGATGTGAGAAACAAGGGGATGGGTTTGGTTTTCCCAGATGTTTCTAGCAAATGATGAGTAGTGAAGGAAAACAGGGAAGGGAACATCGGCGAGGATAGTTTTCCAGAGAGTGGTTCCACCCCCGATGGCGTTTTGGGTTCCGCTGAAAATAAAATGTATGCGTTGCATGGTTTATTTTTCCTTTTGGGAGAGAATTTCTTGCATGAGAGAAAGCTTTTGAGAGGCTACAGCGGGAATAGAAAAGTTTTTCTGAATTCTTTCGATGACTTCGGTGGCTATATTGTCTTTTTTCCATTTTCCTTGTGCGAATTGGAGAAAAATATCCAGGAGTTTATCGACATCTCCTTCAGGGAAAATCCAATCACTTTTGCCGATCACATAGGGAATTTCTCCAGAAGAGGATCCAATAACGGGTGTTCCACACGCCATTGCCTCAACAATCACCCGTCCAAACTGCTCGATCCACCACGATGTGCTTCGCGATGGGAGGACAAGGACATCAATTGCATTGTAGAAAAAGACGAGATCTTCGACAGGGCGGGGAGAAAGGACGTGAACATGGCTTTGAAGGGATGGAGAACGCAAGAGAAGGGAGAATTGTGAGGCGTACTCTTCTGCCATTTTTCCAAGAATATAGAGATGCGCTTCGTTTCCTTGATCGAGGAGGTGCTGAAGAGCAGCCAAAGCAGTGTCCAACCCCTTTTCAGCAGTAATTCTGCCCACATAGCCAATACGAAGGGCAGGATGGTTTATTTCGGGGAAGACCCTTTCGGCTTTCTCTTTGTCAACTTGGTGAAAGATCTCTGTGTCAACAAAGTAGGACGTCTTCCACTGTTTTCCACAAAAGCCTTTCTGTTTGTAGAGGTCAATTCCAGCAGTAGGAACAGAGGCAATTCCGTGGATATGCTGGAAAACAAAGCGCTCTGTTTGGCGATAGAGCCAGGGGTGGTGTGTGTTCATATTTTCGGCGCTCTCGACGATAACCTTGCTTTGAGGAGAAAAGAGTCGGATCAAAGAAACCGTCTGAAAGCAGGCCAGGGAGTAAGGTTCCTCGTTGATGTAGACAACCTCTGGTCGAAGTGTTTTTAGAAGGTGTATCATTTTGCCCATGGAGAGGAAAAAGAAACTCCGAATGTGATTTCGGAATGCCACCCGAAGAGGGTATATCTTGTAGCCATTTTCTTCATGGGTAGTACATCGTTGATCTCGAGACGCCTCTGTCCAGCGATGGGCAGTGATAAGGTGTATCTCGTGCCCTTGTTTTGTCATCGCGGCAAAGATTTTTCTGTACGCTTTCTCTACAGCGCCGTGCCAGATATAGAGAATTTTCATTGTTTTTCTCCTTTTGAGAATGTACTCTCTTTTCCAAGCCACCATCCTATGAGAAACAAGAGAATAGCTATTGTGATACCGATGGGGCGGGTTTTTATCATTTGGCAGTAACGGCGGATAGGATAGGTACCGAGGAGGATCCTTCCTTCCCATCTGGTTCTCTGTGGGGAGAACGAGATGGGGAAGTATCGGGTGTCCTTTACTTTTCCCAAACTGGTGTACCACTCGAGAGAATCAAGACGGAGGGTGTTGGTTTGGGAAGCATTGGTTACATAAAAGCTTAGGAGGAGATGATAAATACCATGTTCTTGAGGGTTTCTTGGCACCCAGGGAGCCATATCTTCGAGAAGGAGTCTTCTGAGACGGAGGGGGTTTTTTAAGGAGCGAAGTTCCTCCTGGGTACGGGGAGAGATCCACGCGAGGTTGGTTTGTGCATTACTCCAGAACGATGTGTCATCAAGGAGGGAGTTGATTGCCGAGAGAAGGTGTTGTGGTGAGTTGGTAAAGAGCGAATCGTGAGTAGCAAGCGCTTCTTCAAGATGTTTGAAAAGGGTGTATTCAATGGAATTTGTTGCTTTCTGGCTCTCCAGAACATTTTTCCAATCGAGATAGGATTCCCAGAGGATATTTGTTTCTTCTGGAAGAAAGAATCTTTCGGAGATATTTGTTCGTTTTTCGTAAAAATCGAATGAGGCGATCCCATTGGAGAAAATGAGAGGGATACCATCAAATCCGCCATGTAATTCCCTCCCTGTATTGTACCACAAAGTGCTTTTGGGGGTTTCATCTCCATGGTGTATGGTAACACTTCCACCATACAATTGAACCACAATCGGTTGAGCAACAAAACCTACAATACCAACACTGGAGAGAAGAATTCCAGTCAAAAAAGACTTCGACCATCTTGTGAGAGAAGGCAAAATCGTTGGAAGAACAGCTACAGGCTGGGAAGATTTGCTCAAGGCGAAAATACCGCAGGCAAAAATCGCTATGGAATTCCATACATACACGCGAAGGAGGTTCTGATTGAACATGAGGAGAAAAAATTGAAGAAATAACCCGCCAGCAAGGGCAATTATCCAGGCTTTGTTTTGGGGGGATGACTTTTTCAGCATGTTTTTTAACCATCGAAGTGCACTGACGAAGAGAGCCCCAAGAAGAAAAAAGCCTACAACTCCCCATGCCGCTATGACTTCAAGCCATACCATTGCACCTTCGAAGGGTTTGATAATGCTGTTACTTTGTGGGGGTGTGTCGAGCCAGGAGGCTGCGATATCTGTGGATACACCACCAAGGGAAACCCCTGTGATGGGGTGACGAAAGAGCACTTCGAGAACGTTACGGATACCCTCCATGCGATCGTTGTAAGAGTAGATGAAGATCTTTTTAAGAAGAAGCTCGAGTTGGTTCCATTTGAAAAGAAGCAAGAAACATCCTATGGCGAGGAAAACTCCCCCAGCTATGCCCAGGATGATGTTTATTTTTTTCTTGGTGATAATCTTTTTCTTTGAGAGCCAGTATATTCCTTCGATGGTGGCAACTCCAGCAATAAACAGAATAAGAGCCAACCATCCCATTCGAGAGGTTGAAAGTGCTACCATCGTGATACTGAAGAGAAAAAGAAGGGCCAAGAGAGTTTTCTCGAGATGATTTTTGGCCTGGCGAAACCATACCCAGAGGAGGGGAGGAAGAGTAATCAGGTAGGTGGCATAGTAGGAGGGTTCGTAGTTCCATCCGTTGGCTCTTTGGATGAAGAGCCTTCCTACTTCGAGTTCTCCCTGGGTTTTCCAGGGGAAAGATCCGTTGATGGTAAGGGATGGGATAGCCCATTGAAGCCACCCCACAATAAGGCTAGGTAGGAAGGAAACTATAAAGAGAAAAAGCATCCAGGGAAAGAGGCTTTTATCCTCCTCACTCCATACAAAAAGTGCTATAACCCATCCCGTAAAGATGAGCAACCACACCGCATAGGCAATGCTTCTGAGGGGAAAAACGGAGAGAGGGCTAACAAAGGCATTCCACACGGCAATGAGGAGAAGGTACCATATCCACGGAGGCAGAGGAAAACGGAAGGTGCGAAGGCGTTCAAGAACAAACCATCCGAGCATAATCATCATGACAAGGATGGCAAACCGAACATTGAATCCCCCAATGGAGATATTAAGCCATATATCCATAGAAGAGGTAACACTGACGAGAAAGAAGCCTGTGAGGATACCAATTTGTTTATACTTTTGGTTCATAGATTTTTCCTCTTATGTATTCAAACCCTACACCAAGGGCACAGGCAAGGGAGAGAAGGAAAAGAACCCACTGAATGCGTTTTTTCGTCATGAGGGGTTGGATTCGGATGAGAGGCCCATGCCACTGATCCTCAAAAAAAACAAAGAGAAGTGTTTCTTCGAACTTTTGGAGATCCTCGGGCGAGGGAAGATTGACAAACTCAATAATGAGGTTAGTCTCCTGTCGGAAGGTATACTGCATATTGGTTGGGGAAAAAGCCATTGACAGAAGTGCAACAGACTGTTCCCATCTCTCATAGTCTCGTGGGGACAATGCTAGCGGGAGAGTATAACTCAGGCGGTAGCGACGAAATTCAATACGGGAAATCTCTGTGAGCACACTGAGAGCAAAGTAGACAACAACACCTATACTTGCCATAAGGAGCAATGCCCGAATGAGGAAAACAACCTTGGTGTATTTCATAGTTTCTCCTGTTGAAAGAGTGCCCATTTTTCTGCCACATAATGAGCAAATTCTTTTTCAAACCGTTGGCGACTGAACTGAAGGGCATATGAGCGGATTTTTTGGGGGTCGAAGGAGGTTTCGATTTGTTCAAAACGTTGAAGAGCACGGGCAAGATCTTCGGTGGTTTGTTGATCGAAGTGAACACCCGTGACCCCATCGAGAACCGTTTCTTTGGTGCCCCCCTTTCCCAAACAGATAACAGGCGTGCCACATGCCATAGCCTCCACCGGCACAATGCCAAAATCCTCTTCGGCAGCGAATACGAAGGCTTTTGCTCGTTGCATGAGGTCAATGAGGACAGCATCAGTCTGGTAGCCCAGAAGTTCAATAGTTTTTCCAGCAAGGGATTTGATCTTCTTTTCGTCGGGTCCCGTTCCCACTACAACAAGTTTTTTCCCGAGTTTTGTAAAGGTTTCAACGATAAGATCAATTTTTTTGTAGGGCACCATGCGGGAAGCAGTGAGATAGAAATCTTCCTTGGTTTCACGTAAAGTGAATTTGTCTACATCAACAGGGGGATAGATAACATCGGCTGTAACACCGTATACTTTTTTAATGCGGCGGGCAATATAGTGGGAGTTGGCAATATAGTAATCAACACGGTTAACGGTGGTGCTGTCCCATTGGCGGATGGAGTGAAGGATTTTTTTGGCGAGAAGACCTTTGAGACCGTGGTCAAGACCGCTTTCTCTGAGGTATTGATGGTAGAGATCCCATGCGTATCTCATGGGGGTATGCACGTATGAAATATGGAGTTGACCGGGGTGGGTTAAGACGGCTTTGGCAACGGCATGGGAGGAGGAGAGGATGAGATCGTACGAGGAGAGATCAAACTGTTCGATGGCAAAGGGGAAAAAGGGCAGGTAGCTTCGGTACTTCTTGCGAGCAAAGGGGAGATGCTGGATGAATGATGTGTGGGCATGCTTCCCCTTGAGGATGATATCCCTATCTCTGTCGTTTAAAAAATCTATGAGGCTATAGATATCGAGATCGTCCCAAATGTTGGTGATACTTTCAACACATTTTTCTGCCCCTGCATAGACAGAAAACCAATCGTGCACCAAGGCTTTTTTGATAGTGGAGAGCGACATGTTTTCTCCTTATTGTGGATAAAAACTCTACCTGTTTATATTATACCGTCATGAAGAGGAAAAATCAACTTCGGTAGGTGTGTGGAGAGAGGGAGCATGTGCCGTGTCAAGAAAAAGAGAATGAAAAACTTTTTGTGTTTTTCTCCCACCATCTTTTTTTGCTTTCTTTGTCTGGGGTGGGGAAGTCTACAAAAAATGTCCTTTCTGTGCTTTTCTTAAGGAAATTGAGTTATTCATATCAAGAGCGGGGGGATTAGTTGCTATTACCTTATCTCAGTTTTTTTCAAACATTGAAAGACTTTAGCTGAAACAAAGCAATAACAGCTTTTTCGAGGTGAAATACATGAGGAGCAAAGCCTGGTTTTGCTCTGTACTTGTCTCAGTTTTCTCACAATGCAAAAAGCGTTCAGCTGAAACAGGGTAAGAGCATTTTTTCACGGTGCGATAAGTGAGGAGCAAAACTTGCTTCTGCTCTTTATTTTTCTTAGTTTGCTGTCGTCATGGGGAAAACCAAGCTGAAATAAGTAAAGAGGGAAAGTGTTGAAAGGTAGCGAATGGCAAATTTGGTGCACAAGATTTCAGTTGGAGGGGTATTCTTTTTCAAAGTTGCTCTACCATTTGGGGTGATAGAGGGGCTAAGATTTGATTTTTTTGTGAATTTTCCTTATAATTGTCATTATAGTGAATGGGTTAAAGGGAGAGGTGCTATGAAGTTTACGGTCAATCGGGATGAGTTTTACAACTTGCTTTCTGTCGCCAATGAGGTGGTGAGCCCGAAGAATCCGCTAGCTATTCTTGTGAATATCTATCTTTCAGTGGATGAAGAAGGCAATGTACTTATACAGGGATATAATGGGGAGCATGGTGTAAAGCTTGAAATGACGGGACAGGTTGACCAGAGTGGCACGATTCTTCTCCATGCCCGTAAGCTCTATGATATCGTCTCTAAGATAACCACACCACATATTTCTATTTTTACCGAAGAAAATAATCCCTATGAAGTTGTTATCTCTTCTCCAGAAGACAAGCATATTCTCTACAAGTTGCATGGGAGTAATGCCGATAATTTCCCAGCCTTTCAGGAATACACATGGGAGAACTATGTTGTCTTGAGTCAGGAGACAATGAAAGAACTCATTGATATGACGGAATATGCTGTGGCCGAGGATACAGCCAAAATATTTTTTATGGGCTATTATATCGAAGAAAATGTTCCAGGATGGATTACCTTTGTGACCACCGATGGAAGACAGCTTGCCTTGCTCTCTCGCGAGTATGAAGATAAAAAGGGCGAATGTCAGTGGAATGTGCTTATCCCCGGGAGCTTAATCAAGGTGGTGAAGAAGGCTCTTTCCACGGGGGAGGTGCGACTTGCTATTCGGGGTCAGAATGTATTTTTTAAGATAGGTAACATTTATTTCTTTTCGGGTCTTCTTGATGGAAAGTTCCCAAATTATCGGGATGTTCTTCCTTCAACGATTAATTACACGGTGGATATACCTACAGCAGAGTTTCGTAAGAATCTTGAACGTGTTGCGGTAATGACAGAGGGAGAGGTGCCCAAAATTATCTGTGAGATTGAGCCAGGTGTGTTGCACTTGAAGACAAGACACTCCATCTATGGAGAAGCAACTGCTTCGTTTGAGGTGGAGTATACAGGAGAGCCATTGCAGCTTGGCTTTAATGGTAAGCATCTCATGAACTTTTTGCGGGTGGTGAAAGCTGACAAGATTTCCCTTCAGATGAAGTCTGTAGAAAGTCCCGTGCAGTTTACTCTGAAGAGTGATGAGCACTTTATTTATATTGTTATGCCTATTCGTAACTTTTAAATGAGCGTTTATTTGCACTTTTTCGCAGTTTTGTATATAATAACGCTCATCATAACATGCTAAAGGAATATAAATACAAAGGAGGATAGAGTAATGGCTGTAAAAGTCGGTATTAACGGTTTTGGCCGTATCGGAAGAATGGTGTTTCAGGCTCTCTGCGATCAGGGGCTTCTTGGTAAGGATATTGATGTTGTGGCTGTTGTGGATGTGGGGACTGATGCAGACTATTTTGCTTATCAGATTAAGTACGACTCGATCCATGGCAAGTTCAAGCACAAGGTAGAGACGGCAAAGTCTGATCCTTCTCGCGAAGAGGCTGATATTCTGATTGTGAATGGCCACAAGATTAAGTGTGTTCAGGCAGCAAAGAGCCCTGCTGAACTTCCTTGGAAGGAACTGGGTGTTGAGTATGTTATTGAGTCAACTGGTTTGTTTACTGATTCTGAGAAGGCAAAGGGGCATCTTGATGCTGGTGCTAAGAAGGTTATTATTTCCGCTCCAGCCAAGGGAGATGTTAAGACCATTGTGATGGGTGTAAACGAGCATGAATACGATCCTAAGGCTCACAACATTGTTTCCAATGCTTCCTGTACAACCAACTGTCTTGCTCCCCTTGTTCATGTGATTCTCAAAGAGGGGATTGGTATTGAGACTGGATTGATGACAACCATCCACTCCTATACTGCTACACAGAAGACTGTGGATGGTCCTTCCAAGAAGGATTGGCGTGGTGGTCGTGCAGCAGCTATCAATATTATTCCTTCGACCACTGGTGCTGCAAAGGCTGTGGGTGAAGTGCTTCCTGCAGTAAAAGGAAAGCTCACGGGTATGTCTTTCCGTGTTCCTACTGCTAATGTTTCTGTAGTTGATCTTACCTTCCGTGCTGCTCGTGACACTTCTATCGAAGAGATTGACAGTCTTCTCAAGAAGGCTTCTGAGACATATCTCAAGGGAATTCTTGGTTATACCGATGAGGAGCTTGTTTCTACTGACTTTATCCATGATTCTCGCTCTTCTATATATGATTCTCTTGCAACCCTTCAGAATAACCTTAAGGGAGAGAAGCGCTTCTTCAAGATTGTGTCTTGGTACGACAATGAGTGGGGTTATTCTAACCGCGTTGTTGACCTTCTCCGCTATATGATTTCCAAGGACAAATAAGACCTGCTGGTGACTCAATGGGCTACCCTGAAATGGGTAGCCTTTTTTGTTATGGGCTTGAGTTTTTGTTTTTTTTACCGATAAGAAATGAAAAGAATGAAGGAGGTAGGGTATGAAATTTGGAGAGGTGCTCCTTCGCCTTAATCTTATTACCGAGAAACAACTTCAGATGGCGCTTGAGGAACAGGAGTATAATATTCAGACGACAAATTATACAGAACCTATTGGGCATATTCTTCTTCGCAATGGTGTGATTACATCAGAGCAGCATGAGGAAGCTCTTCTCTTCTACTTTCGGCAGTTGGCAGAAGATCCATCTGAACCTGCCTATGTGAGGGAAACAGCCAAGGTTGCCTGTAAGGCGCTAGAGAAATCAGTTTCAGATGGGAAAACCCTCTCTGAAGAGACCAAGATAGCCATTCTTAAACAAATCAAGGAATATGAAGAGCGTATTGCCTATCTGGAGAAGTCGCTTGCAGCGTTGAATGACATGGATCCTTCTCCTGTGGTTTCCGAGTCTTTGGATCGGGAAAATAAAGAACTCAAAAGCTTGATTCAGAAGATTCAGAATCTCAGACATGATCTTGAGGTTTTTAGCCAATGAAATGGGAGAGGCTTTTCGGGCTTCTTCTTTTGTTTCTTCTCCTGATGGGGCAAAAGCGGAGTTTTAGCTATATGGGGCTCACGCTTGGTCAGACCCAGCAGCAGGCAGAGGAGATTATTTCTACGAGTGAAGATTTTAAGATTGATGAAGCGCGGTATTTTGGGAAGATTAATGAACAGACTCCTTTTATTCTCAAGGCAACCTACAAGCCGTTTATTAACAATCTCTATATGCAGTTCTATTCCAATGTTTGTTTTCATATTACGATAGAGTACAATTCGAATTATTTTGATTATCTTTCGCTTGCGGAAAAGCTTGAGGATATCTACGGAAAACCATCCCTGCGAACGGCAACATTTGCGGCTTGGTATGGGGTTTTAACCAATGGTACACGGGGGGAGAATGGAGAGGTTGATGTGAGACTTCAGCTTGAGGCTCCTTCAACGGTAAAGGTTTATGATTATGTGCTGATGAAGAAAATGAATGCGGAGTTGAGTAATATCATCTTTTTGATCACAAATCAAACCATCATTGAGACGGAAAAGCGTCGTCTGATGAATGAATTGTAATCTCTGCTGATTCAAGGTCAAAAAGCTCCTGAAAAGCGTATGCGAAAAGCTCTGTTTCCTTATCACAGTTTGCTTCCGTTTTGGGGAAAGTCTGAGACAAGGAAACAAAAGCATTCGTTGGCTATGCTTGCCTTTACAATTCAACGCACGAGGTTTTGGGTAAAGTTTTTATCGTTTTGTTTTCAGAGCCGCGCTGTGAAATGCTTGGTTAATGGTTCTTTTCTCGTGCAATCTCTACACGGATGGTTTTGCCTTTGTACTTTTGGCGATCAAGTCGGGAGAGAAATTCATCGAGTCGCTCTCGTGGTACATCCACAAATGAGAAGCTTTCTCTCATGGTAACGCGCCCCAATTCTTGGCTTCGAATACCTGTGGTGTTGGCTATCCATGAGAGGAATGTTTTGAGATCGAGGGATTCCTTTCCAATGGTAAGAAAGAGCCGTACGGTATCGCCTTCTGGGGTTGTTTCCTCGTTTTCTTGTGGTTCGCCCATGATCATTTTGAGAAGCGCTGCGGCGATCTCGACAGATTCATACTGTGAGAGACCTTCTGTGATGATCTCCATATATTTTTCCAGTCCGCCTTCCTCAATGGTGGAGGAAATTTCTTCAAGAACAGCTTGTGTCTGGATCTTCTCAATATCTTGAAGAGTGGGGAGGCGCTTTCGTTCAATGGATGTTTTGATGTAACGTTCGATTTCTTTGAGTCGGCGGATTTCACGAAGGGTGACAAAGGTAACAGCTGTTCCTTCGCGTCCTGCACGGGCAGTTCTTCCGATGCGGTGAACATAGTATTCTTCATCCTGGGGGAGGTCATAGTTTACCACGAGGTCAATGTTCTCAATATCCAGTCCGCGAGCGGCAACATCGGTGGCAAGAAGAATATCAAAGTGTTGTGCTCTGAATCGTTTCATCACAAATTCTCTTTGTGTTTGTTTCATGTCGCCATGAAGGGCTTCTACTTCATAGCCGGCAGCATGGAGCTTCTCCTTGAGCTCCTCGACTTTGATTTTTGTGTTGACAAAGACCACTGTTTGTGTAGGGTTGTAGTAGTCGATGATGCGGGTGAGGGCTTGGGGTTTGTCTGATTCTTTTACTTCATAGTAGAACTGCCGAATATTTGGGACGGTCAATTCCTTGTGGGGAATGGTGACGAAGCGTGGTTGAGCGACAAAATCATTGACGAGCTTTTTAATTTCTGGTGAAAGGGTTGCTGAAAAGAGTGCTTTTTGGGCTGTTGGAGGCACCTGTGAGAGGATAGCTCGAACGTCATCGATGAAACCCATGTCGAGCATGACATCCGCTTCATCAAGTGTACAGAAGAGCACATGATCGAGTTTGAGTGTTTTCCGTTCGAGATGATCGAGAATGCGACCCGGTGTGCCTACCACGATTTGGATTCCCTTTTGGAGGCTTCGAATTTGTCGTTCGATGGATTGCCCTCCGTAGATGGGGGCAATGGTGATACCACGAATGTAATTGGCGATTTTCTGAAGTTCTCCAGAAACCTGAATGGCAAGTTCTCGGGTTGGAACGAGAATAAGTCCCTGCGTTGGTCCGTGTGGTTTTGTTTTTTCGATGATGGGAATACCAAAAGCAGCTGTTTTTCCTGTTCCGGTTTGAGCCTGTCCGATGACATTGTTGCCTTCCAAGAGAAGAGGAATTGCCTCTCTCTGGATGGGTGAGGGTTCGATAAAACCCATTTCTTCAATAGCCTTTCGAATTGACTCTGAAATGTTGAAATCTTGGAATACCATGTGTATACCTTCCTTTTGTTGTGTTGTTATGGTTGATGAGTAAGATAGGGTAGAAAAGGATCATAGACCCCCTCCCATATCCATTGTCCATTGGTTTGTCGAAGTATGAGGATTGCGTAGCTTTTTGGTTGGTTTTTGGCATGCTTGTATACAAAAAGATATTGCGCATCTTTTTTTACTTCCTGTCGATGGAGAACAAGACTGAGAGAGGGAAAAGCCACCAGGGAAAGGAATCGATCCTCTTCGGGAGTGCGCCAAAGGGGCAAACGACTTGAAGAGACCTGGAGAGCGGGGGAGGGGTTGCCGTTGTAATAGTCTTGGATAAGGGAAAGCAACTGTGTTAGCTCTGGGGAAATGATATCATCGCCTGATGATGTGTCAAGCCACTGGAAGGGACTGTGGAGGGATGCGGAGGAAAAACTTCTCCATGGAAGACGGAAAGATATTTCGTTGGAGATTTCTTTTGTGATGTTGGTGATGGTGTTTTTGTTATGGATGCTGAGGGTAATGGGGAGAGAACAGGGGAAAGAATGGGAGACAATCCAGGTATTGGAGACGAAGGCAAGCTTTATTTCCCATGAGGGGAGGTCGTCCCACGAGGAGAGGAGAATGGTTTGGTTGTTGGTTTCTCCCAGATCCCTTAGGGTTTGGATGATAGTCTTCTCATCGATGGTGCTGTAGAGGTAACGATTGCGAAGCCCTCGAAGTAATCGGAAGTATTCACGGGGTTGGAAGAGGGAACTCATCAACAGGGTGCGGTAGAGAAAGGTTGTGTAGAAAGAAGGAGGAGAGAGTCGGTTTTGTTGCCAGTTGAAGGAGAGGGTATTGATGGCAAGTTGGTAGGTTTCGGGGGTGAGCCACTCAAGGGTTTTGAGGGCTACAACCTCGGTGAGGCTTTCAATAGGGAGCGTATCATCCTGTTCCCAGCGGAGGGTATATCCGAGGTAGCCATGGGCGAGTTCATGGATGATGATTTTGATCGTGGTGAGCCAGTTTTGATCTGAGAGGAGAATCTCATCGAGAGGGGTTTTCCGCATGTTGGTAAGGGTGGAGGCGAGATTCTCATCGAGGAGAATAATGTTTCCCAAGAAGAGGCCGTCTGTCCATGGTTCGAGAGAGGTCATCGTTCGTGGGAGAAAAACAACCCGTGTTTCGGAGAAGGGATATTCGCCGAGTTGTCGGGTGAGAATATCCTTGCCGCTTGTAAGGATATCGAGAAGGGCACTAGCACGCTTTTCGGGGAGTTCGGGAATGGTATCGGGGAGGTAAAGCGTGAGAGAGGATGCTGAGAGTCGGGAGAAGTGACCGATGATAAGATTGCCTGTTAGGAGAAGGTTGGTTGATTCTGATTGCCACTGGGAGGATATCATCTGGTTTGTTGTGCTGGTTTTGAGGAGTTTGCCTCCAAGAATACCATCATAGCCTTCAGGGGTGATAAGGGTAATGGTGTAGCGAAACGATGGAGAATCATTAAAACTTACAGGTATCCAGACTTTGCTACTTTCGAGGAACACACCCTTTTCGTTAAGAAAAAAACCGCTTGTCTCTACGGATCCATTTATTTTGGCGAAAATGCGAAGAAGGCGGCGGGTTAACGGGAGCCATTCAGAAACCCGAACGCGATATACTTTGATAGACATGCCAATCCCTACGCCTTGTTCGAGACGGAGAGGGGTATTTTGATCATAAACAGCATCGATAGAGACACCCTCGTGGCAGTAAAAATACACTTCACGCAGAGAATAATCTTGATTGTTAACCATGTCGTAGGTGAGATCCATAACAAGCTGAGGACCATCGGGCACATATCGTAATGATCCCGTCACAGCACGAATGGTGGCTGTTTTTTTGAGGAGGAACTCATCACATCCCGTGAGAAGGAAAAGTCCAAGGAAGAGCAGATGATGATATCTCATGAAGAGGGGTTTTATCTCCTTTTGCCAAAAATCTTTTTCCAGAGGCTTTTTAGCCAGTTCCAGAAACGGATGAAGGGATTTTTTTCAAGAAGCATGCGCTTTTTTTCTACGGCAAGCATGACTTCCTCTGGGGTAAAGTCTTTTCGGGTCATATTTTCTTCTATTTCGATCTCTAGTTCGTCAACACGGTCTCTTGGGGTGTAGATTACTGCTTCAATCTCTTCCCATCCTAACATCTTGGCCGCCGTGAGTCGACGATACCCCGCAAGGAGTTCGTTTTTTGGGGTAATGATAATGGGAGAGAGAATCCCATGCTTTTGTATGCTATGTTTGAGCGACTCAATATCTCCAAGGTCCTTGCGAATACGCTCTTTAATGATAATGTCATTGATTTTTACCTTCATGTGGTCTCCTCCGCTTTTGGTACCCTATTAGTATACATAGAAGAGAGAAAAAAGTCAATTTGATACCCTCCTTATTTATTACACCTGGATGTTATTGTATCGTGCCAACACAAAACTCAGAGAGTGTATATACAAATTTGTCTCAAAAGATGACCAGCTTTTATAAGGAGGTATCTGCGGAAACATTATTAAGGGAAACGATAAAAAAGTAAGAAGAGGAAGCCTAATATATACGGATAAATTCAAAGGTTATGATAGTCTTGTAATGTATGGATTTAAGTACGAGAGGATAGATAAAAGTGTAAAGTTTTCGAATGGTAAGGTATACATAAATGGGACTAAGGGTTTTTGGAGCTATGCCAAGGAGAGGCTCATTAAATTCCATGCGTGAGCAGAGAAAATTTTGTTTATTATCTAAAAGAGCTTGACTTTAGATATAATTATCGGTATAATATTGAAGATAATTTGTATGTTTGTTGAGGTGGAATTAAGTGAGTAATTACCTTAAAATATTCGGCTTAACTTCTTCTCTAAATTATCGACTGAAGACCACCAAGCTGCAATAAGAAGAGAGCCAAAATAGTTGAAAAAAAAGCACGTTGCGGGTATGTTAACCAAAGCTTTAGTGGAGATTTTTTTCACAGTTTCCGCAACAGGGGTGTCATCGTTTGCCTTTTCTTACAAATTCGAGTCGGGAGAAGGCATCGGTACGCATGTCTCCAAATTTGCCTTGGAGGGCATTCTGATATCCTCTTCCCGCTACCATGGCAGCGTTATCGCCACAGTAGGCAAGGGGTGCCATAAATGTTGCTATGCCTTCCTTTTCCCACTCTCGGACGCGTTCTCGCAGGAACGAATTGGCAGAAACACCACCAGAAATGACAAAGGTTTTTATACCTGTATCATCCAAAGCGTTTCGACTCTTTCGTAAGAGAAGCTCTATGGCTTCTCGTTGAAAGGCAGCGCAGATATCTTCAATTCTGCATGAGGTGTTTCCCTGGTGTTGAATACGGTAGGTGAAGGCTGTTTTTAGGCCTGAGTAACTGAAGTTGTACCTATCTCGATCTTTGTCGGGAAGGAGCTGTGGGCGCTTTTTTTCTGGCAGGAAGCGATGAGCATTCCCTTGCTGGGCAAGTTTGTCAATGATTGGCCCCCCAGGATAGCCCAATCCGAGCACCTTGGCAAGTTTGTCAAAAGCCTCTCCTACGGCATCATCGATGGTTGATCCCAAGAGATCATAGTCATAAAAGCTACGGACGAAGAAGAGGAGGGTATGTCCTCCTGAAGCAACAAGCCCAACATAAGGGAAGGGGATTTCGGCAAAGAGGTGAGGCGCGTAGAGGTGTGCCTCAATATGGTTTACAGGAATCAAGGGTTTGCTTGTTTTGTAGGCGATGGCTTTTGCTACCCCTAATCCAACCAAAAGGCTTCCAATAAGTCCTGGTCCTTGCGTTACTGCAATGCCATCGAGGGAATTGAGATCCGCTGGCTGGATGACGGCTTCGAGTACCTGCAAAATGGTTGCGAGATGCTGACGAGAGGCTATTTCTGGGACAACACCATCAAACTCACGATGAATGGCGACCTGAGAGAACGTTTTTTCGGCGAGAATATGTTTTCCATCTTCGACAAGGGCCACTGAGGTTTCATCACACGAGGTTTCGATTCCTAAGATTCGCATCAGACCTTCCTTGGTGTACATCCTAAATAACGATCGCAGATTGCTTCCATGGCACGGTGCGCTGAATTGAATGCCGTAATAATGGAGCCTCCTTTTGGATAGTGCACCAGATCCCCCACGAGAAAAATACCAGGAATATTTGTTTCAAATCCATCAGTGACGAGTGGTTGGTGCCCATCAAAGGCAATGCCAATGGACTCGAGAAATTGTCGGGGTGAACTTCCTCCGAGGGCATACACGATGGCATCAAATACCATGGGGGTGGGTGGTTCAACAAAGTGCACAAGGGGTTTTCCATCCTTGTCTTCAACCGATTGAATGTTTGAGTTATAACGTATGGTAATCATATTCAGGCGATGGAGTTCTTCGATTGTTTTTCGATTGATGGGATTCATTCGCTCAAAACTGTCTCGACGGTAGCTCATCGTTATCGTGTTTTGAAATTGGAGGAGATATTGAACATACTCGGCAGCACTGTCTCCACCCCCCACAACAAGCACATTGGAATGTTCGATTTTTTTGCTGGTTACATCAAAGAGTATGCGATCAGAAAGTGATGCAGGAAGGGGATAGTTGGGCTTGTTTGGTCGCCCCAATACACCAATGGCAATCACAACAATACGAGTATGGTATTCCCCGCGGGAGGTCTTGACAACAAATCCTTGTTCCTCGAGTGCCTCATGGATGGCGTAAACTTGCTCCTCGTAGTGAACTGGCAACTGGTACTGGGCGATCGTCTTGTCCAAAAAGTCTATCGCTTCGCTCTTGGGCACATCGGTCATACAGAGAACGCCTTCACATCGTGGTTCCATGCCTTTGTAGTTTGCGGTAACGAGTTTGCTCTCTGGATAGAACTTTCTGATGGTAAAGGCATGTTCCTTTTCCTTCTCGAGGATAAGGAGTTTATCACGGGGAATGCCCGCTTCAATTGCCTCTACCGCAACGCTGATTCCAGCCGGACCAGCACCAATAACGACAAGATTGTACATACTTTCCTCCTACCACTGGTAGCGTGCCCCAAGGGTAAGCTGAATACCCTGATGGTAAACAGGGCTTTCCATAATTTTGTCGGCACGACTATTTGCCAAAAGCCCCAAAAAATCAACACCAGCATTGAATCCTAGGTGTTTCCATGGGAAAAAACGCATTCCTACTCCGGCTTTGAGTCCAGTTTCCTGTGAGGTGCTGCTCATTTCTGGTGATGGCCACACCCAAAAGATGCCAAACCGAGCGTAGGGGACAAAGTCTTCTAAACTTTTGTTGGCATAGAGGATATCCACACCAGAGGCATAATAGAGAAATATTCTCGTGGTCAGAAACTTTTCCTCCTTTGGAATGCCAGCGAAGACATTACATTCACCATAGGCGGCAAGGGAAAAATCGGCAAGAGAAGGTGTTTCCATACCCAACCGAAGAATGCTATCCTTTCCCAAGGCACTCATGGTGTGAGAGAATTCAAATACACCGCTCCATCCAAACATTCCCATCACTTCGCAAAGAAAGAGGATAAGAATAGCACTCTTCTTCATGGGTTTTCTCCTTCCTTATCTTAATAAGTATAAGGCAGAAAGAAGAAAAAATCGAAAAATTGTCTTACGCCAAGGCTGTTTGTATTTCCTCTGCAAGTTGTGCCTTCGGTCGCACCCCAACGATTTCCTTAGCAAGCTCTCCTGCTTTGAATACACCAATAGTTGGAATTGATGCTATGCCATAACGCTCTGCAATGTCGGGGTTTTCATCCACGTTGCATTTTGCGTAGACGGTTGTTTCATCGTGCTCTGCGAGGTCGGCAAAAATAGGAGCCATCATTTTACAGGGCATGCACCATTCAGCCCAAAAATCCACAACGAGTCGGGGATACTTTGACAGTGCAGCATCAAAGTTTTCACTGGTGAGTTCAATCTCTCCCTTGGGTTTATCAACAAGTGTTGAAGAAGTCTTTTCATTCATTTCAGCAAGGAGGCTATCGGAGTTGCTACTTCCATAGCGGATGATTTGTTCTACAAACTTTTGTTCTCTTTGTACCCCAATAGTGATGGACTCCATTTCTCCATTGATCACCTGCTGAGGAACGGAGGAAACCCTGTATCGCATAGAGAGTTCTTCGTTCTCCTGTGCCTCAACCACCTCAACGGAAACCCTTTTGGGATTGGCAAGCATAACCTGAATAGCAAGAAGAGCAGCCTGTGGGCAGTAAGGGCAAGAAGGGGTGACGAAAACCTGAATCTTCACATCTCTATCAAGTTTTTGCAGGGCTCGCTGATACTTGGGAGCGAGAGCAGAATGCCCCTGAGACAGGAGGCGAATAGCTTCGATAATGGTTGAAGCCTCATGCCCGTACGGTGTTCCCAAAAAGACAAAATTGTACCCCAGCGATTTGCCCAAAACCATACTGGGATTAGTGAGATCCTCTCGAGCAGGGAGATATTCAACCTTGATCTTGTCCGAAAGTTCTGCAAGTTCCTGAGGGAATTGCCGTGCAAATTCATGAATATCTTCGTCCCCTGTGCTGTACACCGTTATATCCACCGTTCGCACCAGACCTTCTTCAAAGTGTTTTTGAAGCTC